>JAEEGK010008806.1_pt1 | contig 23746 bp, 14 predicted proteins | sample 8958771 | NCBI WGS metagenome assembly JAEEGK01 (sample SAMN16246547, study PRJNA631951) | gut metagenome | biome: gut microbiome; feature: rumen; material: SC-attached | host: Bos | place: Iran: Karaj | collected 2018-10
AAATATATATTATAGAATTCTTTAAATTTTTATTTGCATTCTATAATTGTCTAAATTGTCAATATTATAATTATTCAAATAAATAATAATTGTTTAATAATCTCATTGTAATAAAATCAATTTGAATATTTTGAAACTTATTATCTCTATACATATTATAATAAAATAAAATTATATCTATAAATCATAATTTCCAGAATCTTTTTTACAAAAACAATTCTGGAATTTTTAAAAAATAAAAATATTTTTTTTACAAAAAATATAAAATTTAATTTTATTAGTCAAATATTTTTTTTTATATATAATATAATAAAATAAAAGATTTATATTCTACTATATTATAAATAAATTAAAGTTAATTAAATTATAATTAATTTTTAAATTCTTAAGTTGATTATTTCTATATAAATTAAAAAAGTAATAATAAACAAAAAAAATTAATAGAAAAAATATATTATAAATTTTACTAATTTTTAATTTATTACTTTTCATTTTCTTTCTGACTTTTTAAATCTGTTGTTCCAAAATCATTAATATTTTGATTTGATAAATCATTTGAATTATTCATCTGAATTCCAATAGCTTCCAATTTTTTCTTTTTTTTTTTTTTAATTTTTTTCTTTTTTTTTTTTTTTATGTTCAATTTCTTCATTATTTTCATTATTATCATTATTTTCCTTATTTTCATTATTTTCATTATTATCTTTATTTTCATTATTTTCATTATTATCATTGTTTTCATTATTTTCATTGTTATCTTTATTTTCATTATTTTCATTGTTATCATTATTTTCATTATTTTCATTACTTTTATTATTTTCCTCAGTTTTATAAGAAATAATATTAATGTTTTTTTTCGTTTTCTTCATTTCATTAATATTATCTGTTGAATAATTACTAATATTATTTTTACTTATTTTTTTTGATAACTCTTCATTTTCTTTTTTTAATTCATTTATATCAATATTAATGTCTGATAATTCAGGTTCATTTTTTAATTTTGATATTCTAGGTTTTTTATTTAATTCAGAATGTGATTTACTTCTTTGCTTTTCATTTAATTTTTTTAATGATTTAATTTCAAACATTAAATTTTTTATTTTATCATTCATATTTTTATTGTCTTCTTTTTTTGATTTAATATCTTTTATCATTGAATCAATTAATCCTTTTTGTTCATTAATTTTTTTTTTTAAATGTGAATTAATATTTTTACTTTCATTTATTTTGTTAATAGAAATGATTAATCTTATTTCATTTTCTTTATTTTTTGATTGTAAATAATTTATTTCTTCTTCTTTATTAGATAGTTCAGCATTTAATTTTTTAATATTAGATAATAATAATGTTTCTTTTTTACTTTTATTGGATTCAATTATTGAAATTTTTTTATTAAAATTATCAAAATCTTCTTGATTATTAAATAAAGTTGAAATGGCTTTTTTTTCTTCTTCTGAAAATAATGAATAAGAAAATTTATAATTAATTCTTTTTTTTATATCATTTGTAGATTTTGAAGAACTTAATTGTTTCATTGTATGTTCATTTAATTTGAAATTTTTTTTAAATCCTTTTTGATAAACATTTAAAAATTCATTTTCATAAATATTATTTCTATAATTAATATTATCTTTCATAATATGAGGTGAATTTTTATTTGATAAATATTTTATTTTTAAATCATCATTTTTTTCCATTTTTTGTTTATCTTTTGCAATTAATATATCATAATCATTTTTTAATTTTAAATATTTATCTTTAAATTTTATCATTTTATTTGTAATATTTTCAATTTCTTTTGCATTATTTTGCATTTTAATTTCACATCTTTTATGTTCTTCTAATTGTTTTTTTAAATATTTTTGTTCTTGAATTAAATTAAGTATTTCTGTGTCTTTATGTTTTACAGAATCTAATAATTGAATTTTTTTTTCATAATCACCATAATTATCTAATTTTTCTTTTAATGATTTATTTTCTTTTGTTAAAACATCCATTAAATTTTGTATTGACTTTAATTGAATATCTTTCATTTTTAATTGCTCTTCAAAATCATTTTTTTCCTTATTTTCATTATTTTTTTCATTTAATTTTTTAATGAATTGTTTTTGTTTAGTAATTTGATTAAATAAATTATTAACTTGTTCTGATAATTTCTTTAAATTATTTCTTAATAATTCATTTGTTTCTGAAATTTTTTTTAAATTTAATTCTTTTATATTTAATTCATCTCTTAATTTATTTATTGTTGTTAAATTTAGATTTCTTTCATTATTTAATTCATCTTGAATTTCTTTTAAATTGTTTTTTAATTCATTTTCTTTTTTAAAATAATTTATTTTTAATTCTTCTATTGTTTTTTTATATTGTTTTTCTTTTTGGATAAAATTTTCATTTAATTTTTCTTTCTCTTTTGAAATTATTTCTGGAATAAAATCAATATTAACTCCTATTTCTTGATAATTCTTGTTATTTTCCTTAGGATTATTTGAATTTAAATTTTCATCTTTTATAATTTCTTTTTGAGAATCAAGGGAATTATTTCCTTTTTTTAATCCATTTTTTACTTCATTTATATTTATTTCATTAGGATTTCCATAAAAAGGTTGCTCTAAAATATCTTTATTTAAATCTTTTTCTTCATCTTTTTTTTTTTTGATTTTATTATCTATTGGAGATAAATCTCTATCAAATTCTATTTCAGTATTTTTCTTTTTTGACATTTAAAAAACTAATTATAATATTTATCAAAAAGAAATATTTTTTGAAACATATTTTTAATTAATTTATAATGAATAAATATAAAAATAAATTTAACTTTTAATATTAATTATAAGACAATACTAGTTAATGAAGAAATAATATAATGAAGAGGAAATTTTATTTTCTATTTTCCTATTTATCTTAGAAAAAACAAAAAAATTAATCGTGAAAAAATAAAATAATTTTATAATCATTGAAAGTCCTGTTTAATGAATGATAAAACAAAAAATAAATATTATTGAATTAAATTTATCAAATATTTATTTAAATAAACTGATATGAATAAAAGAAGACAAACTTATTAAATTCAAAAATTTAGAGTAAAGATTATTAATTTTTTGAAGTTATATTATAATAATAAAATCATTTTAAAATTTTCAATAAAATTGTATAAATTTTTATCATTTATAATATCTTTACTTTTGTTTGAGGATTTTTTAATTTAAAATTAATTTATAAATTATTTTCATTTAATTTTTTAATTTTTTCTATTTTTTCTAAATACAATTAAATTTACAATAATTAAATTTTCCTATTTTTATTACATTTAAAGAATCTATATTTTTAATATATTCAAATCATTATAATTATCATTCTCCAAAAAAAAAAAATAATAAAAATCTTTTGTAATAATCATTCCAAAAATATTTCAATTTCATTTATCCATTAAAAAAATAAAAAACCTTATAAAAATAAAAAATAAAAAAAATAAAAAAAAAAATGAAAAAATTAAAATATTCATTCCTCTTCTTTCTTTTGTTCTGTCTAAAGCAAATAACATCAGTATCATATAACTTTGAAAACTTTGATTCAAAGACAAAATATACTCCAATGAAATATAACGAATCTCTTTACAACTCATCAGATCCATGTGTAACATTTGCAGATTTAATAGCGTATCATTACACAGATCGTCCAAGTACAATGGATACTCAAACTTATGTTTTCCCAGAAAATTTTTGTTATTCAATATTAACATATAATATAACAAGAGAAGATTTTTCAAATATAATTCAAAAAAATTTAAATGCTTTTAAAAATTATAGAAAATTAATTGCTTTTTATATTTTTTCTAATTATTCATATAATAATATAATGGAAGACGGTTGTGCTGGTTATTTAACTAATATTGCTTGTTATTATGAATTTCCTGCTTGTATTGATAATGGAGATGGTACTTTTAAAGTTCATCCTACTTGTACTAGTGCTTGTGTTAAATATAAGAGGAGATGTAAAAAGTATACTTTTAAAAATTTCTGTAAAAGAAATATTTCTGCTAAATATTGCCCTGGAAATGTTATGGGAAATTATTTTTTGAAATTTAATTTTTGGATTATTATTCTTTATTTTGGAATTGTTTTTATTTAGGTTGTTTTATGAGGTTTTTTATTATTTTTTTTTTTTTTAATTTTTTTTTGAGGGATGGTTGTTTTATGGTATTTTTTTAAGTTTTATTGATTTTTTATTTTTTTTGGGTTTGTTCTTTATTTAGATATATTATATTTTGATTTTTTTTATTTTTTATTATTATTTTTTATATTATACTTTTTAATCTTTTTTTTAATTTTATTTTTTTTGATTAAATGAATAAAATATAAAATTATTTTACTTATTTTGTAAATTATATTTATTTTTAATAAAATGTTTTCAATTAAATAAAGAAATGGGTATATGTATGCTTAATGAAAATAATAATAAAAATATAACAGATTTAAAAGTTCCAAAAAATTATGAAACACAAAAAAATGATGAAAAAAGTGAATATTCAAATAATAGAATATATCATTTTGATATGAATAATGTAAAAAAAAAAATAACTATTAAGTCCCATCCTTCATCAATCTCTACTGAATATTATCAAAAAATAAAAACTTATACTCATAATATTGACTCTAATCATAAACAAATTTTAAATAATCAAGAAGAAAATAAAAAAAATGATATACTTGATAGTATAATTGATAATAAAATATTAGAAGAAGATGAAAAAATTGATTTAAAATCTCACGAGAGGAAAAAAGAAAAAATGTTTTCAAAAACACAAATAATTAAATTAGAAAAAGAAACTAATATTGAAAATGTCAATAATATGAATAAAAGTAATTTTTATATTGATTATGATTCTGATTTATTAATGGTATTAAAAAAACATTTTTTATTTGAAAAATTAAATGAAAATGATATTAAAAAAATAATTTATTCATCAATTAAACACAAAGTTGATTCTGGAAAAATAATTTTTAAAAAAGGTGATGATGCAAATTCTTTTTTTATAATTAAAAAGGGTATTATTAAAATTTTTGATAATCAAAATTATAAATTAATTTCTAAAGAATATTCTTCTTTTGGTGAAATTGGATTAATTAATAATCTTAATAAAAGAAAATATTCTGCAATTTCTGAATCAAAATCAACATTAATTGAAATAAATAAAAATTCATATATTTCTATTATTGAAAAAATAAAAAATAAAGAATTAAATAAAGATAATATTTTTAATTATTTTTTAGATACACATTTAATATTAAAAGGAATAAATAAAGAAGAAAAAAATAATTTTAGAAATTTAATAAAATATAAAGAAATTAAATCTATACAAAATAAGACATTATTAAAAGAACATTTTTCAAATTGTTTTTTTCCTTTTGATAATAAATTAAAAATATTTTTTATTGGTAAAGGAAAAATTCAAATATCAATAAAACAAAATAATAATACTTTTATATCAAAAATAATTCCTGAAGGAAATAATTTTGGAATGCTTTCTTTACTTTTTTATGAAGAAGTTCAAACAAATAAAAATAAAAAGACAAAAAATATTAATGAAGGAGATTATTTTTCAGGATATTCTGAAACTAGTGAAATATTATATTTAAATGAAAAAATATTTATTGAATGTTTTGGATTAAATTATAAAAATTATCTTTTAAATTCATGTGCATTATATTTTATGAAAAATGATTTTGTTTTTAATAATATTAAAAATAAATGTAATATTCCTGATGAAGAAGTATATAAATTATTTAAAATAAAAAAATATAAACAAAATACATTAATTTTTCAAAAAGGAATTTCACAAACTAATAATAAATCTATTATACTTATTGAAGGTAATTTATCTGGTTTTAAAACAAAAAGTTTAATAGAAAAAAATAAATATTTATTTGAAGGAAATAATATATTAATTTATAAAGATTTTGAAGAAGATTTTATAACTATGAGAAATTCAATTATTTATGAAACAAATTTTGAACAATTTCAAAATTATTTAATTCAAAAAAAATTAAATTCATCATATTTAATAATTCTTTATAACATATTAAATAAATTAAACATATTTAATGAAATTGATATTAAAAAAGCTTTTGAGATAGTAAATTATATTGAATTAAAATTTTATAAACAAAATCATATAATTCAAAAAATAGGAAAAGAATTTAACAATATTTACTTAATTGAAAATGGAATAATTGGAGTATATTCAAAAACAAAAAAATTAAAAAAAATAATAGATACTGGTAATACTTTTGGTGGATTATCAATTTTATTAGAACAAAATAGTCTATATAATTATATAGTTTATTCTAAAGAAATAATTTTATATCAAATAAATAAAAATTATTATATGGATTTATTAAGAGAACAATCAATTAATAATTATATTAAATATAAAATGTATCTTGAAAGTGATGTTTCTTTAAATGATTTATATTATTTATCTTATTTAGGAAGAGGAAGATTTGGTAATGTATGTTTAGTTCATAATGAAATTTTTTTTTACGCAATTAAAGCAATTTCTAAATTTTTTGCAGAAAATCAAAAATCACAAATTAAATATCTTTTCTCTGAAAAAAATACTTTATCATTAATTGATCATCCTTTCATATTAAAATTAATAAAAACTTTAAAAAATGAAAATTGGGTATTTTTTCTAATGGAATATATATCAGGAATTAATATGGGTGAATATTTAGAAACAAGAAAAAATAAAAATAATATATTTGAAACTAAATTTTATGCAGCATTACTTTTATTAACTTTTGATTATATACATAAAAAAAAAATTATTCATAGAGATATAAAACCAACAAATATAATGATTGATAAGAAAGGATATATTAAATTAATTGATTTTGGAACTGCTAAACTTTTAAATGATAATGAAAAGACTAAAACTGTTATTGGAAGTCCTAATTTTATTTCACCTGAAGTTTTATTAGGAAAAGGTTATTCTTTTTCTTGTGATTATTGGTCAATTGGAATTTGTATTTATTATATTTATTATGGTTTTTTACCTTTTGGAAATAATTCTACTGAAATTTTTGATATTTATCAAGAAATTATTGAAAAAAAAATTACTTTTCCTGATAATAAAAATTTTGAATTAAATTCTTTGTTAAATACTTTATTAGATAAAAATGAAAATAATAGAAATAATCTTTTTAAAATGTTAAAGACACACTTTTTTTTTAAAGATATTGATTTTGATGCTTTATTAAATTATAAAATTAAAGCTCCTTTTATTCCGAATAAAGATCAAAGAATTAATGATGATAATTTAAAAAATAAAACTTCTCCTTTTATTTATTTTATGGAAAATCAAAAAATTGATACTAAATCTACTGTTACTTTAAAAGGCACTAAAGATTCAAAAAAATATAATCTTGTTAATTATAATGAAAATATTGTTAATAATAAATGGTTTGAGGATTTTTAATCAATGTGAGTATGTTATATATTATTATGTAAAAAAGGAAATTTATTATTATTTTTTCTATTTATATAGTTTGTAATCATTAAGTATTAAAAATTTTTTCAATTTATTTCTTCTATTTTAAATTTAAATAATTTGACAATTAAATGAATTTAATAAGAATAAGGTATGAAATATATTAAAAAATAATTATAAAATAAACCAAAATGATAAGTAAATATTTGTTATTGTTTAAATTAGAATTAATGATGTTAAATATTTAATTATTAACCATATAATAGTTAAAAAAATATCATATTATTAATCATATAAAATTAATAAATGTTTTAATAAATAAACTATAAAATAATTTTTTTTTTAAAATAAATAATAAAAACATGAATAATATATTGTCTGATGAAGAGATAGAATTAAAAATTAATGAACTCAAAATCAATATTAAAAAATATAAAATATTATCAATTATTTCAATCACAATGCAATTCATTTTTTTTGCAATAAGAGAAATATTAGATTATATTTATACATTAGAAAAATTAAAGGAGGAAACAATAAAAAAAAAAATATTTTTATTATTTGTAAATGGAATAATTTTTTTTATAATAACAATAATAATTATAATTCAAAATATTAATTTTTTAATTTTATCAAGTCTTTTTTATCTTGTTTTTGGAATTATAGTATTTTTAAATATATTTATCCAAAGATATTCAACAACTCCATCACATGCAAAACCAGTTGAATATTTTGAAAAAAATATTGACTTGATTAATAAAATTCTTTATTATTTAAGTGGAATATTCGTATTTTTTGGAAGTATTTTAATATTTATATATGTAAGAAATCTTTCAAATTTAATTACTTTAAAAAAAAATAAACAAAAAATGCTTGAAGAAAATTTAAATAATAATAATACTAATACAAATGAAGGTTTATTTAATAATGAAAATATATCTGAAAATTGAATTTATTTCATAATATATATTGATTAAATTATTATAAAACTACATATATATATAAATAAAAATAAAAAATAAAAATAAAATAAAATATTATTACTTAAAAAAAGAAAAAAAAAAAAATTCAAATAAAAATTCAATTTAAATAAAAATAAATTAAAAATTACTTATTTCCATATCTAGTATGCGTATCAATAATCAATTTTTTAAAAACAGTAAACAAAGTAGTATAAGTAAGAGTAACTGAGCAAGAAAAAATAATATATCTAACAATTTTAATAGGAGTAGTATTATTTTCTTTAGGAAGTACATTAGAGCAAATAATATAATAAAAAATAAAACTAGTAATAAAACTTAAAGGAATAACAATTTTAAAATTTCCTCCTTTATGTTCTTTAAAATTAATTTTTTTAGGATTAATAGAATTTAAAAAATAATCATGACAATCTTGATTATAACCATCATTAAAATTATTAATATAAAATCTTTTACAAGATAAATAACCATCAACTAAATTTCCAATTAAAGTTCTTTTACCAGTTCTAACAAAATCACTTTTTAAAGCTCCAGTTCCTGAATAAGCTAAACTTATATAATCTCCATGATCAGCCCACATTAATTTAAATATTTTTTCAAAATTTGGTTTAAATTTTTGAAAAGGATCTTTATTGGGTTCTTCATTTAATAATTTCAATTCATATAATATTTTATGTAATATATATCTTCCAAATACACTTTGAGATACATTTGTTCTATCTAAACAATCCATACAATTATTTCTAAATATTCCTTTTTGAATTTTATTAAATTTTATTTTTGAATCTAATATATTTTCTTCTAATTTTTTATCTTTCTTTAATACATTTTCATTTAATGTTATGTAATTGTAATTAAAATTATTTAATCCTTCATCAACGACTTTTTCTTTCATTAATTTAGATAAATTTTCATATTTCATATTTTTACATTCATGATGAAAATCAAACCAAACATCATTTAAATTATTTGATTTATCAGGATTTTTTTCTTTATAATTAAGAACTAAATTATGATAATATTCTCCCACTTTTTTTTGATCTTTTTTTTTATCAATTAAATTAATGATACATACATTATCATAATTTTCAATTAATTCATTAATATGTAATTGGAAAATTTCATTATTTTGTTCCATATCATCTTTAATAATAACTTTAGGATTTAATTTACAATCAGGATCTTGAGACCAAAGAAAAGGAACACTTCCTCTAATTTGTAAGTAAGATAATAAATGATAATTATCATTATCTTTATAAATTAATATTTCTTCAGTTTCTACAAAATTTGAAACATTACCATTTAAATCAGCTCCTCTTAATAAAAATCTCATTCCACTTCTTCTATTATCTTTTCTTCCAATCATACAAAAAGATAATTCTTTTCCATATTCTAATATATTATTCTTTATATCAAAAAAACCATTTATTATTGGATATATAAATTCTTCCATTCCTTTATAATCAAATATTTTTCCTAAGGAATAATTCCATGAAAAATATTGGATTGTGTTTGTAAATATATTTGAATTGTTTTTCTCTTTTTTATTTTCAATATAATTATTTAAGTTTTTAAATGATATTGTTAAATCAAATGTGTCACTATAATATAATGGATTTCTTAACAAAAAATCATTTAACATTTGAATATATTTTTCGTCTTCTTCTTTTTTTTCTTTTATATTTTCTGGGAAATATATAAAATTTTCTATTTTGTATATTTTCGAATTTAGGAATTCACCTATTAATTTAACTTTGTTTGAGCATATTAAAAAATTATTTTTTATTGATTCTATATATCCTATTACGATATTTATTTGATTTCCTTCTGTTTTTCCAGAAAAATTTTCTATGTTTTTTAATGTTTTATCTTCTTTATTAAAGGATATTACTCTGTTATTATTTTGGAAAATAAATTCTTTTTCTTCATTATATACTTTCATATCTTTAAATAAAATAAATATTTATTTATTATTTTATATTAAATTAAAAATTACTTTAAATATGGATAAAAGAGAATTAATAAATTTAAACTGTGAATATTATAGTAAATTAATTGAAAAAATAATTATTGGAGGATGTGACGAAAAAGAAATTAAAACATATTATATAAATAAAAAAAATGAAGAACAAAGAAATAATATATTTCCTAAATTAAAAAAGTTATTTTCAATACCATTTAATGCTGAATTTGATAATTTTGATGTAAAATAATTATATAATATTAAATGTTTATATTAGTATGTTTATCCTGATCAAAATTTCTTTTTTGAAAAACCTCAATTTTTTTATACAAGTTTAAAAAATGAAAAAGGAACTTATGATTATATATATTCTCTTAAATACAATGAATATATTAATTCTGATTTAGAAAATAAAATACCAATATCAATTATTATAATTTCTAAAAAAGAAGATCCTGAACAATTTAAATTATTCCTTTCTAATATTTATCATAAAATAATAATAAATATATTTAATTTAAAAAGAGATTCAAATGAAAATGAAAAAGAAAAAATAAAAACATATAAAAAATTAGAGTTTTTAAATATATTATTTTATTCATATTCAAATTTATTTAGACCGCCTTCTCATTCAACAATAAGATTATTATTTCCTTATAATTTAAAAGAAGATCCAAATGAAATAATAGATTTTTACTATCATTCTTATTGTGAAATCCCTTGTAATAAAATAGATAAATCATTATCATTTTTATTTTCAATATTAGATTTAAATATAATAATAAAAATAATATTTATGTTATTAACAAATAAATCAATTGAATTAGTTTCTTGTAATCCTTCTGTTTTATCAGTTATTATTCCTGCTTTTATTAAATTAATTTATCCTGCAAAATATGAAAATTTAATTATTCCTGTTTTACCTATTGGAAAATCTTATAATAAGAAATATACAAAGCATTTTTTTGGTTTAATTAATAATAATGAAAATTTCTTTAATAATTTAACTAATAAAAATTGCGTTGTTATTGATTGTGATGTTAATCAAATGTATAATTATAAAAAATATAATAATTTTTGTCCTTTGCCTTCAAGTGAATTATCAAAGAATAAAAATTTAATTTTGAGATATTATAAAAATAAATTAATGAAATATAATTCTGATAAAAATTTAAATGAAAATGAAAAATATGAAACAATTAAATTTTTAGATACTGGAAAAGTGATTATTGATTGTGATAAAAATAATACTTTAGTCATTGAAAATTCAGATATTTATTTATCTGATAATGAATATAAAGAAATAAGGAAAAAAATAAGTAAGATTAAAAATAAAGATTTAAATATCGGAGGAATTATAGAAAATAATAATAATGATTATTTTAATTTTCAACAAAATAATAATGAAGATTTAAGAAGTATTGATTATAAATTAAGTAAATTATTCTCTGAAACTATTTATCAAAAAATGATGAATGAAAAAGATTCTTTAACTATTGATATTAGAATTGAAAAATATTTCATGAATTTTAAAAAAGAATATTTATTAGATAATCAAAGTCCTCAAAGTATTATGAAAAATGAATTTATGTATAGAGATGAACAATCTTTTTATAATTCTTTGATCATTACTTTTTATATATTTAATTTCCCCTTTGAAAAAGCTAAAGAATTTTTAAATGGAATTGATTCTTTTGATAATATGATTGAAGATTATAATTATATGAAAAATATAATTTGTGAAAATAATGATTTAAAAGAAGATGAAGATAATGAAGATTTAATTAATAATGTTCAAATGAATTTTTATGGTGAAAATGGAGTTTTACATTTTTATAATATAATTCAAGAAAAAATAGGAGACAAAGAAAATGATTTTTATAATAAATGTTATATTGAATATATATTTGAATATATTAAAAAATATTTTAATAATTCTGACCAAGAAGAAGATAATTTAGAACAAATAAAAGAAAATAATTCAAAACAAATAGAAGACTTTAAAAAAAATAATAATAATATTAATAATTTAATTATTGAATTCAGTATGAATGATCCTAATGAACCAGATTGTCATAAATCTCCTAATTTTTATCTTTATATTGCATATATTTTTCAAAAAATGAAAGAAAGTAATATTTATTCAAAAATAATAAAAAATAATGAATTTAATCATAAAATAATTAATTGTTATAACATTGCTTATAATAAGAATAAATATAATTTTCCATTTTTTGATTTTTATTCATTTTTAATTTCTTTAAATTTATCAGAAATTAATCAAATTAATTATTCAGAAACAGAAGATTCAAATTCAGATTTAGAAAAAATATTTGAAAAATCAAAAGATTATTTAAAGGATAAATCAAGTGAAAAACAATGAAATTAAAAAAGTTATATTTTATTAACTATATAAAATTTATTATTAATATTTAATTATATAATTAATCTTTATTAAACATCATTTCAGTCCAACCATCATTTAATTCTTTTTCTTTAATTGTATCTTCTAAAACTTCATAATTTAATTTATCTATGTCTACAAAACCTTCAAAATAATTTTGTACTCTTTTAATTAATTTTTCTCTTTTTTGAATTTGTTCTAGTAAATCATAAGAATTATTATTTAATTTATTATCAACATAAATTTTAATTTCATGTTTTAAAAGAGAATTAATATCATTGTTAACATCTTCTAATTCAGAATTTAATATTTTAATATAATTAGTATATTTTTCAAGTTCATTAATTAATGCTTGTATATTAATATTTGATGATGTTTTATCAATAACTTCTCCTACAATATTATCTAAAGCATATTTCCCAATTAAAAATAAATTTTGATTAAAAAAGTTTTTAAAATAACTAAATAAACTTTCAATATTTGATTTAATTGTTTTTTTTGAATATTTCATAATAAATCCTGCCCATTTATAAGCATTATCTGAAGAAAATAAATTAATTTTTTTTTCTAAATCAAAAGATAAACTATTTAATTCATTAATATCATATTTAAACTCAATTGTAAAATATTCTAATAAAAAATATAAAGATAGAAGAAACATTTCATTTAAACTATACCAATTACTTAAAACATTTATAAAATTTTCATAAGATGGATCTTCTATTATATCTGGATTTATTATATTTATATTTTTATTTAAGAATAAATCATCTATTCCATAATTATTATTTTTTATTATTGATTTATAATAATGTTTAGTTTCAATAAAAAATTGTTCTTCCTTATATACTAAAAGATACATTTTATAACAATCATTAATATTAAAAGGGTTATTATTCATTTTTATCAATTGAATTATTGTATTTTTCAAACGTGGAAATTCAACTAATCCTTTAATAGCTTTTTTATAATTATTTATTATTAAATTTACTTCATCGTCTATTTTTATAATATCTATTTTATCTTCATTTTCGCTTTTATCATTAAATTCCTTAAATAAAAAATCTAATTCTTTATTTTCCTTTAGATTCTTTTCTAAAGAATTATCAAAAACACTTTTATTTTCCGTTTCCATTTCCATTTTGAATATTTATTAATTAATATTAAATATAAAAAAACTAAATATAAAAAAAAAGAAATAAAAAACCTTAAAATTAAATTAATAAAAATAATAATAAAAAAATAATTAATTATCAATTTCAAAATAAATATCTATTTGAAAAAATGTTAATATTTAAAAAAATGGAACAAGCAAACCATCCAGGTTTAATAACAGAATCAGAATATAAATCCTTTGAGACGCTTTTATCCCAATTAGACATAAAAGACACTAATTCTCCATCAGCTCCTAAGAAGCCTCTTCGTTCAATAAGTTTCGGAGGTCGTTTACGTATAGTAGCCTTAGTACAAAGTGATTCTGAGAAATTTATAGATAAAATAATAAACGTAGGAGGATGGATTAAAAGTTTACGTGAAGGTGGAGGTGGAAATTTTGCCTTTATTGATTTAAATGATGGTTCTACTGTTAAAAATTTACAAATAGTTGTTAATAAAGATGTTGATAATTATAGTAATTTAATTAAAGAAGGTATTGGTTCTTGTCTTTTATTACGTGGTAGAATTGTTAAGTCACCTGGTAATAAACAACCAATTGAAATGTTAGTTGAAAAAGCTGATGAACAATATGTTAAAATTTTAGGTACTTGTAAACAAGGAGAATATCCTTTAATGACAGGGAAAGAAGCAAAAAAAATGAAATTAGAAACTTTAAGAGATATATGTCATTTAAGACCAAGAACAAATATAATTTCATGTGTAACAAGAATAAGAAATAATTTAGCATATGCAACTCATATTTATTTCCAAGAAAGAGGTTTCTTATATATTCATACACCAGAAATAACATCAAGTGATTGTGAAGGAGCAGGTGAAATGTTTCAAGTAACAACAATATTACCAAAACCAAATGAGAAAGCAAATTTAAAATTAACAAAAGAAGGTTTAATTGATTATAAAGATGATTTCTTTTCAAAACCAACTTTCTTAACTGTTAGTGGACAATTAGAAGTTGAAAATTATGCTTGTTCAATGTGTGATGTTTATACTTTTGGTCCTACGTTCAGAGCAGAAGTATCACATACAAGTAGACATTTAGCTGAGTTCTGGATGATTGAACCTGAAATGTGCTTTGCTGACTTGTTTGATGATATGGAATGTGCTGAAAATTATCTTAAATTCTGCTTAAAATATGTTTTAGAAAATAATCAAGAAGATCTTCAATTTTTAGAAAATACTACTGAAAAAGGACTCGTTGCTAGATTGAAAAATGTTACTGAAAATGAATTTAAAAGACTTAGTTATACTGAAGCTATTGATATTTTGAAAGATGCTGTTAGTAAAAATAAAAAATTATTTGTTGAAAAAAAAGTACTTACTGATGAAGAAAAAAAAGCTATTGCCGCAGAGAAAAAAGCTAAAAAAGAAGCAAAGAAGAATAAAAAGAAAGAAAAAAAAGAAGGAGAAGAAGAAAAGAAAGAAGAAGAAAAGAAAGAAGAAGAAAAAAAAGAAGAAGAAAAAAAAGAAGAAGAAAAGAAAGAAGAAGAAAAGAAAGAAGAAGAAAAAAAAGATGAAGAAAAAAAAGAAGAAGAAAAAAAAGAAGAAGAAAAAAAAGAAGAAGAAAAAAAAGAAGATAACCGTAATATATATTGGGGAATGGATTTTGCATCAGTCCACGAACGTTACTTAACAGAAGAAGTATTTAAAAAACCAGTAATATTATACAATTACCCAAAAGAAATAAAATCATTTTACATGAAACAGAACAAAGATGGAAAGACAGTAGCAGCCGCAGATATATTAGTACCAAGAATAGGAGAAATAATAGGAGGTTCTCAAAGAGAAGAAGATTATGATAAATTAAAAAATAGAATGTTAGAATTAAATATGGATTTATCACTTTATAATTGGTATCTTGATTTAAGAAAATTTGGAACTGTTCCTCATTCTGGTTTTGGTTTAGGATTTGAAAGATTAGTTATGATGGCTACTGGAGTTGAAAATATTAGAGATGTTATTCCTTATCCTAGATTCCCTGGACATGCTGATTTTTAAAAAATTAATTTAATTTTACTTTATCTTATGGGTGTTTGATTGATTTCTTTTTTTAATGAAGTTAATTATATTTTTTTCTCATAAAAAATGTTTTAAACATTTTTCGTTTATTAATTGAAAGAATTTTATATTTTTAATTTAATTTTTTTTTTAATTTTTTTATTTTTAAATTAAGTAAAATTAAAAATCGAATATAAAGGAAATGAATGATGAAGAAATAGAAATACGAATAAATCCAAAAATAATTAATGAACAATTAAAAACTCCAATAAATAAAAAAGGATTTAAAACATATTATAATTCTTCTTCATTATATAAAAAATATAGTCTTTCTTCTGCAAAAAATTATAATTATTTTAGAACTTTATCTTCAGTTTCAGAACTTAAAAAAGACATTTCTGATTTAAATAACAAATATAAAAAGAATTTAAAAATAAGATTAAGAAATGAAAATGAAATTTTTTTACTTCAAAATAAATTAAGAATGCTTTCAATGAAAGAAAATACAAATTATAATAGAATTAATAATGAGAAAAATAATAAAAAAGAAAAAATGAAAATTAAAGCAGAAAAAATTATTAATCAATTAATTTTAAAAAAAAACAAAGAAATGAAAATAGAAGAAATAAAAAAGAAAAAAGAAGAAATAAAAAATTTAAGAATAAAAGATAAAAAAAATTCTTTAATTAAAAAAAGAAAATTTGATAATAATAAAGAATTAAATTATAGAGAATTTTTTACTGAAAGAAGAAAAAATGAAAAAAGTATAAAAAAAGAAAAAGAGAAAGAAATAAAAGAAAAAAGGGAAAATTATTTAAAAATAAAAAAAATATTCGAAGAAAATAAAAAAAGAATAATTTTAAAAGAAATATTAAAAAAAGTAGAAAAGAAAAAATTATTAGAATTTAAAGTAAATGAACAAGAACAATATAATAACAATTTAATAAAACAAATAGAAAAATATCAATTACAAGGATTAAAGACAATAGAAAGAATAAACACTTTTGTTTTGTCTTAATTTTTTATTGTATATAAAAACAGTTTTTATTATTTATTTATATATTATGTTTAATCATAGTTTTTATTGGGAACTTTGAATAAAATTAATATTTAATTTAATAATTTTATATTTATTTTTTTAAATTTATTTTTTTTTATTATTAAAACTTTATGTCTTCAAATAACTTTACATATGAATTTTTAACTAATTCCTTAAAATCAATGATTAAGTCTTCTTCTAATTTAAAAAATGGATATCAGTTTTTAACAGGATTTGAAATTACTAAAAATTTTTATTATTATTTATTAAAATGTTCTTTCGATGAAAATTTCGATGATAAAACTAGAAAATTATCTTCTATTAGTTTAAAAACTTTTATTCAAAGAAATTGGAGTAATGATGATCCTTATATTTCCAATGATGAAAAAATACAAATTATAAATGAATTATTTCATATGATTCAATTTTATTATAATAAAGATTATTATTTTAAAAACTTTATTGCTAAAATTATTGGAATTATTATTTCTAAAGAAATGAAAAATTTAGATTATTTAAAATATTTTGAAATTCTTTTAAATGAAATTAAGAATTTATCAAATAATGATAATTTCAATGAAGAACAAATGGAATTTTTATTAAAAATTTTAATTAATATTTTATATGAATCTGATGATTCAATTTCTAATTATTTAAAAAATATTATTTCTCCAGTTATTAAAGTATTTAATATTTCAAGAAAAAATACTAAAATAAGAGAAAAATGTTTAATTATAATTTATGAAATAATAAATAAAATTACTTATGCTGATGGAACTGATGATGAATTATTAGCAAATCAATTTACTGAAGAAATAATAAATTCTTTAATAGAACTTTTAAAAAATATTTTACCTTATAATTTTAGATTTATTGAATTGAGTGATGTAAAAAAATATTCTTTAAAAATTTTAGATCTTATTATCAGAGATATGGAATATTTTAGTAAAAAAAATAAAATCTATGATAAAATAAAAGATATTTTATTTTATTGTGTTGAAAATTATCTTGAAATATACTTAAATAAAGAAATAATAAATAAAAGTATTATATATTCTGAAGAGGAAATAAAAGAAATAAAAGAAAATAAATATGTTTATGAAAGAGGATATGAAAGTGAAAATGAAGATGAAATTTATGGTTTAAATGGAATGATTATTCAATTAGGACAATTAATAATAGATATAATAGATAAAGAAGAAAATTTCAAAGATAAAAATTATAATTTATTATTAATTTCTAAATTATTTATTTTAATGCCTTATGTTGATTATGAATTATTTAATTCAAATGGTAATGAATTTATTATTAAAGAATATATTTCAAATGAAGATAATAAAGAAACAATAAATGTTAGAAAAATTGGAAATAATCTTATTAAAACAATTTTAGGAAATAATTATGATTTAACTTTAAATTTCATACATTTATTGATTAATGAAATGAATAATGGAATAAATTTAGATATTTATAAAAAAATTTTTAATAATAAAGAAAGTTTAATATATTTAATTAGTAATAAAGATTTAGTATGTCATATTCAAGAATCAAATCTTTATATTTTAGGTTTTATTTCTAAGAAAATTAATTGTTTATTAGAACAAGAAAAAATTCAAATTGAATTTATTAATGAACTTATTAAGAATATATTAAATTTATTAAAAAATTCTGGAAATCAAAATAATATTATTATTCCAAGAGCAATATGGGTTATTAAAAAATTTAAAATTTTTTATAATTCAGATACAAATCTTAAAAAATATATTTTTGATTTAATGTGTGAAATTTTATTAGTTCAAAAAAACATTGCGATTAATTTAGAAATATGTGATACTTTATATTCTTTATCAGAGGAAGAAAATATATCTTTAGTTAATAATAAATGTAATGAATGTATAGATTATATATTTATTTCATTAATAAAATTAACTAATGAAGAAAATATTTCTTTTATTTTTCAAATTTTAATTGCTTTTATTAAGAATAATAATAATATTGTAGAATATATAATTAATAAATATTTAAATATCATAATTTCAGAATTGTTTCAAAAAATTATTTTAAAAAAAGAACATTTTAATTTATTTCTTATATTAATTGAAGAAATTGCAAAAAATATAAGTAAATACCAAAATAATTTATTACAATGTTTTTTAGATATAATGATTAAAGCTTTAAATAATGAAATGAATGCAGAAAAAGAATTTATTGAAAATTTAATAATAACAACTTTAAACATATTAACTTTATTAATTCACAAATATAGTCAATCAAAAATAAGGATATCAAATAATTTATTAAATTCTTTAAATGAAGTTTCAAATAAATTATGTGATATATTCTCTAAATCAAATGATATAGAAAATCTTCTTTATTTAAATTCATTTTTAAAATATTATCTTTATTATACTAAAAATCAATCATATTCAATTGATACTTATTTAAATCATTTATTAGATGAAAATACATTAATTTCATCATTAGTTAATTTTCCAAATATATTAATTCATTATTATATTTCAAATAATATTTCATTAAAAACAGAAATGTTAAATCAAATATTTTATAAATTTGAAGAATGTCAAAGTAAAGGTTTAATTCAATCTTTTTTACTTTTTTTAAATTTATTAATCTTAAAAAATGGTTATAATATATTTGAATTATTTTCAAATATTCAAATTAAAAGTAGAAATGGTTTATATATTTATTTTCAGCAATTTTTAACAAATTATAAATCATATAATATTATTTTAAATGTTATTTATTCTAAAGTTTTAATGTATATTTTTAATTTAAGATTATCATATATTGAAAATTTATTATTTGGAAAAAGTACTCAATTAATTATTTTAAGAATAATAATAGAATATCTTTTTCCAGAAAATGAAGAAATTGAAATAAAAGAAAATAATCATAAAGTAAAATCTAAATTTCTTTTTTTAAATTTAGAAGGAGGAGAAGAATTAGATGAATGCTTTTATTATAATTCAGATGATTTAGATACTCAAGATTTATCATTAATAGATGAATTTAATCAATCTTTTAATATTGATAAATCGATTATTTCTTTTTTGATAGAATTTAAAAAAAATAATTCTGAATATTTTGATGAATGTATTAAAAAGTTACCTAAAATTTTTTATAATAAACTTAATAATTTAGGAATAATATAATTGAGATTACTTAAATGTTTATTTATATATATTATTAATTTAAATAATTTTAATTCAAATCTTTTTTAAATATAAAATTAATTTTTTAATTCAAATAAAATGAGTGATTTACAGAAAACTGAAAAAAATGAATTAAATCAATTAAAAAAGGAAAATTTAGAATTGAAAAATGTAATAAAAGATATTGAAAATAAAAGTAATATTTTAAAAGGAGAAAATATAGTTTTAAGGCAATTAATAAATGAAAAAGAACAATTATTATCAAAATTTCAAAATTATTATTTAGAAGCTAAATCAAAAATAATATTTTTATTGGAAGAAAATAAAAAATTAATAAATGAAAATAAGAAATTAAAAGATGAATTAGAAGATTCTCAAATGGAAAGAAATGAAGAAAAGAAATCTCAAATAAAAGAAATGAAAAATAAAGTTAATAATTTAAAAAAAGAAATTTCAAGAATAAATACATTTTATGGTACTCAAATAATAGAAAAAAATGCAAAAATAAAAAATTTAGAAGATAATAATATAAAATTAGAAGATCAATTAATTCAAACAATATCATTGAATTTAATAGGAGAAAATAAATATAATACAATTATGACAGAAGATAATAATAATAATCATAATATTTATAGACCAAATCATTTAAGTCAAAATATTTATTCTAATTATACTAGAACTCAATGCTTAAGTTCAAATAAAAAAAATAATACTGAAGGTAATAAAAGAATTAATAATACAAATGATTTAGAAAATTATTCACAAAAAAAAATTGCAATGAGTATTGATAAAAATTCTAAATCTACATTAGATTCTAATTATTATATAAATAAATTAATGAAAAATCATAAAATTGATAAAAAGAAAAAAACATTAAATAATCAATCATTAAGAGGTAATAATGTTAATGAATATATAACTCAATTAAAAGATAAAATTTATTCTCCTATTCCAATTGATAACAAAAAAAGAATAAATGATAAATTTCAAAATTTCATTTCTAAATTTGGATGAATAATGTAAATAAAATAATTAATACTTTTTTTAATTTTAAAAAAACAAATTAAAATTAATACTTGTTAAATGTATGAAAATATAGATAAAATAGAATATGACACAAATAAATATTTTTTCTTAGAAAGATATCCTCAAAGAATAAAATATCTTCAAGAAATAAATTTAATCCAAGAAGATTTAATTAAAGAACATTTAAAATTGATTGAAATGAAAATAATAACAAAACCAGAAAGAGAAGATTTAGAAATAATAGAAGATAATAAAATAATAGATTTATATGATAAAAACAATCCAAAGAATAAAATGTTAGAAGAAAAAAGACTTTTTCCAAAATCAACAGTAAATAAATGTGATTATTATAATTTCTTTTCACAATTTATTCAAATACCATCTTTACTTCAAGTATATTTAAAGCAATTTAATTATAACAAATTATCTTCTATACAAAAATTAATAATCCCTAATTTATTTAATAAAAATGATATATTTGCAAACACATCAGAAAGCACCGGAAAAACATTATCATATTTAATTCCAATATTATCTTTTTTAAGAGCTAAAGAATCAATAAATAAAATAAAATTAAATGATAAAAAATCATATCCAATTGTTTTAATAATAGGACAAAATAAGGAAAAATTAAATAGAAAATTAAATGAATGTCTTAAATTAACTTATGAAACAAATATATTGTCAGTTGGTATTTCTGGTGATGGAGGTTATAATCATATTCAATTTAATTTTTATGGTGGTTGTGATATATTATTTACTACTCTTGAAAGTTTAACTTATTCACTTAAAAATAATTTAATTTCATTAAGTTCTGTTAAATATCTTGTTTTTGATACTCTTGATGATATTTTAAATGAAGTTGATGAAAAATATATTTTTAGAATTTTTAAAAAATATGATTTAGGAGATAAATATAAGAGAACTAATATTATTTTTTCTGGAAAATATAATAATGAAGTTTTAAATATTGCAAATAATATATTAAAAAAAAATCATTTAATTGTTAAAATAAAAAGACTTACATTAATTGAAAAAGAAGATAATCAAATATCATTAAATATTCCTCAGAAATTTTATTATGTAGAATCAGGTTTATTTGAAGATAAATTACATCAATTAAAAAATATATTATCTTATATAAATGGAACAAGAGTTATTTTTGTAAATAAAGAAAAAGATTGTAATCTTTTAAAATTAAAATTAAATAATATATTAAATGACCAAAATTTATTTTTAACAACAGATTTAGAAAGTAAGAAAATAAAAGATAAATTACATGGAAAAAAAATAGATTTTATAATTAACTTTGATTTACCGAATAGTTCTTATATATATGAAAATAGAATTAATTTTTGTGGATTTTATGGTAGATCAATAACATTAATAATTCCTGAAAATGGAGGAATGTTTAAATTTCTTAGAACAATATTAACTAATTCAAAACAAGAAATTCCTGAATTTTTGGATCTTCCAAAACCAAAAAAAAAAGAAGAAGAAAATAAAAAAAAAAATGAGAAAAAATCAGAAAATTTAAAATCAGAAGAAAAAGACAAAAAATCTAATAAAAATAAAGGTTCAAATAGTAAAACTAAAACAACAAAAATATCAAGAAGTAAATCAAAGCAATCAATAACATTATTAAAAAATAATAATGATGATAAAAAACGTCAATTTTTTAGGCAAAAAACAACAAATATTTCAAGAGACAGATTAATTCCTTTATTAAATATAGAACAAATTAAAAAAAATAATGAAAGGAGAAGAAATTCAAATAGCAATATTAGTCATTATAATAAAATAAAAACTTCAAGAAATAATGAAACTGAAAGAATTTTAGATTTTAGTGATAGTGAAAGTAAAAGATCTATTAATAAAATTAAAAGTGTTGTTTTACAAAATAAAAAAAAAGATAATGATTTAAATAAAATGCATTTTCAAAGTAATAAAACTATTTTAAGGAAAAAAATGAGTAATAATGATTTAAGCAGTTTTGAAGTTTCTAAAAGAATATCTTTTAAAAATAAAACCAACTTTCAAATTAATGAAAATGATACAGAAAAAGATAATAGCTCTAAAAGATCTATGCGTAAAAATAAAACTAATAAACATTAAAGGAAAAAATATTCTGTTCAAATAATAAATTTGATAAAATATTTAGATTTAGAGTGATGTAAGTATTATTATTTAATAATTCAATCTATTAAAAAGTTTTTTGAATATTATTAAATATAATTATATCTTTCTGAATAAATTGAAAATATAAAATTCTGATTGAAATAAATTTTGGAATAAGAAAGATTTAATACAATAAATCTATATTTTATTTATTCAATATTTATCTTTAATTTATTAATCAAATCATCATAATTATAATTTAATAATTGTGTTTGAGATTAATAAAAATCTATTTGATTTTAATATTATTCATTTTAGCATTTTCTTTATCACATTTTAAATTAAAAATTAATTTAAATAAATAATCCCTTTTCTTT
>JAEEGK010008807.1_pt1 | contig 23746 bp, 17 predicted proteins | sample 8958771 | NCBI WGS metagenome assembly JAEEGK01 (sample SAMN16246547, study PRJNA631951) | gut metagenome | biome: gut microbiome; feature: rumen; material: SC-attached | host: Bos | place: Iran: Karaj | collected 2018-10
ATTCAACATGGGGAATTATTTCTGGTAAACTTCCTATTGACCATATTTTTTCATATTATTTTCAAAGACCTATGACAATAAAAGGAAGTGATCATTGTAAATTTGATGATGATGTCATAAATGAAATTAAATATATTTGTTAATTTATTTATATAAATTAATATTTAAAATTATTAATTTATTTTTTTAATTAAATTAGATTTTTTATTTTCTTTTCTATTATAGCTGCATGACTTATTAAATTTTGTTCAGATAATTCTATCAATTTTAATATATTATATATTTTTATTATTTCTTTATTAAGAGAATTATCATTATTTTTTGAATTAATTAATTTATCACATTTATTAAAATTAGTTTTATTAATATTATTAATTGAAATAATAAGTAAATTTAACTCTTTGGATAAATTTTCAATATAGTTGTTTATATTTTCAATTGATTTTTCTTCATTTTTGTTTATTTGATTATTATTAAATTTATTTATTTCATTATCTAAATCATTTAATTTATTTAAAATTAAATCTTGTTCATTTAATATATTATTTAAATTAACATTTTCTTTATTGGTTTCTATTTCAATTTCTGAAACAAAATTAATGCATTGTTCAATATTTTGAATATTTTGATTAATATTTAAATTCTGTAATTCTAATTTATTTATTAATTCATTAAATTGTAATAAATGATTATTAGCATTTATTGTCCAATTTTCAGTCAATTCTTTTATTTTGTCTTTAAATAAATTTTCATACATTAGTTTTTCTTCTTTATTCATTTGAAATTCATCAATAGTTTCTTTTTCTATTGAATTTTTTTTTATATTATGATTATTTTTGTTATTTTCTTCCTCAATTTCATTTTCCAATTTTTCATCTTTTTTTTTATTATCTTTTTTAGGAGTTGACATTATTTTATTTTTATTAACTATATTATCTTTTTCTTGAATTTTTTCTTCTAAAATATTATTATTTGATTGAAACATTGGATTTGTTTCATTATTTAATCTTATATTTAATTGATTTAAATTATGAGAATTTATTTTTGAATTTTGTTCATTTATTTCTTTAAAATTATTGTTCTTGTTTATATTTTCATTCATTTTTATTTCTTCTTTTTCATTTATAATTTTTTTTTCATTATTTTGAATTGAAGGATTTTTATTATTTAATTGTATTATTTGATTATTGTTAAATTCTTTTTTTTCATTTAAATTATTATCAATTATTTTATTTTCATCAATTAATTTATTATTTTGTGTCTGAGAAATCAATGTATTTGGATTCTTTTCATTTTTTTCATTTATATTATTTTCTATTATTTTATTTTCATTGCATTGTAATATATTTATATTTTTTGAATCTTTTTGAATATATTGATTGTTTTTTGTATTTTGAATTATATTATTATTATTTAAATTTTCAAAATTTCTATTTGATGATAAAGGATTTTCTTTATTCATTATAAATGGGTTAATTATATTTTGATTATCTTCTTTTTTGTTTTCATTAAAAGCAAGAGTATTTGTATTATTGTTATTTAAATTAAAAAAAAAACTTTTATTATTATCATTACTAAAAGAAAAAATATTTTTGTTTTCAGTAATATCATTTTTTTCAACATTTCTAAAAATTGTATTATTTTTTATATCATTTGGTTCAAATAAACTTTTATTAGAATTAATATCTTTCTTATTAAAATTAAAAGAGTTATTAATATTAAAACAATTAAGTTGATTATTTAAATCTAAATTTGATGCTAAAAAAGGATTGACATTAGAATTAATATTATTCATTAAAATATGTTTATTTAAATTTGAAATTTATAATTTTTTCTATTTTAAATAAAATTTATTAAAATTTAATTTATATAAAAATTATTTTTAAAATTATTAATTAATATTATTGATTATTAAATAATTAAATCAAACTAAAATCATTATGCAACTTACTGATGAAAATTTAACTGAAGAAGAATTAAATCAATTTTGTATAATTACAGAAGAACAATTTATAAAAAATAAAGCTTTATTTAATGATGTTCATTCAGATATTAAAGAATTATTTGATTCTATTGAAGATGATATTTGTATAGGAATTTTAAATAAATTAGAAGAATTTACAAATATATTTAAAATAATCGAAAATGTGATGTTTTCTTTAAAAATAATGATTAATAAATATTTAAAATATTATGAAAAAAATGAGAATAAAAAACTTGAAATTTTACAATTAAAAAATGAAATAAGTAATTTAAAACAAGAAATATCAAACAATTTTTCAGAAATAGATAAAAAAGAAAATGAATTTAATGCTCTTCAAAATGATTATCTAAATGCATTAAAAAGACTTGATTCTTTAAATAGTAATAATACTATTGATATTAGTTTTGATAATTTATCAAGTTCAAGAACTAATTCACCTAAAAAAAAAAAAAAGGAAAAATCTTCAAAAAACAATTCTTTATTAAATGAAATTAAAAATTTAAAAAATACTAATGAAGAATTAAATAATAATATTATAATTTTAAAAAACAATTATGAAGAATTAAAATTTGAAAATTCAAATTTAAAAGATAAATTACTTTTAGTAAATAAAGAAAATGAAAATAATAATGAAAAAATTAATTTTTATGAAAGTAAAGAAAAGAAATTAAAAAATGAAAATAGCAAATTAAAATCAAGTATTTTAGATTTAAAAAAAGAAATTGAATTTTTATTTAATGAAAACACATATTTAAAATCAGAAGTAATTCATTTATCAAAACAAGAACAATCATTAAAAAATCTAAATATATCAAATTTTGATTATAACTCTTATCAAAAAAATAAGGCAAAAGAAAAAAAAAATGAAGAAGAAGAAAAAGAAGAAAATATAATTAGTTTAAACTCAATTGGTTATTCAAATAATTTAGAAAAACAAAATAAAGAAAAAGAAAAAATTAATAGTTTAAGAAATATAAATATTACATCAAAAGATATTATTAAATCAATGAATAAAGATTTTAAATCTTTAACAAATTCAAAAAAAAAGGTCGAAAATAATAATAATGATAGAGCATATTCATATATTGGAAATAGTAATCAAAAAAATGAAAATAAAAATATTGAAAATTATTATATGTATGATTATTTTTTTTAATAATTTTATATTTCTCTATTTAAATATAAAATAATTATCATCATTCATTTGATTTTATATTTTAGTTATATATAAGTAATTTATAGCTTTTCAATAAGAAACTGTTTTATATATTTAAATATTTATTTATATATAATTTATTAAGATATATAAAAAAATTTTATAAAAAAAATTTTTTTAAAAATAATTAAAACAAAGATTAATCTTCATTTAATAATATATAATCTCCTTTTGATTGTTCATTATTATTATTTTTTTTCTCTTCTATTTCTTGATGATTTTTTATTTGAAAATATGTAGCAATTAAAGCAATTATAATTAAACAAATTATTGAAAAAAATGCAGCATTTGTATTTTCATTTAACAATTCTTCATTAGTAATATTTAAATTTTGTTCAACTTTAATTTCTTTATTAATATAAACACCTTCTAAATATGCTTTAACATTATTAAATGGAATATTATTTAGGTCTGATATTTTATTTTGTTTTTCTTGTTTATTTAACTTATTTATTTTCTTCTTTGATTTTTTTTCAATATTCTTTTTATTTTTTAATACTTTTTGATTTTTTCTTTCTCTATATGATTTTGAATGTTTTTGTAAAACCATATGAGCTTCTTCATGAGTAATTTCAATTATATTTTCATTTTCTAATAAATTTTCACTTTTATCTTTTAAAATATAAATCATAATAAAATTCAAAAAAATAATACAAATAATATACCAATGTATATTCCCCCAATTAACCCTCATTTAATTAAAAAAACTTAAATAAAAAAATTATTAAATAAAACAATCTTAAAAATTATTAAAAAAATCCATAAAAAAAAATGACAAACAATGATGAAAATGAATGGTATTATGATTATATATTAGAAACAATATCCTCACCTCAATTTAGAAATCCAATAAAAGACTTTATAGATAAAAATTGTTATTCATTTGTAGGTTCAGAAGAAAATTCATTAGAACAAGGAAATATATTTAAAAAATTCACAAAATTAGTAGACAACTTATTAGAAACTTCATTAACAGAATTAGGAATAACAGAAGAAATGTTTTGTTTAGCAGCAAAAAAAGGTTTAGAAAATCCAGTTGCAAAAAAATATTTTGAACAATTAATTTCATTTACAAATTATAATTATTTCAAAAGTTTAATGACAAAAAGAAATATTCAATTAGAAGAAATGGCAATGTCTCAAATGAATGGTGAACCTATAAATAATAAAAAGAAAAAAATAAATAAAAATGATCCTGAATTACAAGAAGCAATTAAAATGAGTTTAGCAGTTGAAGAAGAAAAAAGGAAATTAAAAGCTTTAGAAGAAAGAGAATTAAAGAGAGCTATTAAAATGAGTTTAATTAATTCAAATCAAAATCCAGTTGTTGAAAGTTATAAAAAAAAAACTGTTCCTTCAATTGTTGAAAATAAACCAATTCAACAATCTGTTCCAATAAAATCAAATGAATCTTTAAATCCAAAAAAACCAAATTTAACTCCAGTTCAAAAAAAAGAAATTCAAAATCCACAAATTCAAAATCCACAAATTCAAAAAAAAGAAATTCAAAATCCACAAATTCAAAAAAAAGAAATTCAAAATCCACAAATTCAAAATCCACAAATTCAAAAAAAAGAAAATCAACCTCAAATTGAAAAACCAAAACCAATTCAACAAGAACAAAAAGATTTAATTGATGAAGATGAAACAAAGGAAGAAAAACCTATTTTTGATGAAGAAATAGATGAACCTGTTAATCCAATTGATAAAGTTATTCAAAGGAAAAATAAACAAATTCCTGATACAAATATTCAATATGAAATTGGGAAAAAAACTATTCCTCAAAATACAAAAGGTACATTATCAAGTACTTTAAATAAGAATTTAAATGATTTTGAAGCTGAAAAAGTAAGAAAATTGAGAGAATATAGAGAAATGTTGTTAAGTATAGAACGAGAAAAAAGAAAAAAAAAAGAAGAGTTGCAAAATAGTAATAATATGAGTGATGAAAATAAAAGAAGACTTGCTTTGAGAATGCAATTAGCTGAGAAATTAAAAAAACAAAATTTGGAAAAAAATTATGATAATGAAAATGAAAATGAATGAAAAATAAATAATTTATATTGTTCTTAACATAAAAGAATTTTTATTTTATTGATAAAAAATTTTATAATATATATTTTTTGGAATTGTTTTTAAATTTTTTAATTATATTTTTTATTTAATTAATTAAAATGAAAAGAATAATTCTTTTTATTTTTTTCTTACTTGAATTCCCTTTTTATTTACAACAAATGAATTTATCTGAAGGAGATGGTGAAAACCCAATAACTTTAAATATTCAAAATTTAAATTTTTTAATTTGGGATAATAATTCAATTATTTATAATCCAAGTGGTTCAATTATCTATAATACTTTATATATTCCTACAAATATTTCTTTTTTTCAAAATTATGGTAACAAAAATATAACTAAATTAAATGACACATCATTTATTGTTACTGGAATTAGGAATAATAATTTATATTATCAAATATTCAATATAGTAAATAATCAAACTTCAAATTTAACAATTGTACAAAATTTAAATATACAATATTCCAATTATAATTTAGGTTTTTTTTCAGATAGTCAATTTATTATTTCTTATTTTAATAATCAAGGCAATTATTATGCAAAAATAATATCTTTAGATGGAGCAATAAATGATATTTCAATTGATACATATCAAAATTCTCCTTTTCCTAAAATAAAATGTTTAGGATATTCTCAATCTCAAATTATATGTTTGTATTTAAAAAGTACAAATTCAATTATTCAATTAATTCCAATAAATGAGCCAAATTCAAGAATTACTTATAATCTTAATAATTCTTTACTTCCAAATTTTAATGTCAATAGAAATAATAAAAAAATTTACATTTGTTATCATGAAGATATAAATTTATATTGTGATATTATATTAGCTAATAATAATTCTTCTAGATTTAATTTAATCAAAACTAAATTATTTATTAATTTGGTATATAAAGTTAGTTCTGGAACAGCAAATAATGAAGTTCCAGCTTTTCCAGAAATAATATTTTTTTCAAATATAGTTTTTATAATCTATGAAGAAAAATCAGACAGTAGATATAATTTCATTATAAATTATTATTTTGAAGATTTAGATTATGTAATAAATCAAATTTCAATGACATTTAGTTCATTAATAAGTTATTATTCTTTTATAATAACTAATAAAATTATTATAATGGAATATGAAAATTCAAATACTATATATTTTCAAACAACAACAATTATTGAATGTAGTAATACAAATATTATATTATCAAACAGTAATCCATCTAAAACATTTAAATTATATAATAATGCTAATTCAAATGATAATTGTACAATATATAATTCAAATGATAATTTTAGTATATCAATTGTAAATGAAGGTGATATATATCCAAAGAATAATTTTCCTTGTAATAAAAATATTATAATTTCTTATCAAAATATATCAGATTCATTTGATTATTATTTTTCAATTTCCAATACATATAGAGGAAATAATGCTTCATTAATATGTAATATATCAGTTTTTTCATGCTATAATTCATGTGGAGAGTGTCATACTAATTCAACAGGAAATAGTAATATACATAATTGTAAATCATGTACAACAAATTTTTATCCTTATTGTCAAAATTCATTAAATTGTTATAATAATTCATCTTTTCCTTCAGGTTATTATTTAAATTCAACAAATTCATGTTTTGATAAATGTAATTTATCTTGTAAAAATTGTACAAATTCAACTTCATGTGATATTTGTAATGATAATTATTATAAAAAAACAAATCAAACAAATGGATTATGCTTTAAATATCCTTTAGATAGTTTTTATTTAACTGAAGAATTAACTTTTAGTCCTTGTAATAGTAAATGCAATAAATGTTTTGGAAATGAAATTTATCAATGTACAAATTGTGTTTCTAATTATACAATATATAATTATTTTTCAAATAGATGTGTTTATAATGTTAATAATTGTTCAAAATGGTATTTAAATATAACTGAATTAGTATGTGTTAATTCTTGTTCAGATGATTATGAATATTCTGTTGAAAATTCAACTCAATGTGTTTCAAAAAGAGAAGATATTTTTAATATTAATGCAACAGTACAAGATGAATCTCAAAATATTCCATATTATAAATTTGAAAAAGATAAAAAATTTTATTTAGAATGTCCAAATGGAACTAATAGAAGTAATAATGAATGTATTATTATGAATAATACTAGTTATGATAATAAAGATATGATTATATTTAATGTTTTTAATCTTGATGAATATTTTGCCAATTATACAATAAATATAAATCAAATTCAAACCTATATTGATCATAGAAAAAATTATAGTAATAATTATAATACTTCTGTAGATTTAGTTGAATTATATAAATGTAGAGATTTTCAATTTGTTATTTTTAGATATACTGATAAAGGAAATTCTAATATAACTGATTTTTTTAAATTACATAATTTAATTATTGTAGATTATACAAATTTATTTATAAATAAAAGAAACCTTGATTCAGGTTCTGAAATTATAATTGTTCAATCAGATGCATTAAGAAAAATTGATTATACTAATCAAACAGAATATTTGGTATATTTAATTAATGAAGGATTAAATTTAATAAATTCTATAGATATAACATCAGATAAAAATTTGACAATATATTATCCTTTGAGAAATATAAATGAAAATATTTCAAATATTATAAATATATCTAAAAAAGGAATTGATGTTTCTGATATTAATTCACCTTTTTATAATGATATATGTTTTAATTTTACAAATGAAGATAAAAAAGATGTAACAATTGAAGACAGAAGAAAATATTATTTTTTAAATATAAATTTTTGTGAAAATAATTGTTATTTAATATCAGTTGATTTTAATAAATTTGAAAGTGATTGTAATTGTAAAGTAAAAGAAAAATATTCAAAAACTATTACATCTACTATTCAAAATAATAATATCCAATTAAAAAAAGTTGATAATATAAATTGTTTAAAATGTATTAAAAAACTAATAACTAAGAAGAATTTACCATCAAATTATGCTTTTTGGTTTTGTGTTATAATATTAATAATGCTCATAACAAATATTTTATGGAGTGTAAAAGTAGGAATTAAAAAATTTATAAAATACTATGATAAAATAATTAAATTTAAAGAAAAAAATCAAATACAAAAAGAAAATAATAATAATCTTGAAAATCAATCAATTAAAATATATCAAAATCAACCTCCAAATCCCCCAAAAAAGAAATTTAATCTAGATATATCAAATACAACAATTGAACAAGAAGATAAAGTTACAGAAATAAAATATGATAATTTTATGTTAAAAGAAAAAGAAGAACCAATTTATGATAATTATATGCCAAAAATAAATGATATAATATTAAATTTTAAAATTGATAATAATAAAAATGAAAATACGAAAACTGAAAATGAAGATAAAGATAAAGATAAAGATGAAGATAAAGATGAAAATAAAAGTCAAAATAAAAGGAATGTATTATCTGAATCATCTAAAGATGATAGTATTTATAATAAAAAACAATCAAAACTTAGAAAATCTATTTCAAATAAAAGAATTATTAGTGAAGATAAACAATCAGATTCTGAAAGGGAAAAAATAATTAATTCATTTGCAGAATCATCTAAAAATGAATATATTGATGAAAGTAAAAATTTTAAAAAATCAAATAATATTGTAAATAATGATTATATTTATAAAAATCCAATTGAAGATGAAGATGATATATTTAATAAAAATAAAAATATGTCATTTATAAGTATTTTTTTTAGATATTTTAGGAAAAAAGAAATACTATTATTTCCTTTAACAAATGCTAAAAAATATATTCCTTTTTATATTTCATTTTCAATTTTTTTATTATCAATAAATTATATATTTTTAATATATAATATTTTCTTTACTACTAAAAATGTACATGAAAGGTTTTTAAAAAAGGGAAATTTAGGGATCATTTATGTTTTTCAAAAAGAACTATCAAATTGTTTTTTTGCTGCAATTATTTCATTAATAATAAAAAATCTTTTTAATAAATTTTTGATATTCTTAATTTTCAGAATTAATAAAAAAAAAGTATCAAGAGAAAAATTCAAATCTTTCACAAATTTTACAAAACTCAAAGTTTTTCTTTTTTATTTTATTGTAATAATTTTATTCATCATTTCAAGTTATATAAATATAAGTTATGGGGGAGTTTTTAAAAATTCAATTAAAGGTTTATTATTTGGAACTTTATTTTCATATATAATATCGTTTATATTTTGTTTATTATTATGCCTTTTGTTTGTTATATTTAGAAAAAATGGTTGTACATTAATTTGGAAAATATGTAGATTTTTATATTAATTAAATAAACACCTTTTAAAAATTTTTTTTAATATATATTATTAGATAAAAATAAATAAAAAAAATGATTTTTTATTTTTATATGTTTTTATAATGTTTTTTGATAATTGAATTTTCAAATATGGATGAATTAAATAACAACAAAAATGAAAACAAAATAGAAAATAAGGAAATAAAAGAAGAAGAAAACAAAAATGAGAAATTAACAGAAAAAAAAAATGAGAATACAAATAAAGAATTAAATAATGAAAATTTTAAAGAAATATATTCAAAAATTAATTTAATAAAACAAAAACATAAAGAACATTCTGAAAAAGATAAAAACATACATTTTTCAATAAATGATTACAATATAGATAAATTAATGAAAGATATAAAATTAAAAAAAATATTTCAATTATTTGAACAAGTAAATAACAATCAAAATATTAAAAATAAAAAACCTGTTTTATTTACTCCTAAATATACTATTAAAGCAAAATTATTTAATATTTTTAATACACAAACAAATATATTAAATAGTGAAAAATTTAAAAATTCTAATGAAGGTTCTACACAAAATAAAATGTATTCACTTTTTGAAGAAGTAAAACAATTAAATAAAGTATCTCCAGTTAAAAAAATAAGTTATAAAAAAGTTTCTTCTTCTCTGAATAAAAATAAAAAAAAAACTATTAATAAAAGGTGTTTTACAACTAATAGTATTATTGAGAAAAAATATGAACCTATTTCAAGTGAGAAATTTTTTAATTCATTAAAAAAAAATATAAATAATAATAATAATAAAAATGCAAATTTTAAAAATAAAAGTGTAGTTAATAAAATAAGAAATGATAAAAATTTTTCATTAAATAAATATTATAGTAAAACTGAAACTAATATAATTAATTGGTATGAAAATTTCACTGAAAAATATAATAATAATTATTATTCTCTTCAAATAAATAATTTAAGTAATGCTATTGATAGAGTAACTAATAATTTTAATGTTAAAAAAAGGTTTAATTCGAATTTTCTTAATTAGTGATTTTTAGATTTTTATTTTTTTCAAAAAAAAAAACAATTATTTTATATATAATTAATATTTTTATAAATCAAACATAAAACTAAAATATTATTAAAAAAAACAATAATAGTGTAATATACAAATAAAACTCACAAATTATTTAAATAAAAAAATTTAATAATGAAAAATAAGAAAATAAAAAACTTATTAAACATTTAAATATATAATAATATGAATAAAATAAATAAAAAAGCCAAAAAGAAAAAACAAAAATTAAAATAAATAAATAAATAAATAAAATACAGAAAATAAAATATAAAAAAAAAATTATAAAAACAAAAAAATAAAATTCTTTTTTAATAAAACTACTCTAAATTAAGAATAAAAAATAAATGAAAATATAAAGGATAGTTTAATGACCACCTCTACCACCATGTTCACCTCCTCTACCACCGTGTTCTCCTCCATGTCCACCTTGTCCACCACCTCTACCACCATGTTCACCTCCTCTACCGCCTTGTTCACCTCCATGTCCACCGTGTCCTCCAGGACCACCATGACCACCATGTCCACCTTGTCCACCTTTCATTTTTATTTTATTATTTTATTTTGTTTTTCCATCTTTTTATATTTTATTTTTTAATTTTTTTAAAATTGTATGTTATATACTGATTATTTAATTTAAGCTATTAGGAATTTTTATTTTTATGTTTTTTATCTTTTTTTTTTGTTTTTTATACTTCATTTAACTTTTTTTAAGTTTTTTTAGAGTTTTTTATGTTTTGGTTTTGATTTTTAAATGAAAAATGAAATTTGTATTTTTAATGAATTGAAAATGGAGAAAAATAATATTAAATTAATATTCTTTTAAATTCTAAAAATATAATTTATTTAATAATTTATGTAATCTAAAATTTATTTAAAGTAAATTTGAATATATTTTAATTCTTAAAGTATAATTATTACATATTAGTCTTTTTAATAAAAATTGCTATATGGTATTATTTTTAATATTAAAAAACGTTTATATATTTTATTTTAAAAAGTCATATTTTTCATTTTTTCAATAATTAAAAATAATTTAAATAAATCCTATAATTTATATGAATATTTAGCTTAAATAAATAATTTATGTTTATTTATGTTTATAAAAAGATAATTATATAAAATCCAATAATACATTCTTTTTCATTTTATTTATTTATATATATAAATAAAATTATAAGTTATATTTCATTTAATGATTCATTACATAAAATATAATATAAAATTAATAATAATAAATATTTAAATTATTTAAAAAAATAATAAAAAAATTTAAAATGGGAAATGGACAATTTTGTAATTGTAAATGTGGAGGAAATACACATGAAGAAAGTGAAGAAATCTATAATACTAGTCATAAATATCCAAAAGAAAACGAGGATGAAAAAATAACAAATAAAAACTTTAATAATATAATTCCTATATTAAAAAGGAATTTAAATAAGAATATTTCTTCTACAATTGGAGGTAATCATTCTTTTTCAAATGAACAAAAAAATAATTTAAGTTTTGAAAATCAAAATTTAAATAATAATTTTATTACAGAAAATTTAACATCTTCAAATAATAAAAAACACAACAAAAAAATAGATTCTTTAGATTCTAATATATTAAATAAAATAATAATAAATAATATTGAAAAAAAAAAAGTTGAAGAACCAATGATTTTATATAACGATTCTTCAATAAATGATATTATTAAAAATGGAATAAAAAATAAATCAAATTTAATAAATGAAAAAAATAATGAGAAAAATAAGCCTTTAAAAGAAATAAATCCTAATATATTAAAAATATTTGATATTAATAATAATAAAATAAGGAATAAAAAAAATATTTTAAAAGAAAATCAAAATAATCTTTCAAATAGTTTAATTTTAGATGAAATAAATAATTTAAATGAAATATTTCAAATGAAAAATAGAGATTTAAATAATTCAATTAATACAAAATGGAAACAAATGAATATTAATAATATAATATCAAATTCAAAATTAAATACAAATAAAAGAGATGAAATAATGCATAAAGGAAAAATTAATAAATTAGTTTTATCTCATATATTTAAAAATTGTTCAATGAATATAGAAAAATTTTGTATTTTAACTCAATTTGATTTTTCTATTTTTCATACAAAAGAAAATTTTTTATTAATGAAAAAACCATTATTCAAAATACCATTAAATCAAATTGAAAATTGTGGTAGAATTGATTTTTCACAATTAAAAATTAATAATTTAAATGGATATTTTTTTATGTATATTAATATGAAAAGTAAAGAAGAAAAATATAATTTAGATAAGAAAGAAGATGAAAGTGATATTATTTTTAAAATTGTTTTAAAAGAAGGAATTGGAAAATTTTTTGTATTATTTTCTACTAATGAAAACATTATTGATGAATGGGTTTGTTCAATTAATTTTTTTATGAAGAAAAAATAAAAAAAGTTATAAATAATTTAAAATTCTTTTTTTTATTATATATTAGTAAATTGTAAAATATAAATTATATAAAAAGTAAATTTAAAAATATTTTTTTTTAATTATTTTAAATTTTATGTGATACAATTTTATTATTTTGTATTTCTAATAAAAATTGTTCTGTTTTATTTTTTGTATTTTCATTATCAATATTTTCAATAAAATCATCTAAATTTTTTTTTTGACCTTCCTTCTTTTTTTTATTGGATTTTTTTTTTTCATAATTTAATTCTGCCATAAATTCATAATAATTTTTATTCTTTTTATTACTTTTTGAATATTTTTGTTCATAGTCTGAACTATATAAATCAAAAGAATTTTGTGAAGAAATTGAATATTTCCTTTTTTTATTTTTTGCTTTATTTTTGTTTTTTTCATTTGATAAAATTGAAATTAATTCATTCAAAAGATTAATAATTATTTTAATATCATTTTTTTCCTCATTTTCATTTTTGAAAAGACTATTTATTTGTTCATTATTATTGGATATTTTACATAATTCACATGTTAAAAATCCATTTAATTCTAAAAGTTCTTCTTGTGATAATATTTTAATTTTGTTTAAAATTTGTTTTATTAAATCTTCTTTTGAAACATCATCAATTTTTTCTAAATACATTCTTTTATTTTATTTAAAATTTTTAGCTCATTTATAAAGATTATTTTATTTTTCATATTTTTTTTTAATTTTTTGACAATTAAAATAATTAAATATTATATGTTGACATTTTCAAAAAAATTAAATTTATTATATATTTAACAATAATTCTTTTTCTTAATAAAAGAGTATGAATTTATAAATGAATATGATGGATTACAACAAGGATCAGTTTCTTTATTATTTTTAATATTTGGAGAATATGTACTATAATTAAAATTTAAACAAGGAAAATTATTTTTTTCAATATTAGTACTTAATAGATGATTCTTAATTTTATAATTTTTGTACCTATTATTATTATTATTATTACAAATTGAATTATAAATATAATTTGAATTTTTTAAATATTTATAATTTTCATTACTCAAATTTGAATAAATTGAATTAAATTTATTGTTATGATTTTTATAATTTGATTTATAAGAATTAATTTTATAGTTTTTTACCAAATAAGAATTAGGTTTATTTTGAATTTCTTCATTGAATGATTTATTTCTTTTTTTTGTGTTAATTTCTTTTTTTTCTAAATTATAATTGGAGTTTTTTAAAGAATTATATTCATCAATATTTAATTTTTCATCGTTAATATTGTCATTATAAAAGTTAATATTATTTTCTAAATCATTAATAATATTATCTAAATCATCAAAAGTATAAAAATCTTTTTTTATAGTATTTTTACTTAAAAAAAGTAAACCTATTTTTTCTAATTTTTCTAGAACATTTTTCCTATCTTTTTCATTATATTTTTGAAGGAAATTATTTAAATTATTATTATCAAATAAATTATCATGTTCCATATTTTTTAATAAAATAAATAAAATAAAAATTTAAAAAAATTGGAAAATAAATCAAAAAATAGGTAAATATGATTTAAGAAATAAAATTACTTGATATTTTAAACTAAACAATAATATTTAAAAAAAATATTTTGAAAATGAAAAATAAATGATTTCAAAAAAATATAATTTTTGTTTTAAAAAAGTTAAAATAAATTTTTATTTTTCAAAAAAGTTGTAAAAATATTATAAATTAATCAATTCATTTTTTTTATCAAATAGTTAATAAATAATTAAAAATCATATTATTTTTATGTGGTTCAAAAAATAATATTTTTATTTTTCATTATACAATTATTTTTTTCCAATCTCTTTTTTTTAATATTTTTTGTTTACTATTATAAATTTTAATATTATTTTATTTGTTACAAAAAAATATATTAATATAAAAAGGTTTATATTTATAAATTTATTTTTTTCTTTTTTTATTATTTGAATTATTTTTTGAATCTAAATCATATTCTTCATCTAATTCTTCTACTTCATTAACATTAAAATCTTTATTAAATTCTCCATTTTCATCTAAATCACTTAATTTTTTTTTACTTTCCAATATTTTATTATTACAATTCTCTAATTCTTTTTTTAAATTTTCTTTCTTAGAAATTATTTTTATTAATTTATCTAATTCTAAATTAATTTTATCTATGTCATCAAAAGTAATATAAATCCCTTTTTCATTTATAAAATTTTTAATTTGATTTAAATGTTCTAATGAATTATTATTCATTTTTATTGTTTCAATTTCTTCAATTCTATTTATTAATTTTTCATATTCTTCATTTATATCAATATTATCATTATTATTATTATTTTCATTGTTTAAATTATTCTTTGTTTCTTCTTCTTCATAATCATTCATTTCATCATTCATTGAATTTTTTAATTCTTTTATCATTTTTGATATTTTACTTGGTCCTACAATTTTTGATTTATTTAATAAATTTTTATATTTATGTTTTATAATTTCTGAATCTTCTTTTTGTTTATTTAATTTTTCTAAAATTGAATCTGATTCTTGTTGTATTTCTAAATATTTTTGAAATGCTTTATTTGATTTTGATATTTTAACATTTGAATTATGAGAATTATTTATTGAATCATATGTATAACTTAAGTTATCATTTGAATAATTATTATTTTTAATATTATTTCTTTTTTTTTGATTTAAAGTATTTTTCTTTTCATTTTTTTTTTGAATTTCTTTTATTTCTCCTTTTACTTTCTTATTATTATTAATTTTTTTCTTATTTATTTCTTCAATATTTTTATTATTATTTTTACTATTATTATTATTTATATTAAAATATTTTTTTGGTTGAAATTCTTTCTTTTTTATATTTAATTTTTCAGGAATATCTTCTTTATCAAAATCACTATTATTTAAATTATGAATTTGTCTCTGACTATTAAATATATTTTCTTGATTATAAATATCATTATTACTAAAATTATTATTATTATTAATAAAAGTTCCTGTATTTTGATATTCTTCTTCTTCTTCATTATTTGTTCCAATTACTCTATCATAAATTGCAGAATTAAATATAAATTGTTTATTAAAACCAAAAAAATCACTTATTTCACTTATTGAATAATTTTTTGCATATTTTGAAAATAATTTTGAAAAATGAAAAATTCTATTTCTTTGAAACATTTCTAATTGAAGTTCAATTAAATCTTCTTTTGATAAAAGTAATAAATCAATAAAAGAAATATTATTTTCTTCAAAAATATGAATTAAATTTTCCAAACCTAAAGTAATTAAAGTATATGAAAGTCTATCATCATCTTCTTGTTCATTTACATTATCTTCTTCTTCTTCATAATTTTCATTATTCATTTTTTTTACAAAAAAAAAAATAATTTATTTCATAAAAAAAATAATTTTACATAACTACAAAAACAAAACAAAAAAAAAAAATAAAAAAAGTACAAAATAAACAATAAAATAAAATTAAAAAATAAAAAAAATAAGTAAAAAAAAAAAAAAATTAAAATAAAATCAAAAACTGATTTAAAAAAAAAAAAAATGTCTTCTCCTTTAAAAAATATAAAATCATCCTTTGATCAAATTTCAGGAAATTCTTTACGTCATCAAATATATACATCACATAATCCAGTAAGGTAAAATAAAAAAAAATTAATTTTAAAAATACTCAAATTAGACCATATAGAAGATTTATTCCAATAACAAAAGCAGATACTGGAATAAGTCCAGATAAAACAATATTAAATTTTATGAATCAAGATATTATAAAACCATTTACTGCAAATAGAAGTTCATTATATAATTTAACAGAAAATAATGAATCAAGAAATGAAAAATGGACTTTAAATCCTCAAAAAAATTGTCCTAAAGAAAAACATTTACCAAAAATTCAACAATTTAAAAATTATTATTTTGTTAAAAGAAATAAAAATGATGTTGAAAAATATCAAAATAATTATTTAAATACTGATAATATTTCAATTAGAGTTCCTGATTTTGTAAAAAATAAAATAGAAAATAATGAAATTAATGAAAATCAAAAAAATGATGAACAAAAAATTAAAAAAATGTTTAGAACACCATTTTTAGATATGAAAAAAGCTTTTAATGTAAATACTTTAAGTAATAGTTCTTGGTCTCCTCATCTTTATAATAAAACTGCAAATAATATTTCAAGTGTTGATTATAATATTATTACTTTTAGAAAAGGATTTAATACAAATGATACAAGTAATAGTTCTAATATTTTTGATAAAAAATTAAATAATAAAAAAAAATCTGTTTGTGAATTTAGTGATTTAACTAGAGATTTTGCTATTAATTTAGATAAAAATTTCCAAAATGCTTATAAAGAAAATCCAAAAAGATTTTATTCTTATAATGGAGTTTTTACTTATTTATATGATGCTTCTCATAGAAATGGAAATATTAGTATGCCTTTTAGAAAAAAAAATGAATCTCTTAGTCCAAGAAGAAATCAATATTAAATTATAATAAAAAAAAAGAAAAATAAATTTTTTTTTTATTTTTTTTAATTTTAAAAAATAAAATATTAGAATAAATTAAATAAATTAAATTAAATTACAAAAAATTTATATACTTGCATTTAAAGTAATAACAAAAAAATAAAAAATAAGAATAAAAACACTTCCAACAAATATAAAAAAAGAAATAGTATTTCTTTTTCCAATACATTTACTAGTCCAAGGACAATGGTGATCATATCCTTCAATGCAAATATCACACATTTTACAATGAACAGTTTTTGTTTCAATTTTAACATATATAAAACAAATATCACAATATTTATAATTTTTTTTTAATATTTCATTATCTGATATTTCTTTTTCATTTTTTGGTAATCCAGGATTAATTAATGCAGTAAATAAATATGAAAATAAGAAAATAAAATAAATAATAAAACCAATTATTATTAATATTATATGTGATAAAATCCAAAATGTTTTTAAAATTGAATAAAATATATATGTTATTAAAACTAATACTAATATTATCATATACCAATGAGGCCCTATTATTATTAAGGGATCTCCAATTGAGTTTCCAAAAAATTGAAATGTATTTCCTTTTTTTTGGTAAAAAAATTTATTTGAATTTTTCTCTATAAATGAGGAATCTATATTTAATGTTATAATATTTTGATTATTATTGTTTGATGAAAATAATTTATTGTCTTTGGATATTTCAATTCTTGGAATTAATTTATTGTTATTATTTATTATTGAATATTTTGAATTTGTTATTATTTCTTTTTTTTTTATTGGATTTTGCTCTATTATTATATTATTTTTATTATTTTCCATTTTTTAATTTAAATAAAATTATTGAAATTCAAAAATGGATAAAAAAAATCCAAATTTAATGAAAATTATAATCAGTGGAGATACTTTAAAATTTGATTCATCTAAAGATTATATAAAATTAAGAGAAGAAATAGAGAAAGGCGGTAAAATTAATGTAAAAAATTATTCTATTTTATGTCTTGATATGAAGTATAAGTTTATAATTGATGGAGACAACTCTTTTAATCAATGGAAAAATAAAAGGAAAGAGTTAGGAAATTTTTTTCTCATTCTTAGTGAACAAAATGTAGATGAAAATGAAAATAAAGAAAATTTATATCAAAGATTACAAATTTACGATATGGATAAAAAAATAGAAAGTTTTCGAGAGATCCAAAGATTAAAAAATCAAGATATCACGTTATTGGAAGAAATGAGAAATAAACTCAATAAAGAATTTAATGATCAAATGGAAAACAAAGCTAAATTAGATGATAAAGTAAAAGAATTAGAAAAAAAAAAAAAAGAAATTGAAAAAAAAATAGAAAATTATGAAATTAAATTAAATCAAATTAATGATGAAGCTGAAAAAAAGAGTAATGAAAATAATGAAATGACAAAAATTATTAAAGAATTAAATACAAAAATTAATTTAAATCAAATAATAATGAAACAATTTGAATATTTAAATAAAACAAAAAAAGGAAGTGAAAATAATATAAAAGAAATTAAAAACAAATTTGAGGACACAATTAACTTAATAAAAAAAACTTATGAAGATAGAATTGATGAAATTAAAAGAAATTTAGATGAAAAATTTAAAAAATATATAAATCAATTAAAAGAAGAAGAAAAAGAAAGAAAAAAAAAAGTTCTATCAATGTATGAAGATAAAACAAAGGAAGTTAATGAATTTTTTATTTCAACACAAATATTCCATCAAACTAAATGTAATGAATGTAATAAAGAAATTCAAGGAATTAAATATGAATGTTCAGAATGTGATTATAATTTATGTGAATCTTGTGAATTAATTAATTTTTTAGAGAAAAAACATCTTCATAAATTTTATAAAATCAGAAAACCTATGATTAAACAGTCAATAATAAATGAAAAAGAAAAAATATAAATATATAATTTATAATAAAGAAATTTATACTAGTTGTTAATAATTTATTATTTAAAATAATTTAGTTAACTATTTTATTATTAAATTTATTTTTATTTTTTTCAAATTTTATTATTAATTTTAAAAAATAAAATTTAAAAATATGAACAAATTTTTAAATGAACAATTTAATTTATATAAATTATCTCAAAAAAACCTTTTCAAAAAATATAATTCAAATACTGAAGAATATAACAAAACGATAATTTCAAGAATTTTATTTAACCAAAAATATCATTATGTTTCATTATTTAAAGAAATATTAATATATGACGACCCAGGAGAATTTTTTAAGCGATTTTATTCAATTGAAGAATGTTTATATAAAATAAAAACTTATTGTGAATTTTATGAAAAAAATAGTAAAATATTTCCTAATTATATCTCACTACCAGAATCAAAATTTATTTTTAAAAATATAAAAAGAAAACAAAAAATGTTAGATAATATAAATGAAAATAATATTGAGAATGATTTAAAAATAAATGAAAATGAAGAAAAAGAAAAAGATTCAGATACAATATTTTCAAATACAATAATTAATTCAATTTTATCTGAAAAAAGTTCTGCTACAGTTTCAAATGAAAGAAGTATTAAAAAATTATTAAAAAAAATTTATGATAATGAAAATCAATTATCATATAGAGAAAATAATGAATTAGAAAATTCAAATTATACTCAAAGCCCTTTTATTGAATTAAATATTAGTAAAATTGAATATAGTTTAAGTAATACTAATTCTAATAAAAATCATTATAAAAAATTTATTAAAGAATTGAAAAAAACAAATAAAAATGAAAATAGTGAATTTAAAATATTTAATAAAACAAAAATTTCAAATCAAAATTTATCTACTTTCAATAATGTTCATACTTTTAAAAAAAAATTTGAAAAAAATAATATTCATTTTCAAAATTATAAAACAAAAAATAAAATTAATAAAATGAATTTACAAATAGAAGATAAAAGTAAGAGTAAAAGTAAAAATAAAGAACTTTTTATAGAAAAAAATAAACCAAAAATAAATTCAAATTATATTCAAAAAAAAACAGAAAATACAATTCAAAAAACATTATTAAATAATCAAAATAAAAAAATAACTCAATCAAATAAACAAAAGAAAAAAGAAACAAAATCAATGCCAAAATTAAGTTCATCATTAAATAAAAGTTCAATAACAAATAAAATAATTTATCCAAATAAAAATATAAATAATACAAAAATAATTAAATCAAATAATAATAATAATAATATTAATAATATCACAACAAAATCTTTTATAAAATTTAAAAATATAAAACTACAAAAACCAATTTCAAATTCAAATATAAAAATAAAATTTCATAATGCACAATTAAGTAATTATATTTCAAAACATATTCCATCATTACATATTTCATTAAATACTAATATTAAAAATACAAGTACATTATCAAAAAGTAAAAGTAAATCAAAATCAAATTCAAAAAGTAAAAGTAAATCTCCAAATAGTACTTCAAATTCTTTAAATAAAAAATTTAAAACTCATAATACAATGAAAAGTTTTAATAAAAATATAAAATTTATAAGTAATAATATAAGAAGTTTAATTCATAAAGATATTTTATTTTTTTCAAATGAAGGATTATTAACAGAGAGAATTAAATATAAAAATAATAGTAAAGATATTAAAAATAATAATCCAATTAAAGCAATTTCAATTAATAAAAATTCAAAATTAAATTATAATAATAATAATATAAATGAACATAAAAAAATTTTTTCAGTGACTCCTGAATATAAAAAAATTATTCCTAAAACAGAAAGAGAAAAAAAGTTAAATTATATAAAAACAAATTTAAACACAAATAATAAATTTTCAAAAGGAAATATAAATTTAACTAAAATAACAGATCCAAATGAACATAAAAAAATTTCTGATACTTGTTCTCCACCAAATAAAAATATAAATGATAAAAATAATACTCAAAATATTTCTTATTTAAAATATTTTAGAGATAGTTATATTAATAAAGGATTAAAAACAAATAATTTTTTATATTATACTTCACATAATTATAATCATCATCCAATAAAAAAAATTCAAAATTTTGATTCAATAGAAAATGTAAATAAAACAAAAACTTTTCATCAAAAAGTATTTAAATAAATAAAAAAAAATTAAAAAAAAATAATTTTAATTGAATTAATAATTATTTTCATAATTCATGATTTATAAAAAAAAAAATTTATAAATTTTTAATAAAAAAAAATGTCAAATATTGAAATTACAAAAAACGAAGAAACATTATTAAAAGAAAAATTTGATAAATCAATAAGAAAAGTATCAGAAGAAAGTAATAATTCACTTCAAACAAAAGATACAATTGTTGAGAAAGAAAAAATTAAACAAAAAAAACATGTTACATTTATTAAACCAGTTTATACAATAATTGATGTAGAAAGTTATAAAAAATATAATGAAGATATATCAGAAACTAGATTTTATTATGTTCCTGAACCAAAAAAAAAAGATCATTCTGAAGCAATTTGCGATTGTAATGTATTTTAGGTAATTGAGTTGTATGAAAAATAAAAACTTATTTGTTATAAATCTTTCTTTATAAATTTTATTGAATGTATTATATATAGATTTTGGGTTATATAGATTTTATAATTGTTTGTAAAAATTTAATTTAGAAGTTTGAAATTATTATTTTTTTTTTTTTATTTTTACTTCTTTTATTATTCAATTTTATTTATTTTCTTTTATTAAATAAATGAAATTTTATTTTAAAATAATAATCAATTATAATTTTTTTTATTTTATAATTAAATGAAATATAATAAAAATAAATAAAAGATTTAATTTGTAAATTGAAGTAATATATAAATATAAAAAATAATTAATTATAATACTAAAAAACATAAAATTTTTTTATTTTTGAAAAATATTCAATTTAGTTTTAGAAGGTATTAATTTTTGATTATAAAGAGGAACTTTATTAAAAATATTAATAGTTGATTTAGAAGAAGATAAATTATTATTTCTAATACTTTTTTCTTTATCAAACATTTCAATTGCTTCTTTATATTTCCCAATTTTAATTAAACAAGCCCCATAATAATGATAATAAAATTCATTTGTATTATTTAAATTAATTGCTTTTAAAAAAAATTTTTTAGCTTCAAAAAAATTTTTTAAATTACATAAACAAATTGCTTTATTAAAATAAACTTCAGAATCATTTTTATTTATTTCTATAATTTTATTATAATCATGTATAGCATGATTAAAATGTTTTAATTTTGCATAACAAGATGCTCTTTTATTTAAAGAAACTAAATCATTTTTATTTTGAGATAAGACAATATTAAATTCATTTATTGCCTTTTCATAATTTTCAATTTCTATATAACATAATCCAATGTTAAAATGAACATTTGGATAAAAAAAATTATTTTCAATTATTTTTTTATAAATATCAATTGCTTCATTATATTTTTTTAATTTACTATATACAAAACCTAATTGAAAATATGCATCTATATTATTATTTACATAATTTATATATTTTATAAATTCGTTTAATGCTTCTTCAAAATTATTTAAAATAATAAAAATTAAACCTTTTTGTAAATAAGCTTCAAAATAATTTTCATTTATTGATAATAAATAAGAAAAAACTTCAATTGATTTTTTAAAAGATTTTAATTTAAATAAAAATATTCCTTTATTAAAATATGCATCTTCATTATATGGATTTAAATTAATTGCTCTTTCTGTTTCTAATAATGCTGAATTATATTTTTTTATTTTTGAAAATGAAAATGATAAATCATTATGTAATTTTGAATTATTTGGATTTATTTTTATTCCTTTTTGATATGATATTATACTTTTTTCATATTCATTTAAATATGATTCAATATTTCCTTTTAATAAATATGATAAATGGTCATTTGGATGAAGTTTTAGATTAAAATTAATATAGAAAAGTGCTTTTTTAAAATTATGATTGTTATATTCTTCCTCACTTAATATATAATAGTCTTTTTCTTTTTCCATTTTTTTTATTTTTTTTTTTATTGAAAAAAATAATTTACAACAAAATAATATTTTATAATTGAAAAATAATTAATTATTTTAAATGGGGATTGGGGATTGGGGATTGGGGATTGGG
>JAEEGK010008808.1_pt1 | contig 23745 bp, 25 predicted proteins | sample 8958771 | NCBI WGS metagenome assembly JAEEGK01 (sample SAMN16246547, study PRJNA631951) | gut metagenome | biome: gut microbiome; feature: rumen; material: SC-attached | host: Bos | place: Iran: Karaj | collected 2018-10
TTCGTACAGATCGGCGCCCATGCCGGCCACGTCGCCCACGTTATCGCCTACGTTGTCGGCGATGGCGGCGGGGTTCCGGGGGTCGTCCTCGGGGATGCCGGCTTCGACCTTGCCCACCAGGTCCGCGCCCACGTCGGCGGCCTTGGTGAAGATGCCGCCGCCCACACGGGCGAAGAGGGCCATGGAGGAAGCGCCCATGCCGAAGGTGATCATGGTGGCGGTGGTGACCTCCAGGGTCTCATGGAAAGCTTTGGTCAGCAGGGCATACCAGATGGATATGTCCAGCAGGCCCAGGCCTACCACGGTGAAGCCCATGACGGTACCGGCGGAGAAGGCCACCCGCAGGCCCTTGTTCAGGCTCTTCTGGGCGGCAGCGGCGGTACGGGCATTGGAGTTGGTGGCGATCTTCATGCCGATGAAGCCGCTGAGACCGGAGAACAGGCCGCCGGTGAGGAAGGCGAAGGGTACGTACCAGGTCAGCAGACCCAGGGCCGCCATGACGCAGATGATGACGACCATGCAGGCGAAGAAGATACCGACGGTCTTGTACTGACGGCGGAGGAATGCGCCCGCGCCCTTGCGCACATTCTGGGAGATGCGCTTCATCAGGTCGGTGCCCTCATCCTCGGCCAGGACCTTCTTGGCCTGCATGGCCACAAACACCAGCGCGATGACGGAGGCGATGAGGCTGACAAGCCAGAGGTTGTCCAGGATAAATTCCATGCTCTGTTTCACTCCTATTTAATTCGTTTTTCGCCTGACAGGACCGGCCCTCGGCAGGGGCTGCCCGGCAGACTATAAGCAGCAAACGGGATTATACCATATCTCCCCGGATAGGACAATATGAAAGATTCACAAAATATCCAATTTCGGCAAATTCTCTCTTGCTTTTCCCGTGAAAGCATCATACAATAGGTTACAGCAAAGTAACAAATACGGGAATACCCGCTAGCAGATTGGGAGGAAAGCTTCAATGGCAAACAAGGAAAGAATATTCATCGATCAGACCGAGATCGTCGCCGGCGTCACCTTCGGCAACCAGGCGACCCGCATGAGTTGGAAGGCGGATGAGCTGCAGGAGATCACCATCATGCAGATGGAGGTCAAGAAGCTCTTCAAGAAGGAAATGCAGGAGATGATCACCATCCGCAAGAAGGCCCAGCCCATGGGCACGCCCATCATCAAGACCAAGGCGGATGAGAAGTACTGGGAGGGCTACAAGGAGCAGCTGGAGAAGTTCTGCAAGAAGAACCGCGTGAACTTCCACGACTTCATCAAGAACCCCATGCCCATGCCCGGCGGCCCCGGAGCGCCCGGCGCACCCGGAGCGCCGGAAGCGCCGCAGGCATAAGCGGAAGAAAAGAAAGAAAAGCCAGACCGCAGGTCCTCGGACCTGCGGTCTTTCTTGCTTATCCTCAGGCGACGTGCTTTTCCAGGATCTTTACCAGCAGCTGTACGCACCGGCGCATATGGGGGACGGAAACGAATTCGAACCGGCTGTGGCAGATGCAGCCCCCGGTGCAGAGGTTAGGGCAGGGAAGACCCATATAGGAGAGCATGGCTCCGTCCGTGCCGCCCCGGATGGGGGTGACGATGGGATCGATCCCCAGGTCCGCCATGGCTTCCTTCACCTTGTCCACGATCTCCATGTGGGGCAGGATGATCTCCTTCATATTATAATAGGTGTCTTTCACCTCCGTGGTGAAGGTCCCCTCCCCGTACTTGCCGTTGAGATACGCTCCGATAGCGGCGAATCGTTCCTTCCGGGCCTTGAATTTACCCAGATCATGATCCCGTATGATATAGTACAGTTCACATTTCTCTACGTCCCCGTGGATGCTGTCCAGATGGTAGAAGCCCTCATATCCCTCGGTATACATGGGCGCCTCTGCCTGGGGGAGCATGGACTGGAATTCCATAGCCATCAGGACGGCGTTGCGCATGGCGTTTTTGGCGCTGCCCGTGTGGGTGCTGCGGCCGTACACCGTGACACGGCCGGAGGCGGCGTTGAAGTTCTCGTACTCCATGCCCCCCAGGAAACCGCCGTCCACGGTATAGCCGAAGTCCGCGCCGAAGCGGTCCAGATCAAAGTATTTCACGCCGCCCCCCACCTCTTCGTCCGGGGTGAAGGCGATGCAGACTTCGCCGTGCTCCGCCTCCGGGTGGCTGAGCAGGTATTCCGCCATGGCCATGATCTCCGCCACACCGGCCTTGTCATCGCCCCCCAGCAGAGTGCTGCCGTCCGTGACCACCAGTTCCTGGCCGACGTACCGGTCCAGAATGGGGAATTCCGACGGGCGCAGGACATAGGTCCCGTCCCCGCTCAGGTCGACCTCGCCGCCTTCATACCGTACCACCCGTGGCTTTACGTCGGCACCGCTCACCGCGGGGGAGGTATCCATATGGGCGATGAAGCCGATGGCCGGAGCGGACTTCCCGGGGGTGAGATTGGCGGGGATGCGGGCGTATACGTAGCAGTGCTCCTCATCCAGCCGCACCTGGGCGGCGCCCAGCTGCTCCAGTTCCCGGGCCAGGAGCCGGGCCAGGTCGAACTGCTTCCGGGTGGTGGGGGACTGCTGATTCTCTTCGGATTGGGTATCGATCCGCACGTAGCGGAGGAAACGGTCCAGTACGTCTTCCATGGGGCGAAGCCTCCTGTTTCTGCAGTTTCTTTCATTATTTCCCCGGTCTGCGGCCTTGTCAAGCGGGAAGTTGACAAAAGCCGCCCGCATCTCTAGAATAACGGAAGAAACAAACTCAGGAAAGGAAGAAGAGACAATGGCAAAATCTCTGGAGACCCTGCTGGGGGAACTGAAGGAACTGGAGAAAAAGAAACAGGCTTACGGCCAGGCCATGGGGATCATCAGCTACGACGCCCTCACCGGCGCCCCTGCGGGAGGAGCGGACCGCCGGGGAAAGACCATGGCGGTGCTCTCCGAGGTATCCTATAAACTGGAGACGGGGGAGGAGACCGGGGCTTTGCTTCATGCTCTGAAGGAGCAGGAGGACAAGCTGGACTTTGTCGCCCGTCGGCAGGTGAGCGAGCTGCTCCGCTCCTATGAAAAGACCAAAAAGATCCCCATGGAGGAATATATCGCCTACACCGTGCTGCTGAACAAGGCGGACGCCGTGTGGCACGAGGCCAAGGAGAAGAGCGACTGGGCCATGTTCGAGCCCTGTCTGCGGGAGATCGTCGCCTTCAACCGGAAATTCGCCGCCTGGCTGGATCCGGAAAAGGAACCTTACAACGTCCTCCTGGATGAATTCGAGAGGGGCCTGACCATGGCGGACTGCGACGCCTTCTTCGCCGTGCTGCGGGAGAGGCTCGTTCCCCTGATCCGGCGGATCACAGAGAAGGGGAAACAGCCGGACGACGCTTTCCTGCACCGGGAGTATCCCATTGAGAAGCAACGGCAGCTTTCCGACTGGCTTATGGAATTCATCGGTATCGACCGGAAGTACTGCAGCATCCGGGAGACGGAGCATCCCTTCACCACGAATTTCGGCCCCACGGACGTGCGCATCACCACCCATTACCATCTGAACGATCCCGCCAGCTCCCTGTTCAGCGTGGTCCATGAGGGAGGTCATGCCCTGTACGAGCTGAACATCGGCGGGAACATCGCGGATACTTGCCTGGGCACCGGGGTCTCTATGGGCATCCATGAGAGCCAGAGCCGGTTCTTCGAAAATCTGCTGGGCCGCAGCCGGGCCTTCACCGATGCCCTGCTCCCCAGACTGAAGGAGCTGTTCCCGGATCAGATGGCCGGCGTGTCGGCGGAGGCGCTGTACAGGGCGGTGAACATCGCCCGGCCCTCTCTCATCCGCACGGAGGCGGACGAACTCACCTACTGCCTGCATATCATGCTCCGGTATGAGCTGGAAAAGCGGATGATCCAGGAAGATCTGGACGTGGCGGAGCTTCCCGCCCTGTGGCGGGAGAAGGTGCGGGACTACCTGGGGCTGGAGGTGCCGGACGACCGCAGCGGCGTCCTGCAGGACAGCCACTGGTCCGGCGGAGCCATCGGCTATTTCCCCTCCTACGCCCTGGGCTCGGCTTACGGGGCTCATATGCTGAAGGTGATGAAGCGCACCGTGGACGTGGACGCTGCCGTTGCGGCGGGGGACTTCGCCCCCATCCACCGGTGGCTCACGGAGCGCATCTGGTCCAAGGGCTGCCTGTACGATCCGGCGGATATCCTGGCCCAGAGCCTGGGGGAGCCCTTCGACCCCACGGTGTACACGGATTACCTGACGGAGAAGTACTCGGAGCTGTACGAACTGTAACGGAAACAGAAAATTGCGGCGCTGTGCGTTCTGCACAGCGCCGTTTTGCGCAAACTCAGGATCTTCGTTTTGTCAGGGAGCGGGTGAGCCAGATCAGAAAGGGATCGCCGCCGAATTCCCGTTCCAGGATCTCCTCTGCCTCCCGGCTGGAGGAGAGCAGGAGCGCCTCCGCCGCCTCCCGGCCAAGGCAGGCCACCAGGGTGGATTTTTCATTCCGGTCGTCGGAACCGATGGGCTTGCCCAGCTCTTCCTCCGTGCTGTCCAGATCCAGCAGATCGTCCCGCAGCTGGAAGCTCAGACCCAGAGCGTCGCCGTATGCCCCCGCCGCCGCCAGCTTTTCCGCAGGCGCGGAGGCGGCGCAGCAGCCCATCTGACAGGCAGCCCGGAAAAGCGCGCCGGTTTTCCGGGCGTACATTTCCCGGATCTCCGCCTCCGGCAGGATCCTGCCTTCTCCCGCCAGGTCCAGATACTGGCCGCCGCAGATGCCGGCGATCCCCGCAGCCTCCGCCAGAACGGCGGCGGCGTCGGCCCGGGCTTTGTCCGGCAGACCGGAACAGGACAGGACCGCCCGGAAAGCCTCTGCCTGGAGGGCGTCCCCCGCCAGGAGCGCCTGCCATTCCCCGAAAACCTTGTGGTTCGTGGGCTTGCCCCGGCGAAGATCATCGTTGTCCATACAGGGGAGGTCGTCATGGATCAGAGAATAGGTGTGGAGCATCTCCAGGCCGCAGGCGGCGTCCAGCGCCAACTCCGGCTCCCCGCCGCAGATCCGGCAGAATTCCAGGGCCAGGATGGGACGCAGGCGTTTCCCCCCTGCCAGGAGGCTGTACCGCATGGCATCCGTCAGGGCGGTATCCGCCGGAAGGATGGTTTTCAGACGGGTCTCCACCCGCTCCCGCAGCGCCAGGAGGCGCGCTTCATTCTCCGGCATCCTCAAACTCCGTTTCCACCGGTTCTCCCTCCGGCCCCTTGGCCAGCCGGACTACCTGCTTCTCCGCCTTTTCCAGCATTTCCTGGCAGCGGGCGGCGAGGCTTGTGCCCTCTTCAAACAGCTTCATGGCATCCTCCAGGGGGGCGTCCCCCTTTTCCAGGAGGCGGACGATCTGCTCCAGCCGCTGCATGGATTCCTCAAAGCTCAGTTTATTCTCTTCCATCTGTTTCATCCTTTCCTGCCAAGTCCAGAACCGCACAGGGAATGCTCCCGTCGGATACCCGCAGGAGTAGCCGCTCCCCGGGACTGACCTCCTTCCGGCTGCGTACCAGCCCGCCGTCCTCCCGGCTGGCGATGGCATAGCCCCTTGCCAGGACTTTCAGAGGGCTCATGGCGTCCAGCGCCGCGGCCCGGGCGGAAAAAGCGCCCCGCCGCCCGGCAATCAGTCTCTGCATGGAGGAACCCAGCCGTTCCGCCATATGATCCAGGGAGATGCGCCGTTCATCCAGATAGACGCCGGGATCCTGCAGGACCCGGCGTTCCCGCAGCCGCCGCAGATGCAGCTTTTCCGATTCCAGCCGGGAGGTCATGGCGGCGGCGAGACGCTTGTCCAGCGCCTTGATCATTTCCGTCAGCTTCGTGCGGTCCGGCACGACGATCTCCGCCGCGTTGGAGGGGGTCGCAGCCCGAACGTCCGCCACAAAATCCGCGATGGTGAAATCCGGCTCATGGCCCACGGCCGAGATCACCGGGATCTCCGAGGCATAGATGGCCCGGGCTACCCGCTCGTCGTTGAAGGCCCACAGGTCTTCGATGGAGCCGCCGCCCCGCCCGGCGATGATCACGTCCGCCAGACGATGCCGGTTGGCAAAGCGAATGGCGGAGACGATCTCCGGCGGCGCTTCCGCCCCCTGTACCCGGACGGGGAAGATCATGAGCTTGGCCAGAGGATACCGTGCGGTGGCAACCCGGATGATATCCCGAACCGCCGCCCCGGTGCCGGAGGTGACCACGGCGATCCGCCGGGGGAAGGGGGGAAGGGGCCGCTTCCGGCTCCGGTCGAAAAGTCCCTCCGCCTGGAGCCGGGCTTTCAGTTGTTCATAGGCGATATGCAGATCGCCGATCCCGTCCGGACTCAGTTCGGAGGCGTAGAGCTGTACCGCTCCGTCCGCAGGGTAGAGGGAGATGCGGCCCAGAACGATGACCTTCATGCCGTTTTCCGGCCGGAAACGAAGCCGCGACGCCTCCCGGCGGAACATGACCGCCTTCAGCGCCGCATCCCCGTCTTTCAGGGTGAAATAATGATGGCCCGAGGAGGCGGGCCGGTAATTGGAGATCTCCCCCCGCACGTAGATGGGGTTGAGGCGTTTGTCCCCCTCCAGCAGTTCCCGAAGGATGCCGGCGACCTCCCCGACGGAATAGACCGTTCCGCTCATTCCCGCTTTTCCTCCCGGATAAAGGAAGCCAGGATGCCGTTGACAAAGGAGGCGGTGGCGCTGTCCTCGTACAGCTTCGCCAGGTTCACCGCCTCGTTGACCGCCGCCTTATAGGGCACCTCCGGAAGATAAAGGATCTCATACATGGCGATGCGCAGGATGGCGGCGCATACCCGGGAGATGCGCTCAAACTTCCAGTTCTTCGCATACTTCTGGATATAGGCATCCAGCTCCGGTCCATGCTCCGTCACGCCGGAAGCCAACCGGCGGATATAGTCCTCCTGCTTCGGATCCGGGTATTCGGCGTAAGCCTCGTCCTCATCGCCCAAGGAGGCAAAATGTTCCGGGTCCAGCAGAAGATCCAGCTGTTCCGCTGCCGGGACGGGGTTCATCACCGATGCATAGGACAGGTGCATGGCGATCTCTCTCGCGGTGGTTCTTTTCATCGTATCTCTCCGCTTCTGCAGAACAGGAAAAGGCTGCGCTCCCCGGCATGAGCCGGATGAGCGCCGCCCCGTTTCCCTTATGCCTGTTTGCCCTTTTCGAAGGCTACGCTGCCCACATGGACGTTGACCGCCTTTACCGGGATGCCGGTCATATCCTCAACGGAATTCCGAATGGCCTCCTGGATGGCCTGGGAGACCTGGACCACGGAGTAGTTGTACTTGACGGAGATGAAAACGTCGATGCTGACGCTGTCTTCCTCCGGCAGTACGCTCACGCCCCGGGCGGCGCTCTTTTTTCCGATGAGTTCCGCCAGGTCCTTGCTCAGGGGATTGGAGATGCTGCCGAAGCCCTCCACTTCCCGCATGGCCTCCATGGCGATGATGCTGATCACGTCCTCGGAGATATTGACGCTGCCGTCCTCTCCCGTCTTGCTGATATACTCTTTGCCGTCCGCCATGATGCCCTCCTGTTGCGCGGGTGATCCCGCGCCTGCGTAATATAGCTCAGTATAACACAGAAGAGGGGAAAAAGGAAGCTATTTCACCCCGATTATTTTGATCTGCTCCGTATGCAGGTTCGTTTCCTGGAGCACGATGTCCGTGATCCGGCTCACGGCGCTGTCCCCCAGCCCTTCCGCCGGGGCGGGCACCGCTACGATCACGGAATCCGCGCTGAGGAACACAATGCAGTCCTGGAAGCCTTTGGCGGTGATGAGGGCCTCCATCTCCGCCTCGGAGACCGTGTAGCCCGCCATGGCGGTGATGGCGCCCAGGGCCTCATCCACCGCTTCCTGGGAGGCGCTCTCCGTCTCCGCCGCTTCCCTCAGGGTGGAAATGGCGCTGTCCCGGGCTTTCTGCCGGTTGAGCCGGGCAGAGGTGAAATAGTCCGCCACCTCCGATCCCAGGCCGGACGCGGCCTGGGCGGACGCAGCCGCCGTCGATGCCGAAGTCGCCGGCGCCTCATACCAGAGCCCGTCGCCCGCATCGGCCAGGACGGCGGCGGAACCCTCCCGCCCGGCGGAGCCGTTTCCCAGTTCCGCCTCCTGCCGGTTGTAGGCCCAGTTCAGGTAAACTGCGGCGCAGACGAAAAGGATGACCGCAATGATGATCGCGTTTCTTCTGAGAATTTTCATGTCTCCCTCCATCCCGCCCGTTGGGGCGGCTGCAATGATTTCCCGGTCCGGGTTCATCCGCCCCGGACCACGGTGATCCGATCGGCCCCCAGGCCCGTCAGGGCGGATACCGCCTGGGTTATCTCCAGTTTCAGCGCGCTGCCGTCTCCCTGGACGATGACCAGCGCGCCCCGGTAACGGGGATAGGCGTACTGCACCGTAAGGGCCTCGTCCTGGTCCCTGGCCACTTCGCTCTTGGACTGCACCCGGCTGTCCCCGCCGCCGTTCTGACGGCTGTCCTCCGTATTCCGGGCGAATTCCCTCTGCAGACCTGTGTCCAGGGTGAGGACCACCGTCACCTGGCCCGCTCCGGCGATCCGGCTCAGGGCTTTTGCGATCCGGGCTTCCTCCTCCTCCAGGGTGAAGGGCGGCTCTGTGGCGGCGGGGCTTTCCTTTGCCCCCGCTCCCCGGGGAAGCAGCAGGAGCAGAACGCCCAGCGCCAGGGCGCCCAGGATCAGGCCTTTCTTCCCCATCAGGGATCGGAGAAAGCTGCCGGAGTCAGTTTTCATCCCGGTTATCCACATGCCAGATCTGCCTCCGGGGCGGGATCCCCAGCTCCCCCTCCAGGATCTCCTTCAATGCTTCCTTTCCGGCCGGTTCCCCCTCCAGCCATACCTCCGCGCTCCGGGGATAGGGGATCTCCTCCCCGGAGGCAAGAGTCACCTCGGCTCGGGAGACCCGGATCCCCAGGGCAGCCGCCTGATCCAATATATACGCTTCGGTCCGCTGCTGTATGACGCTTCCCAGCAGACGCAGGGATTCCGCCTCTCCCTTCGCGCTCAGGTCCAGCCCCAGGAACCGCTGGCGGCTCAGCTCCTCCGCATAGGCGTCGTAATCCAGCTGCCCGAGAGGGGAGAGGAGCACCGCCAGGAGCAGCAGGGCGCAGACCAGACGCAGGACCTTCCCGGACTTGCCCTGGGGGGCCAGGGCGAGCACCGCCCCGGTGAACAGTCCCGCCGCCGCCAGTCCCCGCACCCAGCTTTCCAGGCCTTCGGTCATCCGTTCCACACTCCCATCATGGCGTAAATCGAGAAAAACAGCATGAGTCCGCTGGCCCCCAGGCAGCCCAGCAGCAGCCCCAGGGTATCCGAACAGCGCCGGGCCAGAACGGACAATCGGCCTGGGGCCAGATCGGCGGTCAGGGCGGCGGCAGCCCGGTAGATCACGAAACCCACCCCCGCCCGCAGGAAGGGGGGAAGCAGCAGACCCAGAATGGCGGCGATCCCGTAGGTCCCCAGGCCGGCCCGAATGGCTCCCGCCGCCGCCAGGATGGAACCGGCCGCGTCCGCCGCGATGCTCCCCACCACCGGGATGGAAGCGCTCACCGCGGTTTTTGCGGTTTTCAGCACGGCGGCGTCAGCGGAGCCCGCCGCCAGGGCGGTCAGGCTGATATGCAGCGTAAAGGCCAGCATCAGACAGGTGAGCATGACGCCGATCAGCCAGCGGAGGAGATTCACCCCGGCGGTCACCGCCCCGCTGCCGGAGGCCGCCTCCACCGCCGAGGCGGCGAAGAACAGACGGATCACCGGAGCGGCCAGCAGCTGCAGGGCGTTCATCAGCACGTTCAGGAACAGAGCCGCCGCGGCATACTTCGCCCCGGCGGAGACGGCCTGTCCCGCCGCCGCGGCGGAGGCCGTGAGCACCGGCAGAAGCACGTTGCCGAAATCCAGCGCCTTGCTGACGGCGGAAAAGCCCTGGGTGATCAGACTTTCCTGACGCCCGGCCAGCAGGAGGCTGACGGCGGCTGCCCCCGCCAGATTCAATGCGCTGAGCTGGGATTCCGTGAGGGAAAAGACGCCGTCCACCCCCGCGCAGCACAGAAGGATGAGCAGTACCCCCGCGGCTTCCCGGACCGCCTCCCGGACAAGGCCGCCCACGGGGACGCGGGAAAGGATCTCCGGCATGGCTCCGGAGAGCTCAAAGTCCTGCAGGGGACCCGGGTCTGCGTCCTCCAGGGCGGCACCGGCCTCTTCCACCGCCTCCACGCCCAGCGCCTCCTCCAGAGCCTCCCGCTCTCCCTCCCCGCACACCGGCACGGCCAGCAGGAGGGCCGCCAGCAGGAGAAAGAACAACCGTCTCACGATCCGAAGGAGAGCAGGGAGACGGTCAGCTTCACCAGAGGGAGAGCCGCATACAGAGCGGCGGCGGCCGTGCAGGTCTCCAGGGCGGAGGCGGCGGCGGACTGGCCCGCATCCCGGCAGAGCGCCGCGGAGCTGCGGCCTACCACCGTGATCCCCAGGCTTTTCAGAACGGGCAGGGTGAGGGCAGCGCTGAGCCCCGCCTCCCGGCACAGGTCGCCGAAGACGTCCCGCAGCTCCCGGAAGAGTTCCAGGGTCAGGGTCAGGACCGCTCCGGCGGCGGCCAGACCCAGGAGCAGGGTATGGGCAGGCTCCGCCTTCTGCAGCAGCAGGCCCAACAGCGCGGCGGCCACGCCCAGGGCGGCCGCCTTCCACATCAGCTCCACTGTCAGAAACCGAAAAGAGCGCGGACCAGGTCAAAGAGGGCGCTGATCTCCCGCACCAGGAGCAGGAGGACCGTGATCAGTCCCGCGATGGTCACCATCAGCGCCTGTTCGTCCCGTCCGGAGCGGGTGAGGAGAAGGTTGAGCACCGTGACGATGATCCCCACCGCCGCGATCTTGAAAATCAGGTCGATATCCATGACGTATCCTCAAAGCAGCAGAATGGCCAGGGTGATCCCCGCCCCGGCGCCCAGAGCGGCGCTGAGCCGATTTTTGCGGGCCCGATCCTTTTCTTCCAGTTCCCGGAACAAAGCCAGCCTCTGTCTGGCCCGTTCCACGGCCGCGCATTGGGTCTCCGCATCGTAGCGGCCCAGAACTTCTCCCAGGGCGGACAGGGCCTTCGTCTCCTCCGGCCGCAGACAAAGGGACTCCGTTTCCTCCGAAGCCCGTTCCCAGGCGTCCCGGATGGGGAGATGCTTTTTCTCCGTCAGCCACATCACCTGGGAGATAAACTCCGCCGCCGGCTGTTCCGCCCGGAGCCGCAGGCTCCCCAGCAGATCCGGCAGGGGAGGGAGAAGGCCTTCCAGCTCCGCCTTCATCTGATCCAGGACTGCCAACAGGCTCCCCAGGGAGCGGAGACGCTGATTGGACCGGCCCACCGTAACGAGGCCCAGCAGGGTACAGCAGCTTACCACCAGCAGTGCACCCAGCGCTTTTACCACGGGATATCCACCTCCCTGTAGATCCGTTTCCCGCCCTCCCGGCGGATGAGCACCCCGCGCCGGAACACCTGCCGGGGAAAGGGCTTTCTGGCCAATTCCTCCGGCGAAGCGCAGTGCAGACTGGCCCACACCGAAACGCCGCTGTCCGCCGCCCGCAGCACCGCCTCGCCCTCCGCCGCCCCCAGCTCGTCCATGGCGATGATCTGGGGGGACATGGACCGGAGGAGCATCTCCACCCCGACAGCCTTGGGGCAGCCCTCCAGCACGTCCGTGTTCCGTCCCACGTCGAACTGGGGGATCCCCCCCGACAGGGCTGCCAGCTCCCCCCGCTCGTCCACCAGGCAGACGCGTCGGCCCCCGTCGGAGGCCAGACGCACCAGATCCCGGAGAAAGGTGGTCTTTCCGCCTCCCGGAGGAGAAAGAATGAGCAGGGACTTGTCCGCCAGACTTTCCGCCAGCTCCGGCGGCACGCAGGGGACCTGCCGGGGGATACGGATGCACAGGGAGGACAGCTGCCGGAAGCCCCGGAACTCCCCGTCCTTGACCACCGCCGCCCCGCATACGCCGATGCGGTATCCCCCCGGGGCGGTGAGATATCCCTGACGAAGGCTCTCCTGCACCGCGTGAAGACTGGAGCGGGACGCCCGTTCCAATACGTATTCCAGGTCCTCCCGGCCCACGCTGCCCCGGAGGGGTACGCTCCCCGTTTCCAGCACCGCCCGCAGTCCCCGGCCGCAGTACAGGCGCAGCTCCTCCGTCCCGGCCCGCAGGGCCGGGTCCAGGAACAGAAGCTCTCCCCGCAGCCGCTCCGGCAGCAGGGCCGCCGCCCGGTCGAAGATCTCCGCGTCCATATCCGTCGCCGTCCTTTCCCTGGTTTCTGTACACCATATGCGCGCCCGGGGCGGGAAATGCGCCTGTCCCCCGTTCCTTCGGGGGCGGAAGGCGAAAAAACGCCGGAAGCAAAACTGAGAAAAAAGGGCTTGCATTTCCAAAAGAACCGTGCTATGATACACAGGCTGTAAAGCACAAGCGCCATTAGCTCAGCTGGATAGAGCGTCTGGCTACGGACCAGAAGGCCGGGGGTTCGAATCCCTCATGGCGTGCCAAAGCTCAGCGTCGCCCCAATGGGCGGCGCTGAGCTTTTACAAAATGTTGATATTGAGGGATTCGAACGGGAGCGGGAGTGAATGGGGCGCCGGGGGCGCCCCAGAGCCGCGACCCGGCCTCCGCCGCAGCGGAGGACGAATCCCTCATGGCATGGCATCCCTTTTGCTGCAAGGGAAAAACATCATTCCGCCCCTGGCGGAACATCACTTGCCCGTCATGGCAAACATCACAGCTCATTGAGTCGTTCGGCGGCAGTTGATTATTGCATGTTTTCCTGAAAAGCTGTATAGAAATGAATATGCAAGTCTGAATCATAAGAACCCGGAATCCGGCGGATTTCTCTGCGGATTCCGGGCTTTGCTTATCTTGTATCCTTCATTGCCCGCCCCATTGTTTACCGTTTCTTCACAAAGGTTTAAGGGATTTTTCAGAAGCGTCGGTATACTCAGATCCGTAAGGAGGTGATCCCGATGCCGAATGAACTCAACGGCGGCGACGCCCCGAAGTACCGGCATGAATGGAAGCATGAGCTGAACCGGCTGGATCTGCTGATGCTCCGGCAGCGGCTGCGAGCCGTGATGGAACCGGATCCCCACGCTGTGGACGGGCGCTATTTCATCCGCAGTCTTTACTTTGACAATCTGCGGGACAAGGCCCTTCGGGAGAAGCTGGACGGAGTGAACAAGCGGGAGAAGTTCCGCGTCCGGTATTACAACGGCGATCCGTCCGTGATCCATCTGGAGAAGAAAAGCAAGCGCGGCGGCCTGGGGACCAAGTATTCCGCGCCTCTCTCCGGGGACGAGACCCGAAGGATCCTGGAAGGGGATCTGGCCTGGATGCTGAACTCCCCCCACTCTCTGGTGCAGGAGCTGTACTGCAAGATGCTCGGCCAGGGGCTGCAGCCCAAAACCATCGTGGACTATACCCGGGAGCCCTATATCTACGCTCCGGGCAACGTCCGGGTGACTCTGGACTATGATATCCGCACCGGCCTTTCCTGCATGGATTTCCTCGATCCGGATTGTCCCACCATCCCGGCGGGGGACGCTCCCATTCTCCTGGAGGTCAAGTGGGACGAATTCCTGCCGGATATCATCCGGGACATCGTGCAGCTCCCGGGAAGGCACGCCTCCGCCTTTTCCAAGTACGCCCAATGCCGGATCTACGGCTGAAACAAACCGAACGTCAATACTGAATCGCAAAGGAGAATACGGTCATGTCTTTTTCCGACATCTTCAAATCCAGCTTTCTGGAAAACGTCGCCGCCGTCACCCTGCCGGATATGCTTCTGGCACTGGTGCTGGCCTTCGGCATCGGGATGTTCATTTTCCTGCTCTATAAGAAAACCTACGCGGGGGTCATGTACTCATCCAGCTTCGGCGTCACCCTGGTGGCACTGACGATGATCACCACCCTGGTGATCCTGGCCGTGACCAGCAACGTGGTCCTGTCCCTCGGCATGGTGGGCGCCCTTTCCATCGTCCGTTTCCGCACCGCCATCAAGGAGCCCATGGACATCGCGTTCCTGTTCTGGTCCATCGCCGTGGGCATCGTCCTGGCGGCGGGCTTCATCCCCCTGGCCGTCATCGGCAGCGTGGTGATCGGCCTGATCCTCCTGATCTTTGCCAACCGGAAGAGCCATTCGAATCCCTACATCGTCGTTCTGACCTGCCAGGATCAGACCAGCGAAAAGGAAGCCCTGAAGTTCCTGGAGGAAAGCACCCAGCGCTGCGTCTGCAAGAGCAAATCCGTCCGGGCAGGCCGGATCGAGGTGAATTATGAGGTTCGGCTGGATGGGGAGGATACCAGCTTCATCAACGGCGTCTCCCGGCTCGAGGGCGTGGAAAGCGCGGTGCTGGTGAGCTATAACGGAGACTACATGGGTTAAGGAGGACACGTCATGTCAACGCATAAGAATATCGACCGGATCTGCGTTGTCATCATCGTCCTTTGCCTGCTCCTGACCCTCCTGTTCATGAACGGGAAGGCCCTGGGGCTCCAGTCCGACTCCCGGACCATGGGCTACGAACAGACCCTGTTCGATACTTCAAAGGTCCACACCATCGACATCATCATCGACGACTGGGACGGCTTCATCTCCACCTGCGAGAGCGAGACCTACAGCGCCTGCACCGTGGTGATCGACAATGAGGCGATGAAAAACGTTGCGATCCGGGGGAAAGGGAACACCTCTCTCTCAACGGTGAAGACGATGGGCTCTGAGCGGTACAGCTTCAAGATCGAGTTCGACCAGTACGAGGACGGGAAGAACTATCACGGACTGGATAAGCTCAGCCTGAACAATCTCATCCAGGACAATACCTGTATGAAGGATTATCTCGCATACCGTCTGATGGGCGAATTCGGCGCGGACGCGCCGCTGTGTTCCTTCGCCTATATCACGGTGAACGGGGAGGACTGGGGACTGTACCTCGCCGTGGAGGGCATAGAGGACAGCTTCCTCCGGCGAAACTACGGCAGAGACACGGGCGAGCTGTATAAGCCGGACAGCATGAGCTTCGGCGGCGGCGGCCCGGGCAACGGCAAGGATTTCAATATGGAGGACTTCATGAACCGGGATACGGAGGAAGGGGATTCTTCCGACTCCGGCTTCGGAGGCGGAGAGCTTCCGGAGGGCTTTGATCCTTCTCAGTTTGGGAACGGCGAGATACCCGAAGGCTCCGGTTTCCCCGGCGAGCCGCCGGAAGGCTTCGGCCCCGGACAGCCCGGCGAACAGCCGCCGAAGGGCTTTGATCCCTCTCAGTCCGGCGGCAGGCCTTCCGAAGGAACAGACCCTGCCGGGTCCGGTGCGGACGGCGGGCAGCCGGAGGGTGAAACCGGCGGCAGCAGAAGACGGGGCGGCTTCGACTTCGGCGGCGTTTTCGGCGGCATGGGGTCGACGGACGTGAAGCTCCGGTATATCGACGACGACCCGGACAGCTATTCCAACATCTTCGGCAATGCCAAAACGGACGTCACCAAGGCGGACCAGACCCGCCTGATCCAGGCGCTGAAAAAGCTCAACGCCTATGAGGACCTGGAGGACGTGGTGGACGTGGACGAGGTCATCCGATATTTCGTGGTGCACAACTACGTGTGCAACGGGGACAGCTACACCGGCTCGATCATCCATAACTATTATCTCCATGAGAGCGACGGGCAGCTTTCCATGATCCCCTGGGACTACAATCTCGCCTTCGGCTCCTTCCAGAGCTCCGACGCCACAGATACGGTGAACGATCCCATCGATACCCCCATGTCCGTCTCCGATCCGGACGACCAACCCATGTGGGGCTGGATCCAGAGCAGCGAGGAGTACACGGAGATGTATCACGAATACTTCGCCGAATTCCTGGACACCGTGGATATCCAGGGGATCATCGACGAGGCCTATGCCCTGATTCGGCCTTATGTGGAAAAGGACCCCACAGCCTTCTGCACCCTGGAGGAGTTTGACACGGGGGTGGAGACGCTCCGCACCTTCTGCGCCCTTCGCACGGAAAGCGTCAGAGGACAGCTGGAAGGGACGATCCCCTCCACGGATGCCGGACAGCGGGAGGAAAGCTCCTCTCTCGTGGACGCCTCCGGCATTGCCGTTTCCGCCATGGGCAGCATGGGAGGCGGCTTCGGCGGGGGCTTCCCCGGAGGCGGCTTCGGGGGCTCCGGCAGCGGAGAGAGCCCCGGCGAAGGGCAGGGCTCCGGCGGTTTCCCGGGTCAGGGGGGCGGCTTCGGGGGCTCCGGCAGCGGAGAGAGCCCCGGCGAAGGACAGGGCTCCGGCGGCTTTCCCGGCCAAAGCGGGTTTTCCGGTCGGGGGGACGGCTCCGGCAGCCCTCCCACTGAAGGAAGAGGCGGCCCTGGTCTGACCAGCGGGACCGTTTCCACCGGCGCGTGGCTCCTGTTCGGCCTCTGTCTGGCCGTTCTTCTGGCCGGTCTGCTCATCGCGCTGCGGTACCGGCGCCGGGGATGAAATGAGTCAAAAAAACGTCTGAATTTCCGGCTAAAAATCTTGACAATCCTCCTTCCACGATTTATAGTTTTAAATCATATTCAGAATGGAGTGACAACATGAACGCTTATATTGAACGAGTCATCAAAGAGGTCAAGGAACGCTGCGGGTCGATGCCGGAATTCATCCAGACCGTGGAAGAGGTGCTCACCTCCCTGGAGCCTGTGATCGAAAAGCATCCCGAGTATGAGAAGAACGCCATTCTGGAACGGATGGTGAACCCGGACCGGATGGTGGAATTCCGTGTCACCTGGACCGACGATCAGGGCGTGCCCCATGTGAACCGGGGCTGGCGCGTGCAGTTCAACGGCGTCCTGGGCCCCTACAAGGGCGGCCTGCGCTTCCATCCCGCGGTGAACGAAGGCGTGGTGAAGTTCCTGGGCTTCGAGCAGGTGCTGAAGAACTCCCTCACCACTCTCCCCATGGGCGGCGCCAAGGGCGGCAGCGACTTCGACCCCAAGGGCAAGAGCGATGCCGAGGTCATGCGATTCTGCCAGAGCTTCATGACGGAACTGTATAAATACATCGGGCCCGATGTGGACGTTCCCGCCGGAGATATCGGCGTGGGCGGCCGGGAGATCGGCTACCTCTTCGGCCAGTGGCGCCGCTGCACCGGCAGCTTTGCCAACGGCGTACTCACCGGCAAGGGCATGAGCTACGGCGGCAGCCTGGTGCGGCCTGAGGCTACGGGCTACGGCGCCGTGTATTACACCGTGGAGATGCTCAAGCATTTCGGCGATACCCTGAAGGGCAAGACCGTCGCCGTTTCCGGCTACGGCAACGTGAGCTGGGGCGCCATCAAGAAGCTGACCGAGCTGGGGGCGAAGCCCGTGACCATCTCCGGCCGGGCCGGTTACGTGTACGATCCCGCCGGGATCACCACGGATGAGAAGATCGCCGCCCTGCTGGATATGCGTTCCTCCGGCGCCGCGGATGCGCTGGAAGCCTATGCCAAGCGCTTCGGCGCCGAGTTCCACGCCGGTGAGAAGCCCTGGAGCGTGAAGGCGGACATCGTCATGCCCTGCGCCACCCAGAACGAGGTCGGCATGGAGGACGCGCAGAAGATCGTGGCCAACGGCACCAAGTATTACGTCGAGGTCTCCAATATGCCCACCTCCAACGAGGCTATCGCCTTCATGCAGAAGAGCGGCCTGGTGGTCGCCCCCTCCAAGGCGGTGAACGCCGGCGGCGTGGCCGTCTCCGGTCTGGAGATGAGCCAGAACTCCATGCGCTACAGCTGGACCGCCGAAGAGGTGGACGCCAAGCTGAAGGGCATCATGAAGAACATCTATGAGAGCAGCGTCTCCGCTGCGGAGCGCAACGGTCTTGGCTACAACCTGGTGGCGGGCGCCAACATCGCGGGCTTTGAAAAGGTCGCGGACGCCATGCTGGCCCAGGGCTGGATCTGATCTTAAACCGGCTTCCGGCCGCCCGAAAGGGCGGCCGGAGCTTTTTGCCCCCGCGGCCCTGTCCTCCGCGCAAAGGGCAGTCGTCCGGCTGTCTGGACAGCCGGACAACTTATAAGCCGTATTTATCCGCGGGCCCGTGCCGCGCCTATTTCTTCTTTCCAGGCTTGAACACCGGCTCGGTGCCCTGGATCAGCCGTTTGATGTTTCCCCGGTGGGTAAAGAACACCAGCGCCAGGATGAAAACGCCCAGGGCCAGCTGATGCCAGGCGAAGGAGCCCAGCAGGAGCATGGCTATGGGATAGGCCGCCGCCGCAGCCATGGAGCCCACGCTGACCCGCTTGCTCAGCAGGGCGGCCGCCAGGAAAACGGCCACCAGGATGAGGATCAGCCGCCAATCCAGCCAGAGGGCGATGGCGCCGCTGACGCTGACGCCCTTGCCGCCCTTGAAGCCGAAATACAAGGGCCAGCAATGCCCGATCAGACAGGCGGCCGCGCCGATGCTGGCCCCGGGCGAGCCGGCCAGGAGGCTGCCCAGGTACATGGCCAGGGCGGTCTTGATACCGTCTCCCAACAGGGTCATGAAGCCCGCGCCGAATCCGAACACCCGGGCCACGTTCGTCGCCCCGGCGTTCCCGCTCCCCTTTTCCCGCACGTCGCCTCCGAAGCGGCTCCTGGTGAGGAGCACCGCCACGCTGATGGAGCCCAGCAGATACCCCAGGATCGCCGCGGCGATCAGCCTCAGGGCGCTCATCCCGCTTCCCGGTCCACCTGGGCCATGTACTTCAGCAGCTTCAGGGCCATGCAGGTATAGCCGTATTCGTTGTCATACCAGGCGAAGAGCTTGGTGAAATGGGCGTCGATGGACATGCCGGCAAAGGCGTCGAACACGCCGCCCACAGTGATGCCGATGAAGTCGGAGGAGACCAGGGGCTGATCGTTATAGCCGAAATACTCCTTCATTTCCTCCCGGGTGGCCCGGCGGATCTCCCGGCAGATCTCCTCATAGGTGGCGGGGCGCACCAGCTGGGCCGTCAGGTCCACCATGGATACGTCCAGGGTGGGGACGCGGATGGCAACGCCCGTGAGCTTGCCGTTCAGCTTCGGCAGGACCTTGCCCACGGCCTTTGCCGCGCCGGTGCTGGTGGGGATCATGTTGCCGGCGAAGGCCCGGCCCATGCGCCAGTCCCCCTTGGGGGCCCTGCCGTCCACCGTGTTCTGTGAGGCCGTCGCGGCATGGATGGTGGTCATGATGCCCCGCTCCACGCCGAAGGCGTTGTCCAGGATCTTCACCAGAGGACCCAGGCAGTTGGTGGTGCAGGAGGCGTTGGAGACCACCGTCAGCTCCGGCCTGTACAGCTCGTTGTTCACGCCCATGACGAAGTTCGGCACGTCGTCGCTGGGGGCCGTGATGATCACCTTTTTCGCGCCGCCCTCCAGGTGCCCGGCGGCGTCGCGGCCCTTGCGGAACTTGCCCGTCGACTCAATGATGTACTCGGCGCCCACGCTGGCCCAGGGGATCTCCCCCGGCTCATTGCAGTTGAATACCGGGATCTCCGTACCGTTGATGATGATGCTGTGCTCCGTGTAATTCACCGTGCCGGGGAAACGGCCGAATACAGAGTCATACTGAAAGAGATATGCCAGCTGCTTCGGTCCCTTGTGGTCGTTGATCCCCATGAAGGTGTATCCGCCCAGCTCCAGTCCAGCCCGGACTGCCAGTCTTCCGATGCGGCCGAAGCCGTTGATGCCGACCTTGACGTTCATTTTCTGCCTCCAACACTATCATTTATCATAGAAGAGGGCCTCCGCCCTCGGGAAATCAAAGCTCCATCGCCGCGGCGAAGCCGCCGGAGACGGCCTTCAGCAGCGTCCCGCCGCTGCCGCTGCAGTCCCCGATCTCCCGGACGACGGGGGCCAGCCCCTGCACGGCCTCGCTGAGGCTCCTGTCCGGGCGCACTCCCAGGGACAGGACCAGGGTATCGCAGGGCAGGGTCTCCCGCCGCCCGTCGGCATGGGACACCACCGCGCCCTCCGCCGTGGCGTCCTCCAGGCGCACCTGGCACAGGAAGCGGACGCCCAGGTCACGCAGGGTCTGCTTCACCCAGATCATGCTGATGGCGACGCCGTCCGCGCCGATCTTTTCCTCCGGCAGCAGATCCACCACCGTCACTTCCCTGCCGTGCTGCGCCAGATCCAGGGCCATTTCCAGCCCCGTGAAGCCGGCGCCGGCAATGACCGTCCTCTGCCCCGCCTGTTCGGGTCTGCCCTCCAGCTCGCCCACCCAGACGGCCTTTTCCGGAAGGGTGGGAAGCCTGGGAATGATGGGCTTTGCCCCCACCGCCAGCAGAATGGCGTCCGGCTTCAGGCTCTTCAGCAGCTCCGGCGACGCCTCGGTATCCAGCATCACCCGGATGCGCGCGTCCTCCAGCACCGTGCGGATGCTCCAGTCCAGGTATCTGCGCATATCCGTCTTGCACTCCGCCGCCGCGGCCAGGTGCAGGGTGCCGCCCAGCCTGCCGCTCTTTTCCAGCAGCGTGACGGTATGGCCCCGCTTCGCCGCCGTCCTTGCGGCCTCAAGACCGGCGGGGCCGCCGCCCACGATCACCACGTTTTTGGGCTCCTTCGCGGGAACGGTCACGTCATACAGGGATTCCTGCCCCACCAGCGGATTCACGGCGCAGCGCACGGGTTCATGCTTCGTATGGGTGCTGTTGATGCAGGTATTGCAGCGGACGCAGGGGCGGATCATGTCCGCCCGGTCCTGCTTTGCCAGAGTGACGAAGCAGGGGTCCGCCAGGGCCGTGCGGATCATGGCGGCGGCGTCGATATCCCCCGCCAGGATGGCCTTCTCCGCCGTATCCAGATCCATGCCGCACACCACGTTCACGGGAACGTGCAGCCGCTCCCGGAACCGGCGGGCAAAGGGGACGTTGGTGCCCCGGGGCACGTAGGCCGGGGAGTTCAGCACCGGCAGGGTGGCCTCCTCCTCCAGAAGCCCGCGGCTCACGTGGAGCAGGTCGATCCGGTCCTGGATGCGCTCGGCAAAGTCCAGGGTCTCCTCCAGCGTGGTGGTGCCGGGCAGGACCTCCTCCGCGCTGATGCGGTACTCGATGGCCATGCTCCCGCCCACGGCATCCCGCACGGCGTCCAGCATCTCCAGGGCGAAGCGGCTGCGCTTTTCGGCGCTGCCGCCGTATTCATCCGTTCTGTGGTTGATGTACGGGGCGAAGAACTGGGCGGGGACGTTGCCGTGGCCCCCGTGGATGAGGATCATATCGAACCCGGCTTCCCTGGCCCGGCGGGCCTGGAAGGCGTAGGCCGCAATGATGTTCCGCACCTCCTCCGTGGGGATGGAGGTGATCCGCTCCCGGGGCCCCATCATATACTTGGACACGGTGAGCTCGATGCTGGCAAGGCAGCCGTCCCGGTGGAGCACATCCACCAGCTCGGGCAGCTCCTCCAGCTTCATGCGGCAGCAGGCGGGTCGCACCAGCCCGGGAAACCGGGGATCGTCCTCCAGAGAGCCGATGCCCAGGGTCACCACCGCCGCGCCGGAGCCGGCCAGGGCTGTATAGTATGCCTTCAGGGGCATACGCCCGTCTTCCTCACGCCAGTTGAGGAAGGGGGCCGCAGGCGCTACCTCGATCCTGTTGCGCCAGGTGAGGGGGCCTACGGTCAGGGGCTGAAAGATCGCAGAATATTTCGTACTGACCTCTCCCTTCGCATTTCGATTGCCCGCAGGGCGTCGCTGTGGTATAGTATGAGCACGCGGTCGACGCCGCAGTTTGTGAACCGGAGGTTTCAGGCGTGAAAGAACTGGCGGAAAACCTGCCCTGGCTGTTTATCGCTCTGAAGATCGTCGTGATCCTGGCCGCCACCTGGCTGCTTGCGGCGCTGCTGCGCCTGATCATGCGCAAGGTGAAGTCCCGGGGCAGGCTTTTGGGGAAAAGCACCAATCAGATCGGCCTCAAGCTGCTGCGCAACGTGCTGCTCACTGCCGTATATGCCCTGGGCATCGTTACCGCGGTGAAGCAGATACCCGCCCTGTCCACGGCGGTGACCGCCGTGCTGGCCGGCTCCGGCATCCTGGCGGTGGCCGTGGGCTTCGCCGCGCAGGAGAGCTTCGGCAATCTGGTGAGCGGCGTCTTTCTGAGCATCTTCAAGCCCTTCGACGTGGGGGACCGGGTGCATCTGGTCACCCAGGACATCACGGGATACATCGAGGATATCACCCTGCGGCACACGGTGATCCGCACCATTCTGGGAACGAGGCTCATCATTCCCAACTCGGTCATGGGCTCCGCCATCGTGGAGAACACGAATTTCATCAACGGCGAGCCCACCCGGAATTTCGTGGACGTGGACGTGAGCTACGGCTCGGACGTGGACCTGGCCAAGAAGCTCATGGAGGAGGTGGTCACCTCCCATCCCCTGTATACGGGGCCGAAGCCGCTGACCGTCTACGTCCGGGCGCTGAGCGCCAGCGGCGTCAGCCTCCGGGCCACCGTTGCCACCAGGACCCTGGACGAGAATTTCCTTGCCTGCAGCGATATCCGCCTGCAGATCAAGAAGGCCTTCGACGCCCACGGGATCGTGATCCCCTTCACCACCCTGACCATTTCCAACCTGGGCGAGCTTGTACCAAACAAGTCGGATGATTGAACCGGGGTCCGGAAAACTCTGATTGCCGGAAGCCCGGCTCCCGGCAATTCTTTGGCACGATTATACACCCTGGCCGCCCGCTTGACAAGGGATTTCCCCGCCTCCGGCAGATTTCTCAGGTCTCTCTCCCGGCCTCCAGACGCACGTTCACCCAGGCCCCCAGGAGAAGGATATACATGCACAGATAGATCCAAAGCAGGCCAAAGACCGCCGTGGCCAGGCTGCCGTACACGCTGGTCCCCCCTGCGCGCTGCACGTAGTCCGTGAACAGCCAGGTGAGGAGCATCCACAGAAGGGACGTGAGCATGGCCCCCGGGAACTGGCGGCCCAGCCGCCGTCTGCCCGCCGGGAGGAAGGTATACAGCAGGGCGAAGCACAGCGCCAGCAGGAGCATGGCCAGCAGATACCGCAGCTGCAGCAGGAAGGCCAGAAAGGCGCCCCCCTCCGGCCACGCCGCCGCCAGCAGGCGGATGAGCCTGCGCTGGAACAGCACAAGGCTGAGGCTCAGGATCATGAGGGTGACGAGGCCCAGCGTATACACGCAGGAGCGCAGGCGCAGCCCCAGGGCGCTGCGGCTCTCCGGCGCGCCGCAGATCCGGTCCAGGCCGCGGATGAGCCCGGTGAGCGCCCGGCCCGCCGACCACAGGGTCAGCAGCGCGGAGAGGGATATGGCCGCTGCGCCGCTCATATATACCTGCTCCACCACCTCCTGCAGCAGCTGTTCCATCACGTCCGGCAGGATGGTGCCCAGGTATTCCAGCACGGTCTCCCGGGTAAGAGGCGTTATGGGCAGGAGGGAACAGGCCAGAGCCGCCAGGGGGATGAGGGACAGAAAGAGGAAATAGGCGCCGGAGGCCGCGTACAGGCCCAGCTCCGCCCCGGAAAGCTCCCGCATCAGCCCGGCGGCGCGCCTCAGCCGCTCCCGCCCCGTTTTTGTATCCCTTCGCCCCATGCATCTCCCCCCCTTCTCCGCCGCGTTATCCGCCGCTGTATAGTATAGCTGTCCCGCCCCGGGCATATTCAGTCAGCCGGGCCTCGCCCGGTTTTCCCCCCGCCGGGAGCCGGGAAATACGCTGAGCCGGGCGCCGGGAAATACGCATTCTCATATT
>JAEEGK010008810.1_pt1 | contig 23743 bp, 15 predicted proteins | sample 8958771 | NCBI WGS metagenome assembly JAEEGK01 (sample SAMN16246547, study PRJNA631951) | gut metagenome | biome: gut microbiome; feature: rumen; material: SC-attached | host: Bos | place: Iran: Karaj | collected 2018-10
GGCTCCCCAGCCGGCTGCCGCCCCGGCGCAGGCAGCGCCCGCAGCCGCCGCTCCCGCGGCGAAGCCCGCCGGTGCCGGCGAGAAGGTTCCTTCCCCGCTTCCGGGCGTCATCATCGAGATCTCCGTCAAGGAAGGCCAGCAGGTCAAGCAGGGCCAGAAGCTCGTGATCCTCGAGGCCATGAAGATGGAGAACGAGATCCCCGCCCCCAAGGACGGCACCGTCACTGAGATTCTCGTGCATAAGGGAGACACCCTCCAGGAAGGCGACCCGATCGTAACGATTGCCTAGTTCCCGTATGGAGCACATCTTCCAATCCCTCTCCCAGTTCTGGGAATATACCGGTTTTGCCAACTGCGCGTGGCAGAACGTGGCGATGATCGTCATCGGACTGATCTTCATCACGCTCGCCATCGTGAAGGAGTGGGAACCGATGCTGCTGATTCCGATCGGCTTCGGCATGATCGTCGGCAACATCCCGATGTTCCCCGGGCTGAACATCGGTATCTATGAGGACGGATCGGTCCTGAACATCCTGTACCAGGGTGTGCGCCAGGGCTGGTATCCGCCGCTGATCTTCCTCGGCATCGGCGCGATGACCGACTTCTCCGCCCTGATATCCCAGCCGCGGCTCATCCTGATCGGCGCGGCCGCGCAGATGGGCATCTTCGGCGCCTACCTCCTCGCCCTGGCGTTCGGGTTCGCTCCGAACGAGGCCGGCGCCATCGGCATCATCGGCGGTGCGGACGGTCCTACCGCCATCTTCCTGTCCTCCAAGCTGGCTCCGGACCTGATGGGCGCCATCGCCGTGTCGGCCTACTCCTACATGGCCCTCGTCCCGGTGATCCAGAAGCCGATCATGCTCCTGCTGACCACCAAGAAGGAGCGCGTCATCCGGATGCCCGCCCCGCGTGCGGTCTCCCAGAAAGAGAAGATCATCTTCCCGATCGTGGGCTTCCTCACCACCGCGTTCATCGTCCCGTCCGGTCTGCCGCTGCTGGGCATGCTGTTCTTCGGCAACCTCCTGAAGGAAAGCGGCGTGACCCGCCGTCTGGCGAACACCGCCGCCGGCCCGATGATCGACGTCGTGACCATGCTGATCGGTCTCACCGTGGGTGCTTCCACGCAGGCCGACAAGTTCCTGAGCGCCAAGTCCATCCTCATCTTCGGTCTGGGTCTCCTCTCCTTCGTCATCGCCACCACCTGCGGCGTGTGCTTCGTGAAGATCATGAACCTCTTCATCAAGAACCCGGCGAAGAAGATCAACCCGCTCATCGGCAACGCCGGCGTGTCCGCCGTTCCGGACAGCGCCCGCGTGTCCGAGGTCGTGGGCCGCGAAATCGATCCGAAGAACCACCTCCTGATGCACGCCATGGGTCCGAACGTGGCCGGCGTGATCGGCTCCGCCGTGGCGGCCGGTATCCTCCTGGCCTTCCTCGGTTAGCCTGGAGCCCGAAGGGCGATAGTAAGTCCCTTTCCCGAGGGAAGGGATTTAGGGAAGGGGTAACGTGAACAGTGTTAACGAACAACAATCGAATCTCACAACGTTCCAACTATCCTTCCCACCTATGAAACCTTTAATACGATGAAATACCTCCAGAACAACTCGTTCGACCCGCACTTCAACATGGCGTTCGACGAGTTCTGCCTGGAACAGCTGAAGGCGGACGAGCCGGTTTTCTACCTGTGGCAGAACCGGCCGTCCGTCATTATCGGCCTGAACCAAAGCGCCTATGCTGAGGTCAATCTCCCCTACTTGGAAGAAAAAGGCATCGTCCTGGCCCGACGCGCCACGGGAGGAGGGGCCGTGTATCATGACCTCCAGAATCTGAATTACACCATTACGGGGCGGATCCGGGACCTGGAATCCGAATACCCTGCTTATGTGGAAACGATGGTACACGCTCTCCGGGACCTGGGCGTCCCGGCGGAGCTCAGCGGCCGGAACGACATCCTGGTGGAGGGACGCAAATGCTCGGGTTACGCAAAGCGGATGTCCAAAGACCGGCTGATGATTCACGGAACGCTGATGTATGACGTGGACATCGACACACTCACCGAGGCGCTGGCCGTTCCGGGCAGCAAGCTTTCCGCCGCAGGCGTATCTTCCGTCCGCAGCCGCGTCGCGAACCTGAAGGAATACTTGCCTCAGTTCACGGACATCAAGGCATTTCAGGGGGCTTTACAGACCTTGCTCGCCGGTAATGACGAGGAAATCCGGCTCTCGGAAGAACAACTGGCGCAGGTCGAGGCTCAAGCGGCCGCAAAATACCGTACCTGGGAGTGGATTTACGGGCACTCCCCCGCCGCCGCTTTCCGGGTCCGCAGGAAGTTCGTCTGCGGTACGGTTGAAGCATCCTTTTCCATCAAGGGCGGCTGCATCGACGGACTCCGGTTCAGCGGGGATTTCCTGGGAAACGAAACCCCGGAAAGGCTGGAAAAAGCCATGCAAGGATGTCGGTTCTCCCCGGACCAGATTCGGGAGAAATTGCGGGAAGCGGCTGTCGAGAACTGTTTCGACGGTGTTTCCGCGGAAGAACTGGCCGGTTTTCTGTCGAAGGCATGAAAAAAATCGTATCTTTGTAAGATACGATGCGAACCACATTCGAGATGAAAAAACTGCTGTCCGCTCTTCTCCTCGCTCTCGCCCTTCCCATGGGCGGTTATGCACAGATTCTTTCCAGCGCCGACCCGGAGGCCGATTCCGTCGCCTTCGCCAAAGTCCGCGCCCGGATGGATTCCATCCGGCAGTATCGGCCCACGGTAGGTCTCGTCCTTGCCGGCGGCGGCGCCCGCGGCCTTGCGCATCTGGGCGTAATCAAGTACATGGAAGAACTGGGCATTCCCGTTGACATCATCACCGGAACCAGCATGGGCGGCCTTGTCGGCGGCCTGTACGCGATGGGTTACAAACATGACCAGCTGGATTCGCTGGTACGCGCGATCGAATGGCCCGTCATGATGTCAGACAACATCCCGAACGAGTATGTCGGCTACAAGCTCCGGAAATACCGGAACACATACATCATCCGCATCCCGCATCACTATGACGACGAGGACCTGGAAGACCGCCTGAAAAACGAACGGATCGTCGACAGGATGGCGGAGGAATCCGGCCACAATTCGGCCGACATGCTCAGCGAGTCCATCAACCGGATGGGCCTCGGTCTGCCCGACGGCTACCTGTACGGCCTGAATGTCCGGAACATGCTCAGCTCGGTGACCGTAGGATATCAGGACAGCATCAGTTTCGCAGACCTTCCGATTCCGTACGCCTGCGTGGCGACGGACCTCTACGCCCTGGCACCCAAGTACTGGACCTCGGGCAGCATCACCGACGCCCTTCGTTCCACGATGGCCATCCCGTTCTATTTCAGGGCCGTACGTCAGAACGGAGAGGTGCTCCTGGACGGCGGCATGCGGAACAACTACCCCGTGGACATCGCCAAAGCGATGGGCGCGGACATCATCATCGGCTCCGACATGTCCATTCACCGGGAGCTGAACGAGCTCAACAGCCCGGCGGATTTCCTCATGCAGACGATCACCCTCCTGGCATCCTCAGCCAACGGTCCCGCCCGCGAGATGCTGGACCTCGGCGTCCATCACGAACTGAAAGGCTACACCATGCTTTCCTTCGATGAAGCCAGCGTGGACGACATCATCGACCAGGGTTACAGGAACGCCCTGCAGAACAAGGATCTGTTCGAGTCCATCGCCGCCTGCGTGGCCGGGAAGCCGGATCCCCGGGTCACCGCCCACCCCGCCGCCATCAATCTGGCCCAACGGAAAGTCGAAGTGAAGGATATTGTTTTCCGCGGTATCTCGGACAAGGAGAAGAACGCCATTCTGCATAAGAAAGACTTTCCCGGCACCACGCTGTACGACCGCGAAACGATCGAACAGATGCTGAGAAAGATATACGGGTCCAATGCCTTCGAGTCCGTCACCTACCGTCTGGAGGGCCACGAGGAGCCGTTCACGCTGGTGTTCGACTGCCAGCGAGGGCAGACGAACGACTTCGCCCTGGGCATCCGGGCCGACACGGACGAAACCGTGGCCGTCGCCCTGCATTACGGCCTGGGCACCCGCCGCCTCACCGGCATGCGCATGACGGCGGACCTGAAGCTGGGCACGAACCCGTCCCTGTCGGTGGACTGGGGCACCCGGTCCCGGATCGGACTCCCCTCCTACGGAATCGTCGCGCGCGCCGGCCTGCTGAACACGCAGCTCGGTTGGATGGGCGACACCAATGAGCAACTGTTCTACACGGCCGTGGACGGTTATCTGGAAGACTCCCGGCTCAAGAACGGTTCGCTTCGGGTCGGTCTCACGGCGGAAATGAATCCCTACGAACACCGTCTGAACTCGGAAGGGATGCAGAGAGGATGGGATTGGAGGAGTCACTGGCTCTCCGGTTTCGGGACCTTCAAATATGACACATTCGATGACGGATACTTCCCCACACGGGGTATCCGGCTGGCGCTGGACGGCCGCTATGTCTTCAAGGGTGTGAAAGACGTCACTTGGGACGACGATGAATTGCTGTTGGGCGGGAATGATGAAACGGCCGTCTCTGCCGGAACCAGAGCCGCCTGCGACGTGCTTGGAAATGAGAGCGAAGGCCCCGGTCCGGACTTGCCGGACGATTTACACAAGACCAAGCCCGTCGATCCCTATTTCAGCATTCTGGGCAGTTTCGAAGCCGCGTTCTCCATCGGGCCGGACTTTACCATCCTTCCCAGCGTCTATATCGGCTGGCACAGCACTTACTCGAGCAGCATGAATTTCCGGCACGGCATCGCCGTGGGCGGTTTCATGGCGAACCGCTATGTCGAGCGTCAGATTCCTTTCTTCGGCTTCCCCACCGGATTCCGGACCAGCGACTGCCTTTCCTTCGTACCGCAGCTGGACCTGAGATACCGCTTCCTGCGCAAGAATTTCGTAACGGCACGGACCGGCCTGTTCAAGCGGGGCTATGACCCCGTCGATTTATGGCAGGTCAGCCCGGTCATGGCCTTCGGCGGTGAATATGCCCGCCAGACCATCGTCGGCCCCCTCCGGCTTGCCGTCCAGTGGAGCAATATAGAAGGAGTTACCGCCTATGCGTCCATCGGTTTTGAATTCTAACCTTTACATCCTATGCATTTCCGATCCCTGCGATATCTGAGCGTTCTCGCCGCATTATTCCTGCTGACGGCCCTGCCGGGCCGTACCGTCGTTCCGGAAAAAGACCATGAAACGCTGAACAAACTGCTTCATGAGCTGAAACTATCCTATTCGGCCATCATGGACGACGACTCCCTGGTGGTGAAAAGCAACCGGCTCCGGGAGCAGCTTTCCGAAATGGTCAAGGAGGCGGACGAGGTCACGATCAATCTGTACACCCAGCGGGCCGACTTCGCCTTCGACCTCGCCTTCGCCCTGGAAAACGTGTCCAAAATCTACACTTCCTTCCAGGACCAGGCGCGCCTGTCAGACAAATACATGCTCGAATCCCGCTCCGGGCTCCGCCGTTACACGATGCTGGAGGCGACCCTGCGGGACATGTACCTGAGCCACCCCCTTGATTCCCTGCTGCAGGCGGACTCCCTGAAACGGGCCGATTCCCTCCTGCGGACGCTGCCCGTCATCCCGCTGGAGGAAGATGACCCGGAGCGTAAGGACCTGCTGGACAGCTGCCTTCGCTATACCGGCGCCCTGGCGGAGTACTACCAGGAGTCGGTCGTGCTTGCGCTCCAGGACAGCATCTACTTCGCCGATACGGAACGCCGGCTCCGGCAGGCCTACGAGTATGCCCAGGCGAGCTATGCCGAATCCCAGAAGAACCGGTTCATCGGCGGCAACGTGAACGCGGCCCAGATTGTCAAGAACTGGCGGACCTTCATCAGCGAAATCCAGGAGGACCTGAAGACCCGCTACACTCTCAAACCCGCTTCGGACGCGAACGAGAACACCCGCGACTCCCATACCTGGAGCGGAAGCGCCATCCTCACCTACGCGATGGTCGCCCTCCTGATGCTCGCGCTCTGTTTCCTGGCCACCAGTCTCATCGGCCACTTCGTGTTCAAGCGCGTCCGCAAGGAAAAAGTCGTGGAGTTCAGGCCCATCCTGTCCTCCATCCTGGCCGTCTTCCTGTTCGCTGTGAGCATGCTCCTCATCCGATCGGACCGCAGCAACCCCTACTGGCGGATGGCCTACCTGCTGCTCTCGCAATTCTCCTGGCTCACCCTGGCCATTCTGGTCTCCTTGCTCATCCGCATCCGGGGCGACCAGGCCAAAGCCTCCTGGAGAATCTATGTCCCCACTATCCTGCTGGCCTTCCTGTGCATCCTGATGCGTGCCATTTTCATGCCCGCCAGCGTGGTTCCGCTCATCTTCCCGCCGACTCTGCTGCTGTTCGCCATCTGGCAGATCACGCTCAACGTCCGCTTCCGGACGCAGGTGAACGGCGTGGACCGCCGCTATATGTGGGTCTCCGTGGGGGTCATGCTTACCGTGTGCGTCATGTCCCTGATCGGTTATTCGATGATCGGCGTGCTCATCATCACTTTCTGGACCTTCCTGCTGGCGCTCCTTCATACGATCACCACAATCTACTACCTGATGAAGCGGTATTACGAGAGCCGGGTCCTCCGTGGGAAAGCGCGCTATCATCAGGAGAATCCCCTGCTTCCGCTGGAAGACAAGGACGCTTTCATCGAGGTCACCTGGGTGTATGACCTGCTCAGGATGGTCGTCATTCCGGTCATGACGCTGATGTCCTTCCCCGTCAGCGTTCTCCTGACCGGCCGGGCATACCAGCTCTCCCACGCCGGATCCGATCTCCTCCGCCGGGCGTTGTTCCAGCGGGAGGGATTTGAATTCCTGACCGTCCACAACATCATCCTCATCGCAACCCTTTTCTTCATTTTCCGCTACCTGATCTACCTGATCAAGGCCCTGTACCGCGTGTTCAAGCTCCGGCGCAAGATTGAGAACCGGAAAGAGGATTCCAACACACCTCTCAAGGAATCCGACGTGAATCTGAGCCTGTCCAACTCCATCTTCTCGCTGGCCGGCTGGTTGCTCTTCCTGTTCATCGCCTTCTCCATCCTGGATATCCCGTCCAAATGGCTCGGCTACATCACGACAGGTCTTGCCGCCGGTGTCGGCTTTGCCTTGAAGGACTTGATCAACAACTTCTTCTACGGTATCCAGCTGATGGCAGGACGTATCCGCCGCGGGGACAAGATCTCCTGCGACGGAGTCCGAGGCATCGTCAAGCAGGTGAGTTACCAGACCACCCAGGTGGAGGATGAGGACGGATCCATCATCGCCTTCACCAACACCGACCTGTTTACCAAGAAGTTCCGGAACCTCAACAGCGGCAATAACTACGAATTGTCCAAGATCCCGGTCTCCGTCAGATACGGAACAGACATAGGCTTCGCCCGAAAGGTCATCCTGGAGGCGCTGGAGCCCCTGATGATCAAAGACAAGGCCGGCCGCGACATCGTGGATCCGAGTTTCCCCATCGATGTCCGTTTTGACGGATTCGGTGACAGTTCCGTAAACATCTCCGTCGTCCTCTATACGACGGTGGAGACCCACTATACCTTCCCCGCCCGCGCCAAGGAGGCCATCTACAACGCCTTCAACCAGAACGACATCCAGATTCCGTTCCCGCAGCGGGACATCTATGTGAAATCCGTGCCCGAAGAGAAAGCATGAATAAAAAATTGACGGCGCTTATCGCGCTTGCCCTTGCTCCGTTCGCCTGGGCGCAGAATCCGCTCTGTGACCAGTTCGCGGATCCGCCGCAGGAGGCGAGGCCCCGCGTCTGGTGGCACTGGATGGACGGGAACGTGTCCATGGACGGCATTCAGAAGGACATCGAATGGATGGAGCGGGCCGGCATCGGCGGGTTCCACCAGTTTGATGCGGGCGGCATCGGACTGCACCCGATCGTGGAGGAGACGATGCCTTATAATTCGCCGCAATGGAAGGTGGCGATGCGCTACGCGATGGAACTGGCCGAAGCGAAGGGAATGGAGACGGCGGTCGCCTCCGCGCCCGGCTGGAGCTCCACGGGCGGTCCCTGGGTGAAACCGGAGGACGCGATGAAGAAACTCACCTGGCGGACGCTTGACGTGACGGGCACCGGTGTCCAGGTGCTCCGGATTCCCCCGCTGTTCAACACCCCCGGGACGTATCAGAACGTGGCGGACGGAGGCGATGCGACGCCCTGGTTCGAACATGTGGCCACCCTGGCTGTGAAACTGCCCGATGCGGAACGGTCCATGACGGAGATGGGTGCGAGGGTCTCCTCCTCCGGAGGCCGCTTCACCGTGGAACAGCTGACAAACGGGGATTTCAATGACGGCGTGGAACTTCCCGCCGCCCGGGACGGAGACCATGCCTGGATTCAGTATTCGTTTGACCAGCCGCAGATGATCCGTTCCCTGACGCTTTGCGGCGGGGAGAAGCGGGGGGTCTGGCGGAATGAAGCTCCCACCTATGGAAACTGGCTGGAAGCCAGTGACGACGGCCTTTCCTGGCGCAGGGTGTGCGACATCCCGTCGTCGGTCAGCCCGGTCCTGACTATGGACATTCCGGCCACGAAAGCCCGGCATTTCCGCCTGATGGTGGTCAATCCCAAGCCCGACTCCTCCCTGGTCCGCTTCGGCGTGCCGGCCCGGATGCCGACGGGGACAAACATACCCGAATTCGTCCTGCACGGCGTCGTGAAAGTCAACCATGCCGAGGACAAGGCCGGATTCACCGCCGTCAATGACTTCGCGTCCTATGTGACCCCTGAAACGGGCGACCCGGTGACGGCGGTACAGGACCTGAGCCTCATCGACCAGAACGGAAGGCTGATCTGGAAGGTCCCGCCGGGACGGTGGCGGATCTACCGCTTCGGCGTCTCCCTGACCGGCAAGAAGAACCATCCCGCCCCGCCCGAGGCGACGGGGCTGGAAGTGGACAAGCTGGATCCGCAGGCCTGGGAAGCTTATTTCAAGGAGTTCCTGCGCATCTATGAAGGCGCACCCGTGCAGTATGTCCTCACCGACAGCTACGAGGCCGGGCAGATGACCTGGACCCGGAACATGTTCCAGGAATTCCGTGAGCGGCGCGGCTATGAGCTTTTCCCGTGGCTTCCGGCCCTGACGGGGGAAGTCCTCCGCAGCACGGAAGAGACGGAAAAGTTCCTCTTCGACTGGCGGAAGACCCTCGGCGAACTCTTCACCGAGAATTATGACCGCCTGGGCGACATCGCCCGCCGGGCGGGCATGAAAGGCCGCTATACGGAATCCCACGAGAACGGACGCCTCTTTGTCGGTGACGGCATGGACCTCAAACGGAGCGCCGACGTTCCGATGTCCGCCATCTGGATGGATGACGCCGGTGACGGCTCTCCGATTCCGATGGCGATAGCCGACATCCGCGAATCGGCGTCGACGGCCCATGTTTTCGGACAGAACATCGTGGCGGCGGAATCTTTCACCACCAGCGGGACGGGCGGGAAGAGTTATTCCTACTGTCCGGAGAACATGAAGAACACGGCCGACATCGCCCTCGCCAACGGTCTGAACCGCTTCGTCATCCACGAATCGACCCACCAGCCGGACGACACGCACAGGCCCGGTCTGGACCTGCTGGGCTTCGGCCAGTGGTTCAACCGGCATGAGACCTGGGCGGAGGAGGCCCGCGCCTGGACGGATTATCTGGCCCGCAGCTCCTTCCTGCTGCAGCAGGGACACTACAAGGCCGACATTCTCTACTTCTACGGGGAAGACAACTGCATCACCGGCCTGTTCGGGGAGAAACTTCCGGAAATCCCGGCCGGATATGCCTTTGACTTCATCAATCCGTACGGCCTGCAGCATGCAGTATTGCCGATTGACAACTGCCTGGAATCCAAATCCGGCACGGTCTACAAACTGCTGGTGCTGGGACCGGAGTGCCGGACCATGTCCTACGACGTCCTGCACCGGCTCGTGTATCTGGCCAAGGCGGGCGTTCCCGTCTGCGGGACGATGCCGGAGAAACCGGCCTCGCTGGACGATGATCCGGATGCCTTTGACCTGCTGCTGGCGCAGCTGAAGCCCCTGTTCCTGGAAATGGACATCGAAGAGGCCCTGAAGCACAAGGGCTTCGAGCCGGAGTTCATCGCCCCCAAGGACTGGGCCTATGTCCACCGGGAGACGGAGAAGGAGGACATCTGGTGGATCCGGAATTTCTCCGGCGCCCGCGCTTCCGACGTCATCCTGCTCCGGGGCGGACAGGGACAGCCGCGGGTGCTGGACCCGGCCACCGGAGAAGTCCGCCGGATCAATGCTTCGGCCACGCCGGACGGTTATCGGTATTTCAAGTTCGACATGGAGGCGAATGACGCGCTGTTCGTCGTCATCGGCAAGAATCCGGAGGAGGCGGTTCCGGTGGAGCATTACTGGAAGTCCACGGTCCTGACGGTGGACGGTCCCTGGAATCTATCCTTCGAATCGGGCCTGGGCGCCCCTGCAACGGCGGTTTTCGACCGGCTGAAATCCTATACGGAATCCTCGGATCCGGCCGTCCGGCACTATGCCGGGACCGTCACCTACCGGAATTCCTTCCAGCTGAACAAGAAGCAGATGAGGTATGTCGTGCGCTACGAAATCGACCTGGGTTCGGTGAAAAACCTGGCCCGCGTGACGCTGAACGGGCACGACCTGGGTGTCGTATGGAAAACACCGTTCAAGGTCGAGGTGCCGGCGGAATACTTGCTGGAAGGGGGCAATTCCCTGGAAGTGAAAGTCATCAACCTGTGGCCGAACCGGATCATCGGCGACCTGCAGCCGGACGCCGTCCGGAAATGGACCTATACCGCATCAAGCTGGTACACCGCCGATTCCCCGCTCCTGCCGTCCGGTCTGCTCGGCCCGGTGACCCTGAAAGCGTATACCGAACATCCGAAAGATTCGGATTAGAGAGTCGTTTTTTCGTTTTGAAAAAACGACTGTTTTTCCTACCTTTGTATCCCGTATTCTAGAAAACGACTTATGAAATACGGGTTCGACAACGCCAAGTATCTTAAAATCCAATCGGAACATATCCGGGACCGCATCGCCACTTTCGGCGACAAGCTCTACATGGAGTTCGGCGGCAAGCTTTTCGATGACTTTCACGCCAGCCGCGTCCTTCCGGGCTTCGAGCCGGACAGCAAGCTGAAAATGCTCATGCAGATGAAGGATGACGCGGAGATCGTCATCGTCATCAGCGCCGTGGACATCCAGAAGAACAAGGTCCGTACGGACCTCGGCATCACTTACGACGTGGACGTCCTCCGCCTGCGGGACGAATTCATGGACCGCGGTCTCAGCGTGAACAGCGTTGTCATCACCCACTTCAGCGGCCAGTCCAGCGCCGTCGCCTATCGGAAACGGCTCGAAAGCATGGGCATCAAGGTCTATTACCACCATACGATCGAAGGCTATCCCCACAACGTCGCCCTCATCGACTCCGACGAAGGATTCGGGCGGAACGACTATGTGGAGACGACGAAACCCCTGGTCGTCGTCACGGCCCCCGGCCCCGGCAGCGGCAAGATGGCCGTGTGCCTGAGCCAGCTGTACCAGGAGAACAAGCGCGGGGTCAAGGCCGGCTACGCCAAGTTCGAGACCTTCCCCATCTGGAACCTCTCGCTCACCCACCCCGTGAACCTCGCCTACGAAGCCGCCACGGCGGACCTCGAGGACGTGAACATGATCGACCCTTTCCACCTCGAAGCCTACGGCAAGACGGCGGTGAACTACAACCGCGACGTGGAGATCTTCCCGGTCATGAACGCCCTGTTCATGGACATCTACGGCGAATCCCCTTACAAGTCTCCGACGGACATGGGCGTGAACATGGCCGGCTACTGCATCTCGGATGACGAGGTGTGCCGCGAAGCCTCCCTGCAGGAAATCGTCCGCCGCTACTACACGGCCCTCTGCAACTTCGCCGACGGAAAGGCGACGGAAGGCGAAGTGAACAAGATCGCCCTCCTGATGAAGCGGGCGGGCATCTCCACTTCCTACCGCATGACCACGGTCGCCGCGAAGGACCGCCTGGACCGTTCCAACACCTGCACCGCCACCGCCGCCATCGAACTGGAAGACGGCACCATTCTCACCGCCGAGGGAAGTCCCCTGCTCGGCCCCAGCGCCGCCCTGCTCCTGAACTCCCTGAAGCACATCGCCGGCATCGAGCACAATGTCAAGCTCATTCCCCAGACGATGATCGCCCCGATTCAGAAGACCAAAGTGAACTACCTGCACGGTCGCAACCCCCGTCTCCATACGGACGAGGTGCTGGTGGCGATCTCCATGCTGAGTCTGATTGACGAGAACTGCAAGCTTGCCCTGGAGCAGCTGCCCAAGCTGCGGGGCGCCCAAGTGCATTCCACGGTGATGCTGAGCGAAGTGGACCGCAAGACCTTCCAGAAGCTGGGAATCGGTCTCACTTGCGACCCGGTCCGGAAAATCAAACGGCAGCAGCGGGTCGTCGACGAAGAAGTCTGATAATCCTCAGGAAGGACGGGGAATCCCGTAGAAATGTCTCCAGACCGCGTCCTGTACGTCATCCGGCAGGCCGCGGAGGATGGAGTTGACCGTCTGTTTCGGGAAATCGCTGAAACGCAGGAGAATCAAGGCGTCCAGACAGCTGCCGAAATCCGGATCCACATTGAAGCACACCTCCCGGGCGCCGCAGCTGAAATACTTGCGCACCAGCACCGGCAGGCGGACCTTCCCGTCCGACAGCGCGCCGATGAAGCGGTCCAGCTGGTCGATCTTCCCCTCCGGAATCTGCAGGAGGTCATCCGGGTTCACAGCCAGGTAATCCGGCGTGAACGGATTCGTGGGCGCGGCCACCGAAGAAGCGTCCGGGAAGGGATAATTCTTTTCCAGATAGCGGACGATCAGGCTCTTGTAAAAATCCGGAATGTCATTGCTGATGCTCACCAGGCCGGAATAATAGGCCAGGCCGGGACACTTCAGCGCGGAAACGGCCAGGCCGGCCAGCAGCAGGCGCAGCGGCTGGATTTCCCGCTGATACTTGCCCACGATGAACGAACGGCCGAGCTCCATGGACTGCGCCAGCAGCGGCGCCGCCTTCTCACCGTACTTCACCAGCGTGGAGGAATAGAACCCGGGGACACCGCCATGAGAGTCCATGATCTCAGGACCGAAACCGAGCCGGTAGGCGCCGACAATGTCCTGGTTCGGGACATGCCAGAGCACCATCTGACGGTAATACGCGTCATAGCTGTCCGTATCCAGCGGCTGGCCGGTCCCTTCGCCGACGGCGCGGAAAGTCTCCTCCCGCAGGCGGAACAGTTCACGCATGGTTTCCGGGGCTTCATCGGCCTTCAGGAGATAGGCGCGATAGTCACCGATTTCGAAGAGCATCCGGTCACGCAGGCCTTCCATTTCCTCCCGGATGCGGTCCGCAGGAACCGGTTCGGCCAAAGGAGATGTCGCGGCGTCCGATACGGCCCGCTCGAAGACCGGAAGGCATTGGGCCTCCAGCGCATAGCAGCGGTTTCTCAGATAGCGTCCCAGCGCGGGGACGTCGAATCCGGCGATTTCCCCGGCCGGGATGGGCTGGCCGATGCGGACCTGCACCACCCTGCCCCGCTTGTTGAAAACCTCGTGGATGAGGCGTACCGTGCGGAGACGGGGATGGAGACGGCCGAGCACATGGAAGGACTTCGAATTCCCGCCTTCAAAATAGATAGGAATGACCGGGAAACCCGATTTTTTGATCAGTTTGATGATGTTTTCCGCCCAGGGAATGTCCTCCACAACCTTTCCCTTGCCCAGGGATGTACGGTTACTTCCCTTCTGCCAGGTGGCCACTTCCCCGGCCGGGAAAAGGCCCAGAGGGTGCTGGCCGCCGATATGGCCCAGCGCTGTGCGGATGCCGGAAATGCTCCGGGCGCCGCCGGCGGAGAAATTGTCCACCGGGATGAAGCTGTCCTTGAGGCTGGGGATGAGCGACAGGAGGAAAGTCGTGAGAATCCGGTAGTCCGGCCGGCGGGAGCCGACCACGGCGCTCAGGATCATCCCGTCGATGGCGCCGTAATGATGGTTGGACACGGTGATGAATCCCCCTTCTTTGGGGATGCGCTCCAGCTGTTCCGGCGGAATCTCATAGCGGATGCCGACGTCTTCCAGAACGTGGGCGGAGAATTCGGGACCGGCGCTGTCGTGATACTTGTGGTGCACGCGGTTCACTTTCTCCAGCTCGAGCAGCCGATAAGCCAGCCGGGCCAGCATACGGCCCGGAAAGCCCTTGATCCCGAGGGCTTTCTGAAGCTCATCCGCTTCCAGGACGGTGGTTTTAGCAACTTTGTCGGCCATTCGGCGCCAATAAGTTTTCAAAGATAAGAAATTATCCCGAATTTCCGTTAACTTTGCCCCCGCAATGCAACACCTTGGTGAAATCATCTCCCTGGTCGTCGCCGTCTCCTGGACGGTGACGGCGATTTTCGCCGACAAGGCCAGCCACCGGCTCGGCTCCATGACCACGAACGTCATCCGCCTCTCCCTGGCCTCCCTTTTCCTGGCTGTCCTCCTCTGGTTCACGCTGGGACATCCTTACCCTGTCTACGCCGACGGCCGGGCCTGGTTCTGGCTCGGGATGTCCGCCCTCGTGGGCTATGTGTTCGGGGACTGGTGCCTGTTCAACAGCTATCTCGTCATCGGCGCCCGCTTCGGGCAGCTCTTCATGACCCTCGCGCCGCCGATGGCCGCCATCGCCGGCTGGGCGATGCTCGGGGAGACCCTCACCTGGAAATCCATACTCGCCATGGCGGTGACCTTGAGCGGTATCGCCATCTCCATCCTGAGCAAAGGGGACAGCGCGCACAAGGTCAAGCTTTCCCTGCCTCTGAAAGGCGTCCTGCTGGGTCTCGGCGCCGGCGCCGGACAGGGCGTGGGCCTCGTCCTCAGCAAAATAGGCATGCAGCATTACGAGGCCGCCGTTCCGGCCGGCGCACCGGAGCTGATGGACACGATGCTCCCTTTCGCGTCCACAATGATCCGCGCCCTCATCGGAGGCGCCGGTTTCCTGTGCCTGATGGCCCTGCAGAAGGACCTGCCGCGATTGAAAGCGGCGGCCCATGACCGGAAGGGTTTGACCTACGCCGTCATCCTCACCCTCTTCGGCCCCGTCTTCGGCGTCTCTCTGTCCCTGATGGCCGTTCAGTACACCGATGCAGGCATCGCCTCCACCCTGATGGCCCTGACGCCCGTCCTCATCATTCTCCCCTACGCGATCATGTACAAGCAGAAAGTCCGCCTGAAAGAAATCATCGGCGTGACGGTGAGCATGATCGGCGTGGCGATGTTCTTCCTAATGTGAGAATCTCCGGCGGCCGGAGAAGAACCGCTGCGGCAGTTCCATCGCGAGGATAATGCCCAATACGATGGCGATGGCGACCTTGCCGGCCAGGAAACCCGCCGCGCTTGACTGGTCTATCTGACTGGAAATCAGGTAATAAGTACACCAGAACACCCCGGCTCCCGGAACGAGCGGGAAGATACCGCACAGCAGGAAGACGGCGGCGGGACACTTTTCGATGACGGCGAAAACACGCGAGAGAATGCCGATGAAAATGGTTGAGACCAGCGTAGCCATGGCGGCCGACATCCCGGCCTTCCGGAACAGGACCAGATAGAGCAGCCAGCCCAGCGCGCCGACAATCCCGGAGGGGACATACTGTTTGCGCGGGACCCCGAACAGGACCGCAAAGGCGGTCGTGCCGACAAAGGCGGCCAGCGTCTGGACCAGCAGACTCGCCGTTTCGGGATTCGCCCAGACACCGTTCAATTGAATCAGACCGCCGGCCACGGCGCCGTCCAGCACGAATCCCACGCTCACGCCGATGGCGATGCAGAAGAACCCCAACAGCGCGTCCGTCAGCCGCGTGAGGCCTGCGAGATAGTCCGCATTGGCCAAGTCCCGGACGCCGTTGACGAACGGAACGCCCGGAATGAGCGGCATGATGGCGCCGATGATGATGTTCGCCAGGCTGTTTCCGAAGCCGATCCGGTAGCATCCTACGCAGAGCAGGGTGGCAATCAGCGCATTGCAGATTCCTCCGACGATGCGGGACATGTACCGCCCGCTGACCAGGAAGATGAACACGTTCAGCAGCAGCCCCACGACGAAAGCCGCCCCGCAATCCGGCCAGCCGCCGCCGAAGACGGCGCAGAAGCCGGCGGCGCCGAAAGCGGAACCGAGCGTCTGCTCCCACATGGGCTTGGCCGGGGTGCTGCGGATCTGTTCCAGACGGACACGCGCCTCTTCCAGCGTGCATTTGCCCGCTGAAATGTCATAGCTGAGCTGGTTCACCTGGACGACCTTCTGGAGCTGGATGGGCCGGATGGGGATGAATTCGACATTGGCATAGGTCGACGCCTGCCCTCCGGCCTTCTCCACCTTTCCGGCGCTGCCGGTGGTGAAGATGCCGTTGGACAGGACGAAGAAATTGCCCCGGTCCACGCCGAAATACGTGGAAATCCGGGCCATGATGTCCTCCACACGGGAAATCTCCGCCCCGTTCTCGAGCAGGATGTGCCCGGCGATCGAGGCGACCTCCAGGACTTCGGAGAAGTCATGCTGCTGTTCCATGGTGCAAAGATAATAGATTTCTCGACAAGCTCGAAATGACAGGTATCACTTCTCGAAATGCTGGTAATCCCGGACGGAGCGCCAGGAGCCGCCCCAGGCGAAGCCGTGCTCGCGGAAGAGGCGGTAGCAGAGGTCGTTTTTGTCGATTTTGTGGGGAAAGTCCTGCGTGCGGTCCGCATAGCGGCGGGCGTCGGCGGGACGTACGCGGTTGGGACGGACATAGGGATTCTCGAAGGGGTTGATGTCGACGGCGAGGCCCAGCGCATGCTTGGAGAGCTGCCGCATGCCTGTTTTCCGGCGGTAGTTGAAGCAGGATGTGTTGTCAGCCGCCATGGAAGCCTCGTCGTCCCCTTTGAAATCGTCGATGAGGCGGATGCTCCGGATGGGATAGCGCGCCTCGTACAAGGCCTTGAAAATCTCCACGAGGTCATCGGCAACAGCCTGGTTGCACACCAGCTCCCCCACCTGATCCTTGCCGTCGAAATCAACATAGGAGAGCCGCAGGTAGCGGAGCTCTGAAAGTTGGATGTCGGGATTGTCATGATAGGAGACACCGCGCATCCTGTCCTCCACCGCGGCCGGAATGGGTTCGACCGTAAAGACGGGCTCCGCAGGGGCGCTCGCGACGACCGGTTCCGGCGAAGAGGGCCCCTGCCGGCATTGGCAGCCGGAAAGGAGGCACAAGGCCGCGGCTATGGGCAGAATCCTTCTCATTTTTCGGATGCGGCGGCACGGAACATCGCCCGCAGCGCCTCGATGGACTTGTGGATGTCGTATTCCTCCGTGGACTCGGCATAGCGCCAGCCCATCTCATGACGCTCCTCCGGATGGTCCAGCCAGTAGTCGATGCACTCGGCGAGCGCCTTCGGATCCTTGGTCGGGAACAGGCTGTGCTCGTCCAGGGCGAACTGCGAGGTGGCCGTGAGCTCCCCTTCTGCAATCACGGGCACGACGGCCTGCTGAAGCGCCTCCAGGGCCGACAGGCCTTCCACCTCGACCGTGGCGCAGTGAATGTACAGGTCGGCCCGTGCCGCCAGTTTCCGAAGCCCGGCGCGGTCGTGGAACTGGAAGATCGGGTCATACTGAACGATGCCGTCCTCATAGAGTTTATGCGCCTGCTGCTTGATGCTGTCAGCCTCGGGGCCGCGGCCGGCGAAATACAGCTGGATGCGGAGCGCATACTTGGAATACTTCATGGCCTCCAGCAGCGTGGGCTGGTCCTTCTCCACGGCCAGACGGCCGATACAGACGATCAGGAACGGGCGGGAAGGATCGTCGTCCTGCTCCACGCGGGTGATTTTGTCGGGAATGATGCCGTTGGAAATCAGATGCAGCCGGGCCTTGAAACCGAACTTCCGCAGCCGTTCCATGACATTTTCCGTCGGACACTGGATGTCCGAGCAATAGTTGAAAACAAAGTCCCTCCACGCGCGGAGCATGTTGTAATTGAGGAACTTCCAGTCGCCCAGGTTGATTGAGCAGAAGAGGTTCTCCGGATGCAGATGATAGGTGGCCGTACAGGGCACGCCATAGTATTTCGCGACCCGGGCCGTCACCATCTGGATGATGAACGGTTCCTCGAGATGCACGACATCGGCCCACAGGACCGCCTCCTTGATGACGGAGATGTCGGTCTTTGCGAACTTGTAACCGTTGGACTGGACGAGCCCGTCGAACACGGGGACGTGGAAATCCGCCAGCACGTAGTCGGGCTGCGGAGTTTCCGCCTCATGGTTCCGGCCGGAGAGGACGCGGACGTCCTCCCCCGCTTCGCGGAGATACTTCACGGTACGCCGGGCGGAAGCGGACAGGCCGTTGCCCGCAGCGTAGAAGTTGTTGACGACAAAGAGGATTTTCATAGTTTAGTAATTGAACCGGAATTCATCGACATACATCGTACTGCCGCTGCCGCCGGTGAAAGAGCCGCCGTTTCGGCTGGGCGTCACATAGATGAAGGCGTAGCGGGGCGTCAGGCCGTTCCGGTATTTCAAAGTGATTTCAAAAGGGATGTACCCGTCCGTATCCTTGTCAAGGTCCATCACGGCGCGGGCGATCACGTGCGGGTCTTTGTCCGCGTCCACGAACGGTTCTTTCGTGGTGTCGATGTGTTTCAGGCCGGCCCAGTCGGTCAGGATCACCTCGATCCGGCCCCCGTCCGGCCTGCCTTTCAGGCCCAGGAAGGGTTCCTTCGCGTAATTGACGGGTTTCGGGATATAATGGACATAGCCGGACAGGCTCTTCGGGCGGCCGGTGAACGGGACACCGAAGTCCAGGTCGGCCCCGGAGAAGTCCACCACCTTGTTGAATCGTCCGGTAAACAGGTTCCCGGCGACAAAGGCCCACAGGACCTTCCTGCTGACCACTTTGGCGGCCGCCTTCCCCTTGCCGGGCACAGCCACATGGTCAAATTCGGGCGTCGTCGTATTGACTCCCAGGAGGCTCAGGCCCTTGTTGGCGGAATCCCAGACCCGGCGTCCGGCCGGGGCCTCTTTCGAATACGGACACCACGACCCGCCGGTCCTGGACCAGGTGTCGAAATCCATGCCGGGAATCTGCTGAGCCTGAACGGTCAGCGCCGCGAAAAGGGCCAGGAAGGCCAAAGTCAAATTCTTTTTCATTTGCGCTGCAAAATTAGCAAAATCCGTGCAGAAAGCCTATATTTGTAAGTTATTTGGCGAAACCTATGGGACTGCTGCTCATATTCCTCCTCAGCGCGATGGCGATCTCCTTCCTGTGTTCGCTGTTGGAATCCGTGCTGCTCTCCACCCCCATCTCCTACCTCTCCATGAAAGAGGACGAAGGAGACCGGAACGCCATTTTGTTCTCGAAACTCAAGGACAACCCGGACCGCCCCCTGACGGCCATCCTGTCCCTGAACACGATCGCGAACACGGTGGGCGCGGCCGGCGTGGGACAGCAGGCCGCCGAACTGTTCGGCAGCCAGTGGTTCGGCCTGGTTTCCGCCATCATGACGATCCTCATCCTCGTCTTTTCCGAAATCATCCCCAAGACCATCGGCTCCTATCACTGGAAAAGCCTCACCTGGCTTTCCCGCGTCATGAAGGGCCTGATGGTGATCCTGTACCCGGTCGTATGGCTGGTGGAAAAACTCAGGAAGCGTATCGCCGGGGACGAGCCGGACACCGGCATTTCCCGGGAGGAAGTGTCCGCGATGGCGAACATGGGCGAAGAGGAAGGCGTCATCGACAATTCCGAAAACAAGGTCATCCAGAACATCATGAAACTGGACGACATCAAGGCCTATGACGTGATGACTCCGCGCGTGGTCGCCGCCATCGCGCCGGAGAACATGACCCTCAAGCAATTCTACAAGCAGGAGGAGCTCTCGCACAATTCCCGGATTCCCGTCTACGCGGATTCCCCGGAATTCATCACCGGCTACATCCTCCGCTACGACGTTCTGGAGAACCTTGCCGAAGACAAGTTCGACACCCGCCTCCGGAGCATCAAGCGCAAGATCGCCGCTTTCCACGAGGAAACCACCGTCAGCGACATCTGGGAATCCCTCCTCAAGACCAAGGACCAGATCGCCCTCATCATCGACGACTACGGCTGCTTCCAGGGCATCATCACCCTCGAGGACATCATCGAGACCATCCTCGGCATGGAAATCATCGACGAGAACGACACCATCACCGACATGCAGCAATACGCCCGCGAACGCTGGCTCAAGCGCAAGAACCAGTATAAGCAGATTGTTCTGCCTGAAGAAGACGCTGACGCGTGACCATTTCCATTATAGGTGCCGGGGCAGCCGGCTGCTTCTGCGCCGCGGAACTGCGCCGCAGGCTTCCGGATGCGCGCATCGATGTTTTCGAGGCCGCAACGAAGCCCCTGGCCAAAGTCGCGATCACGGGCGGCGGCCGATGCAACCTGACCAATTCCTTTGAAGACGTCCGTTCCCTCTCAGAAGTTTATCCCCGCGGAGACCGCCTGATGAAGCGGCTCCTGAGCGTATTCTCGCAGGAGGACACCCGGCGCTGGTTCGAATCCGCCGGCGTTCCGCTCGTTCTCCAGGAAGATCACTGCGTGTTTCCGCAGTCGCAGGACGCCATGGACATCGTCCATGCCCTCCTCCGCCGGATGGACGGAGTCAACCTCCGGCTCCGCACGCCGGTGCATTCCGTCATGCCCGGCCCGACCGGGCATCTCCTGGTCGACGGAGAGCCCTACGACGCCGTCGTCGTCACTACCGGCGGTGCGCCGATGGGGCTGCCGATGGTGGGGAGTCTGGGCCTGGATTGGGTGCCGACGGTCCCCTCCCTCTTCACATTCACGGTTCAGGATGAGGGGCTTCGGAGCCTGATGGGGCTGGTCGTGGAGGCGTCCGTATCCATTCCCGGAACGGCCTTCCAGGCCGCGGGTCCGCTGCTCATCACCGACTGGGGCCTGAGCGGACCGGCCGTTCTGAAGCTTTCGTCCTATGCCGCCCGGCATCTCCACGATACCGGCTATAAAGCGCCCCTTTCGGTCAATTGGCTCACGATGAACGAAAACGAAGTACGCGCTCTCCTGCGGGATACGGCCGGGGACAATCCCCGGAAACAGGTCACCAGCACGCCTCCCGCCCGTCTTCAATCCCGCCTCTGGAATCATCTGGTTCGGAAAACCGGACTCCGGAGCGACATCCGCTGGGCGGAACTGGGCTCCAAGGGGCTGAACAAACTGGTCGCTACGCTTACACAGGATTCTTACACGATCGCCGGCAAAACGAAATTCCGCGAGGAATTCGTCACCTGCGGCGGCGTATCCCTTTCCAACATCGACCCGTCCACCCTGGCGTGCAGGCGGTATCCCGGATTGTATTTCGCAGGAGAAGTGCTGGATGTCGACGCCGTCACCGGCGGATTCAACCTCCAGGCGGCGTGGACGACGGGCTATGTAGCCGCCCGGTCCATCGCGAGTTCCGCCGTCTCCATCAAGACGAAGGACATGCCGCAGTTGGCGGCGAAATGACGGTCGGATTCCGAATCACCCAACATCAGGCTTCGCTCCGGAGCAATGTCCGGGAAATCCCGGCGGGCTTCGAGAAACATCCCCGGCTGAGGCTTCCGCATCGGATGGTCTTCCTCCAGCTCCGTGCAGGTGTAGACGGCGTCAATCCGGCCGCCGGCCTGCCGGATTTCCTCGAGCATCCGGTCATGGACCTTTTCCAGATCCCCCGGAGTCATTATCCCTTTGCCTACGCCCCGCTGGTTGCTCACCAGAATGACGTGTTTGAAATGTCCGGCCCATTTCCGGAGGCACTCCCGGATGCCGGGCAGGAAAGCGAACTGATCCCACGACTTGACATAATCCCCCGGCAGCCAACGGTTGATGACACCGTCGCGGTCCAGGAAAAGCGTATCGGCCTCAGAGGAGAGGACCGCATCCGATGCCTTTAAAACAGCCTGTATTTCAGGCAGCTCCCGCTGTGCGCGAGCATAATCTTCCGGAATGCCGATGTCGATGAAATATCCGTCCTGCACCTCCCCCGCGACCAGGCCGTAATCCGTCAGGGGCTCGAGGACTTCCCGCTCGAAAGAGAAGGTTTTCGGGAACAGGGACATGTCCAGCTGGGAGCGGTCGATGGCATAGACGCCGCCGTTGATGAGGCCTTCGGCGCAGTACTGCTTCTCCCGGAAACCGGTCACCAGATCTCCGTCCCAGTCCACTGCGCCGTAGCGGTCGAAATCCCGCATGGGCTTCAAAGCCAGCGTGACCGGAGCAGTGAAAGAAAGGGTGCGCAGGTCGACGTTGTAGAAAGTGTCTCCGTTCAGGACGAACACCTGCTTCTCCCGGCACTTCTGCAGGGCCAGCCGGATGCCGCCTCCGGTGCCCAAAGGTTCCTTCTCCACCGCGAAACTGACGGCGAAGGGCCATTCCCGCCCTTTGACGAAATCAATGACCTGTTCCTTGAGATAACCCACGGAAAAAACGACATGGCGCACGTCAAAGCGGGAAAGCCACTCCAATTGGTACTGCAGGAACGGTTTCCCGTTCACGGGGGCCATGCATTTCGGGATTTCGCCGATGACACCCCGAAGCCGGGTGCCGAGACCGCCGGCGAGAATTACCGCTTCCATTGCTCGGGCACTTTGTCCGTTTCGTACACCCGCCACGCATGGGCGCCGCGTTCCGTGAACTGGAAGGGAACGACCTTGCCCGGAAGGCCCTCTAGGGCCCGTACGACGGCCATCTTGCGGGTGGGCGGGACCATGAGCATGATGAATCCGCCGCCGCCGGCGCCGGAGACCTTTCCGGCGACCGCCCCGGCGGCCGTCGCGGTGTCGAAGGCCTCCTGGATGACGGGATTGGTGATGGCTCCGGCCATTTTCTTCTTGTCCTCCCAGGCCTGGCCCAGAATGCGGCCGAATTCGGCCATGTCACCCTTCAGAAGGGCGAGTTTCATGTCCGTGGAGCTCTGGCGGATGCGGTGCATCGCCTCGATGGCGACGGCGTTGCCGGAGGACGTGTTCTTCTGCTGCTCGCTGATGATGGCGGCGCTGGAACGGGAGCGTCCGGTATAATACAGGACCATCGAAGATTCCAGTTCGTCCACAATCCAGCCCTTGATCTTGAGCGGGTTCACGATGACGATGTCGTTCTGATGGAACTCCATGAAGTTGAAACCGCCGAAAGCGGCCGCGTACTGGTCCTGCTTGCCGCCGGCGAGGGCGAGGTCCTTCCGTTCGATTTCATAGGCCAGACGGGCCGTTTCGTAGTCTCCCAGGGGCAGGTTCATCCATTCGGCGAAACACTTGAGGATGCACACCACCATCGTGGAGGACGTGCCCAGGCCGGAACCGGCCGGCGCATCATTGTACGTCGTGATCCGGAACGCGCCCGGAACGGGGCCGAAGTCCTTCACGATCCGCCGGTAGACGCCCCCGATGAGGTCCGGCGCCCCGGAAAGCGACGCATCCAGCGGACAATCGGCATGGGCGTCGGCATCATAGGCGTCGATCCGGACCCCGTCCCCCTCCTGCGTTTCGATGGTGCAATAGGCGGAGAGGTTGATGGTGGCGTTGAGGATCAGCCCTCCGTACAGGTCGCTGTAGGGAGAGACGTCGCTGCCTCCTCCGGCGAGGCCGAGCC
>JAEEGK010008811.1_pt1 | contig 23741 bp, 19 predicted proteins | sample 8958771 | NCBI WGS metagenome assembly JAEEGK01 (sample SAMN16246547, study PRJNA631951) | gut metagenome | biome: gut microbiome; feature: rumen; material: SC-attached | host: Bos | place: Iran: Karaj | collected 2018-10
AATTCCATGTAGCCGACTTCTTTTTTATAGAGATAACAGATTTTTTTGCCGCCTAAGGCTTTTACTTCTACGGGGTCAAAAAGTTTTTCGTAACCGTTTTCGACCAATTCGCTGACTGAGGCAAAAATGTCGCCGCACGAAAAACACAAATGATAAGGCATTATGCCGCCACGGTTTATAAGTTGAACTTCAAGCGATTCAGGATTTTTCTGACACACAAGTTCTATCAGCGTGCCGTCCTTTTCAAGATAGCACAACTCTACCGTCAAAGCCTCGTCGTAAAGGGTTTCTTTGTGCAAGAAACCCAATTTTTCAAACTCTTTTGCCGTTGTTTTGATGTCAGGAACAGCGTAGCCGATATGATGAAGTTTTAAATTATTCTGCATTTTGATTTAGAATTTTTCGTAGTGAATTTTTGACTTATTAAATTTGTCTTTTACGCGACCCGATGCTGCCGGGTGTCCCGCCAAAATCAGGTTGAGCGGAACGATGTTTTCAGGCAAAGAAAGCGTTTCCCTGAGTTTTGAAATACGGCTTTCAAGCGGGAAAATTCCCGTCCAAACAGCACCTAAACCCAAAGCATGAGCCGCAAGCAAAAGGTTTTCACTCGCCGCCGAACAGTCTTCAACCCAATACAAAGTATTGTCTTCGCCGTCTCTCTTGCTTACTTCCTCATACAGCGAAATATCGCCGCAAACCACAATACCGGTACAATTTTCGTTAATCATTTTTGCATACGGCAAAAACGAGCGGAGTCTGTCTTTCACAGCATTGTCGTTGACGACCACAAAATGCCACGGCTGATAATCCATGGCTGTCGGTGCTGACATTGCAGCCCGCAAAAGCGTCTCGGTTTCCTCCGGAGTCAAAGACGAGGAAAAACGGCGGACAGAAGACCGCGTAAGAATAAAGTCCAATTTTTCGTTGTTTGTCATGATTTTCTATGTTTTTTAAAAAAATTATATCTAAAAATTATAACTTACTCCCGCCATCAGCCACAAACCTTTCTGCGGAATTTCCCTGAAACAATTACCGCCCAACGAATATTTGTGATTAAAGACGTTATGAATGTTTATATCAAGTTTCAGTTTGCCGAAATCAAAGTTAAGTCCCGGATTTACGAGAAAATACTGCGAAATTTCCTTGTAACTTTCTTCCCAATCAATGGGATTTTCGTATATCCTAAACTTAAAATATTGTTTTCCGCAATAATTGATGCCGATATTAGCACGTACCGTTTTGTTGAAACGGTAACTCAAAAGCGCATTAACAAAAAAATTCGGAGTATTGAGGACGTTTCCGTTTACAATCAACGAATAGTCTCCATAATCGTTTTCAAACGGCTTGTAGTCCGCAACTTTCTGAAACGTAGCGTTGGCATTAAGCGAAAATCCGCCGCAAGAGTAAGTTGCAACCGCTTCCACACCAGCCATTCTCAAATCCCAGTTAATATACGCGATATTCTCCCAAGGCATCACCAATCCTTTGCAGTCGTTGTAAAAAAAGTTGAGTTCCGTAGTAAGGTTTTTCGGAAAATTTTTACCCGTAACGGTAAACTGATAAGAGTTAAGTCTTTCAGGGGTAAGCATTTCGCCAAAAAGGATAATAAACAATTCATTGGTACGGTACAAGTATGGCGCATCAACAAAGGATTTTGAATAATTGAGTTTAAGATTGACTTTGTCCGTGGTATAAATAAGCGAAATTCTCGGTGAAAACTCATGTATTTTTGCATCAGCGTTAATACTGTCAATTTTTTCGGCTTCAAAAGATAGTATAGAGTTGTCCGTGTTAATTTCGCAGCGTCTCTTGTAATCGTAACGGAAACCGGTATTGATTATTAGCCTGCCCCAACGGTGTTTTACTTGTAAATACAAGGCGTTTTTTGGTTCTTTGTTACCGAAACTGTAATAATCATATCCAGTTGGACTATACTGCTTGACATAGTCGTATATTTCGCAATGCTGGGTGTAATTTTTTTTAAAACGGCTCAAATCCGTTCCGGCTGTGATAATGCCGCCGCAATGCCTGTTGCCGTAATTGTAAGCGATACGTCCGGAAAGCGACATATTAACATCTTCCCAAACCATATAATCGGCAAGTCCGGTTGTACAAGACTTAGATTCAATTTCATAAGTTTCCTCATTATACCCCCACATATCAAATATCTGGTATAAAACTGTGTCGCCGGCAACCATATATTTTGACATTTTTTCCCTGTAATAAGTTGCCGAGAGCGAAGCGTCAAGTTTTTTGAACGACTTTTCGTAACGCGCCCTTACATTCTGCGTGGTGTAGGCAGGTCCGGGCAGATTGCCGTCGTATTCGGCGTATTTGTAATATGAATACGGGACAAACACATCCGACTGGTCTTTTGTAAAAGGCGTTATCGTTTTTGACGAGTTGCATGTATACATCACCGAAAAGCCTTTGTATTTGATATTGGCACCATAGTCGTATGACGGCTTGTGGTTGAATCCGCCGACTATCACATGTTCAGGATAATTCAGAGTGCTGAACATTGTGTCTACTTGTGCCTTTACATACTCTCCGTCGCTACGGTACAACGCCCCCCAGACAAAAATGTCGGCATCGTAAAGATGCTTTCCGAACATTGCGCTTCCGTGAAACTGTCCGAAATTTCCGGCTGAAACACCGGCTTGAAATCCGTCAATATCCCTGCCGTCTTTTGTTATGATGTTGACAACGCCTGTCAGCGCAACGTCGCCGTAAAGCGATGATGCCGGTCCGCGCAAGACCTCTATCTGTTTTATTTTTTCAAGGCTGATTGAGTAATCGGCGAGCCCGAGATTGGTGCTGTAACTGTTGAGCCTTATTCCGTTAATCATTATAAGCACTTTTTCCTGCGACATTCCATATATACCGTGCATTGCAAAACTCATTATACCGTTGATTTCCAGATTGGTAACGCCGGGAACATAGAGCAAAAGCAAATCTTGGACGGTATGCACGCTGCTTGCCCGTATCATGTCTTCGGTTATAAGCGTAACCGGCACGGGAACCTCGTCCAAGGTTTCGGAGTCGGCTGAGGCGGTTGACACGGTGTTGCTGCCGCCGTGTTTTAGTTCGGCAACCAAATCCTTGAATCTCTGCGGTGCGTCAAGAGGCGTATAACCGGGATTTTCCTGTAAGAGCATAGAAGTATAGCGGACACTTTTTTCGTCATCGTCTTTCATAATGCTGCACAGGGCAGAAAGTTTCAGGACGTTGGTTTTAAGAGCCGCCGGAAATTTTGAAAAGTTGCCTTCAAGAATTTCCAAAGCCTCGTCAAACTTGCCTATTTCGTAATTGCTTTCCGCCTTGTAAAACAACTGACGCAAAGAGTCGTTCTGCGCAGACAACGCCGCAGAAAAAAATACAAACAATATGACAAATAAAAGTCTCATTTATTTTTTCACCGGTATTTCAAACTTAAACTCCGTGCCTTTCCCTTTTTCGGAAACAAAACTGATTTTGCCGCCGTGTTTGTTTTCGATTATATCGCGGGTTATCGCCATGCCGAGGCCTGTGCCTTCGCCGGCGGGCTTGGTCGTAAAAAAGTTTTCATAAAGTTTCTGTTTAACCTCGTCGGTCATGCCCGCGCCGTTGTCAGAGATTTTTATGACGAGATTTCCGCCCAAAAACTCAACGGAGATTGAAATTTCAGGCGTATAATCCTTGTCCCCTTCCGACAACTGCCTTTCGCGCACGGCATAGCAGGCGTTGTTCATAACGTTGAGCACAGCCCGCGACAAATCCTGCGGGATAACACTAACCTGCGGAATGTCAGCCTGATAAGTTTCTTTTATCGAAATATTGAAATTCTTGTACTTTGCCCGCATAGAATGATACGAGAGCCATACGTACTCTTTTACAATCCGGCAGACATCGGTTGGCAAAAACTCGTTTTCCTTGCCTCTTGACATCAGAAGAATGTCCCTTACAATGCCGACAGCACGCTCCGAATGTGCGATTATCTTTTCTAAATTTGCTTTCAAGTCATTGGAAATTTCTGAAATTTCGTCTGAACCGTCTTGGGATATTCTGTCCCTGTTCTCAGCGATTACTTCCTCCAAATCACCGAGAAGTTTTTGCGAGGTCTTGGAAAAATTAATCACAAAATTAAGCGGATTCTGCACCTCGTGCGCAATTCCCGCCGTCAAAAGACCGAGCGAGGCAAGTTTTTCCTGCCGTTGCAGTTGTTGTTTGTAATACTCTATGTCTTCCATAACGAAAAAATATTTTAGTGTTCAATCTTAAATTCCACAGTAAATTCCGTAAATTTGTCTTTTTCCGACCTGACGCTTATTTCGCCGTGGTGGTTTTGAATTATCTCCCTGCTGAGGTAAAGTCCTACGCCTGAGGCCTCACCTGTCGGCTTGGTCGTAAAAAACGGGTCGAAAACCTTGTTCAAAATTGTCTCCTCAATGCCGATTCCGTTGTCGTAAAACTTTATAAGATATGCTCCTTCCGAGACAGAGGCCGTGATTCTGATTTCAGGGACGTACTTGTCTTTCTCCGCTTTTTTGACAACGGCGTAAAAACCGTTGTTGATTATACTCATAAACGTTTTCGACAAAAGTTCAGGATTGCCGTCAAACGGCATATCCGTATCGGGAAATCCGAATACGGTTTTTATTCCGTATTTGGCGATACACTCCTCGTGATATTTGCTGACAACTTCCTCGTTTTTCCTGAGAATTTTTTTTATATCAGTTTTTACGATGCCGCCGCTACGGTCTTTGAGAAGTTCTTCCATAGCCTTCAAGGTGCGCGTGGTGTTGAGTCCGTGGTCTGCCACCTTTTGAAGGTTGCCTTTGAGCATTTCCAAAACATCAACAGTGTCCTCGTAATTTTCTTCGTCCATGTTTTCCTTGTCGTCCTCAATGTTGGCAGAAATGTCTCCCAAAAGCCCGATTGAAAGTTTTGAAAAATTGTTTATGTAATTCAGCGGATTGAGAATACGGTCAATAAGTCCCTGCGTAAGTTTTCCGACTGTTGCCATTTTCTCCTGACGGATAAGTTCGCTCTGCGTGTTGGAAAGTTCCGTCAAGGTTTCTTCAAGGTATTCTGACTTCGACTTTATTTCGTCTCTCTGAGCAGCAATCTCCGCCGTGCGCTCCGAGACAAGTTCTTCCAAGTGCAGTTTTTCCTTTTTAAGACGGTGAATTCTGTAACGCATAAAGCCGTAAATAAATAAAATCAGCAGCAAAACATAAACTACAAAAGCCGCTCCGCTTCTGTACCACGGATACAGAATCGTAAAACTTATACTTGCCGGAGCAGTTTCTTCACCGTATTCCGTAAGAGCCTGAACCTCAAACGTATATTTTCCGTAATGAAGATTCAGATATTCAACATCGTTGTCTTCTTCCCAGATACTCCAAGGAGAGCCGTTGAGCCGATAACGGTAAAAACGTCTGCCGGAAAATCCCGCATTGTCGAGTGAATAGACAAACTTAAAGTTTCTGTCCTCGGGCTCAAACTCGCCGAGATTCTTCGGCATTTGTCCGAAGCCGCCCCCAACGGTGCTGTCGCCGTTAATGACCACCGAGCGTATCTTGACACGTGCCTTAGCGTCAATAATGGGGTAAGAACCTTCAAGGTCGAGGACTGCAATCTCGTCGCCGATACCGAGCCAGAGTTTGCCGTCGCATTTTTCAAAACCGCGTACCGTATATTCGCCCAACGGATGGAGCAGTCGTTTGTAAAGAACGTTTTTTTGTCCGTCGCGATAGCAGTAAATATTTTTTCCGTCGTTGCCAGTCAGCCATGCAATGCCGTCGGCATCATAATGCGAATACAAAGGATAAGCAATAGGAAAAGTATCGGCAGGATTAATCAGCGCGAGCCGTCCGTCCAACAACACGGCAGCAGCCTGTGTATCAATAGAATCCGCACCTATATGCGGGAAAAACATATCCTCGCCGGGAGGCTTTCTCCATATCTGACCGTAAAGACTTTCCGCCCAATAATCATCGTTTTTGCCGACTATTTTGATTACTTTTTCAAGCGGACATATTTTGCCACAATAATTTTCATCTGGTTTTATATAGTAGACACCGTCAATACAGCCGGCATAAAAAGCATTGTCGTTAATTTTTCTTAGAGAAAGAACAGAGCCTGACATAATTTTCTCGCCGTCAGAAGAAAAAATGCCTTTTGAAGTACCGAAATATGCTTTTGAGCCGACAATTTCGATGTCCCAGCACGAACCGGGAATGTTTTTCAGTTGCCTAAAACGTCCGTTTTCAAGCACAAAACTGCCGTCGAGCGTTCCTGCATAAATTTTTCCGTCATATTTTTCTATCGTCATAACCGTTCCTGAAAGTCCGTCAGAACGGTAAAAAAAAGCATACGGAGAGGGTGTCTGTATAGCAAACACACCTTTGTCGCCCGCACCCCAAAGAACTCCGTCTTTGCCGGAGACAATTTTAACCGTATTATTGGAAGTCAGCCCACATTCGGCATTGACAAAATAAACCGCCGAATCATTTTTTGTGATTGATATGCCTTCGCTTTGAATATTGACCGCCTTGTATCCGATACCGAGGTCAACCGTTTGAATAACACCGGTCTTTACAAGAATTTTGTCCCTCAAAATTACGGAGTCAAGGTCTATTGTTTCTGAAAGTCCTGCCGTTGCGCCACGTATCTTCTTTACTAAAACAGCCGAGTCGTTTTCTATACGGCAGAGGTTGCCTTTTCCGGTAACAAATTTTACACCGGAGGAATCTTGCCAAAAGGCTTCCACCTCGCCTTCGTAAAGTTTTTTTCCGGCGGTTCTTATGAGTTCGGGCATACCGTTTTCTGTAATGCCGACCCTCCCGACAAAGTTGTAACCGCCCACCCAAATTGTGCCGTTACCGTCGCAAAAAACTGATGTAATCCTTGCAAGACCCGGCGCGCGGAGTATTCTCCACTGCGCGTTGTCATAATACAAAAGACCCTCAAAATTTGCTGTCCAAACAATGCCCAAAGTATCGACTGCGATGTCAAAATTGCGGTTATTGGCCTTGTAGTCGTTTTCGTTGAAATTTTTCACGACGGGGTGTCCCTGTCCGAAGGCAGGGGCGGCAACGTACAGAAACGCGCACAAAAATACCGTTATGATTTTTAAAACCGTCATAATTTGTCTGAAAACGTTGTATAAGGAATATTTTTTCCGATATAGAGATTCCATTCGCTTTGAGTGAAATCGCGTTTTACGGAGTTTTTGAGAGCCTCTTTCATTTCTCCGGGCGAAATTGGGCAAACCGTCAGAACACCGTCAGCATCGCCCATTACGATTTTTGTTCCTCCGGGTTTTACGGCAAGGCACATCACCCAGTTTTGCGACTCCCTTACAGTAATCGGAATGCCTTTGCCATCGCTTGCAATCCAATGCTTGACGGATTTGTCCATAGAGGACGAGAGAAGTCCGTTTCCGACAAAATGCAGATCGGTGATTTCAGAGACATGTCCGGCGAGTTCCGCCTTGTGTCCTCCGCCTTCAAAATAAATCATGCCGTCTCTTGTACCGTAAGCAACAAAAGTGCCGTGCGGAGACTCTGTGTAAGCGGAAACAATGCCTTTTATCTGAAGATTGTCAAATTTTTCCAATATGAAATTCTCCGAAATTGTATACATAGAGCCGTTTTCAAGAAAAACTTTTTTCCGGCTGACACACGAAATTTTGCCGAAAGTTTCCAAAATTTTGATTACCTGTTTTTTGTCTGTGTCAAAAACTGCGAGTTTGTTTTCTCCGGCTATGGCAAGTTTTCCGTTACCAAGACGGCTTATACGGAAAGTTCTGTCCATGCCTTCGAGTTTTATAATTTCGGTTTTTTCGTTTTTTATTATAAATAAGTCGCCGGTAAAACTCAAAGCGTATCCAGTGCCGTCATCTGCTACTTTTAAGTCTCTGAAACTGAAATTCTTGTCAAAAAAGATTACCTTGGTATCCTCGTTGGTACATTTAAAAATTTCTCCGTAACCGCTGACACTCAAAAGGTCGCCGTCAGGAAGAAATTCCGCCGAGGTAATTATTCCCATGCCCGGACGTATTACTCTTGTTCCACCGGAGGATAGAAGCAAAGCCTGAAAGATTGACTGGTCGTAGAAATCGCCTTTGTATGTCTTGGTGAAATAACATGATGCGGCTGCCAGAAGTCCTGCCGTTTCTTTTTCTCCCGCCTGATATTGCGTTACAGAAAGCGCGGCAAGCGAATGTCCGAGTCCCGTGAAACTGAGTGTGTCAACCACGCTTTTTGAATATTCCGCCTCACGCTGTTTTTCTTCGGCTATTTTGCGCTGAATTTCGGCATTGTCGCGGGCAGTAAGAGCGTTTTTTTCGGCTTCAAGGGCTTCATGCTGGGCTTTGACGGCTTTTATACGCTCCTCCTCTGCCCTCTTTGTCATACTTTTTGCAATGACGGACTGACGCTCAGCCTCTATGCGCCTTTCGTTAGAAATCTGCTCCTGCTCGTATGCAATTTCCTCCAACTGACGGCTGACTTCGCGGTCTACGGCGTTACGCTTTTCTTTCTCGCTGAGAGCCAAAATCTGCTTTTCAAGTTCTGAAATGCGTTCGTTTTTTTTTGAAACGGCATAATAAGCCGCTCCTGAGGAAATTATCAGAAGTACCGACAGCGAACCTATTATGACGTTTTTTTTGTTCAAAATTATCCTACCCTCTTAATTACCAACATTGTAATGTCATCGCTTTGCTCAGCCCCGTCAGCAAAGGTTTTGATGTCGTCTTTTACGGTGTCGATGATTTCCTGCGGCGAGCGCATTGCAGCATCTTGAAGCGAATCATTAAGACGTGCCACTCCGAATTCTTCCTTTTGCGGGTTCATAGCCTCGGTAACGCCGTCCGTAAACAAGACCAAAGCATCACCTTTTTCAAGTTGAACCGTATCCTGCTTATAAACAGCAAAATCCATTGCTCCGACAACCATATTTTTGGGTTTCGGAAGAATTTCAATACCGCAGTCAGCCTTTAAAATATGAGGCGGATTGTGTCCGGCGTTGCAATATACAACCTCACCGGTCTTGACATTGTAAATGCCGTAAAACACGGTAACAAACATACAGTCAACAGAATCAGCGGCAATAAGTTTGTTTGAGACATCAATACATTCCGCCGGAGAAAGTCCTCTAAGACCAGTAGTGCGGATAACGGTACGGCTGACAGCCATAAAAATTGCCGCCGGAATACCTTTGCCGCAAACGTCCGCAATCAAAAAGCCGATTCTGTCGCTGTCCAACTGGAAAAAGTCGTAAAAATCGCCTCCGACGTCCTTTGCGGCAGTCATCGAAGCGGCAATGCCCAAATATTGGCACATATCCGGAAACGGCGGGAAAACTCTCGGCAAAATTGCCTGCTGAATTTCGCTCGCAATGCTGAGGTCGCTTTTCAGGCTTTCAAGTTGCGAATGTTCCTGTTGTGAAGAATGAATGTACTTGTTTTGTTCGATAGCCTTTTCGATTGTAAGGCTGAGGTCGTCGAGGTCGATAGGCTTTGTGGCAAAGTCAAACGCACCGCCGTTCATCGCCTGACGGATATTGCCCATATCGCCGTATGCGCTCACCATCACGCATTTAAGAGCGGGATTGCGCATTTCGTTGATTTTTGCAAGAAGAGTAAGACCGTCCATTTCCGGCATGTTGATGTCGGAGAGAATGATTTCGATGTCAGGATTTTTTGAAAGTACCATCAATGCTTCAAGACCGTTGTGCGCGAAAAAAAACTCGTATTCGCCTTTGCGGATTTTGCGGCGGAAATACTGGGTCAAAAGTGCTTCAAGGTCTGTCTCGTCGTCAACGCTTAATATTTTTACTGCCATGATTGTTTATTATTTTTTACTGACAAGTTTCAAAATCTCTTTTGCCAAAAGATAACAATGTCCGCCGGTGCGTGCCGAAACAAGGTCGCCGTCAACACAAACGTCAACATCCTGATAATCTACGCCGTAATTTTTGGCATCGCCAAGAAGATTATTATGAACGGTCATTTTTCTGCCCTTTACAACCTCGCTCACAGGCGACAAAAGCCACAAACCGTGACAAATAACGCCTTTTACGATGTCTTTTCGAGCAAAAACCTTTTTTATAAATTCGCTTGCGGGCGGAATTTTCTTTACGTCCTCGGTGTAGCGCAGACGGTCGGAAACCATACCTGCCGGAACAATTACCGCAGCGTATTCGTCCAAGTCCTTGTCGGTCAAAGACTCAAAACTCTCGTTGCAGTAAAAAGGAGCGCGAAACTCGTGACCCTGAAACGTTATCGAGTCATTGCCCCAAAGACGAGTCAGAAAATGAGGCTCAAAACCCGCCTCACGGAAACGGAACTGATAATAAAAAATCTCGTTCTCGTAATAATCGCTTTCGATTAATATGCCGATTTTATTTTTCATTGACTATTGTTTTTTTTACGGTTAAAACGTTCTCGCCGTTCACGTAATCGTAAACGACACTATCCATCTTCTTGACGGTCAAGAAAATACCCAAGCCGCCTATACCGCGCTCTTCAAGAGGCAGCGTGGTGTCGGGCATTTCCCTTTCAAGCGGGTTGAATTTTTTTCCGCCGTCCCTGAAACGAATCGTAATCTCCGAAGGCATCTTTTCGATTTCAACGTCAAGATAGCCGTCGTTTTCGTATGCGTAACTCGCAATATTTACTATTAACTCCTCGCAGACAAGGTGAAGCGTAAAAAAATCATTTTTGCATGACGAAACCTCGTCAGTACCAATGACGGCACTGACGATTTCGTCCGCTTTGTCTTTTACCGATTCAAAATGGAGTTTTTTCATCTATTTTTTAATAAAGTTGATGTACTCCTTTATGCCGGTCATCTCAAAAACGCCGGTGATTTCCTGATTGCAGTTTATGAACTCAATTTCGGGGTTGCCGCCGAGTTTCTGCTTTGCAAAAATCACAACGCGGATGCCGCTGCTGGCGATGTATGTCAGATTGGTAGCATCAAACGAAACTTTCGTTACGCCCTGATTTTTGTATTTGTTGAGTTCTTCCATCAACGCCGGAGCGTTTGCCGTTGCAAGTTGTCCGTTAAGAACGATATTAAGGACTGTGCCGTCCTGCTTTACTTCAAATGTATTTTCCATGTTTTTACGTGTGTTAATTTTGTTAATTACTATTTTCCAACAAGAATCATTATCGACCTTGCTTCAACGAGAACTTCCCACTGATTGTCAATAAGAATTTCATAACCCGGCTCTACAATGTCCTGAGGCGCAGCCATCGCCGTATTAGCAAAAACGTGCCATTTTAAGCCGTCGGGAAGTTGCGGCAGTTCAAAACCGTGCATCTCCCAGTGCATATTCATCGCGACGTAGATAAAATCGTCAGGCTTGCCGTCAGAGTCTGCATAACGTCCGTTAAGCATAAACGCCTGAGTCAGGTTGTTATACGTGTTCCAAGGCTGCCATGCCTTAACACCGTGCCAAGAGAAATCAGGCATTCCGAGGTTGCGCCAGTCTGAGTGTCCCAAGTGATACTCGTAACGCAAAGCCTTGTGCTGACGGCGGAATTTTATTATTTTCTGGAAATAATTGAAAATGTCCGCGTTCTTTTCAAGGTTTTTCCAATCGAGCCACGATATTTCGTTGTCTTGACAATATGCGTTGTTGTTTCCAAACTGCGTGTTACCAATTTCGTCGCCTGAAAGCACCATCGGGATTCCCTGCGAAGTCATCAAAATAGAGATAAAATTCTTTATCTGTTTGTGACGGAGGAAGTTGGTTCCGATGTCGGTTGACTCGCCTTCCCAGCCGCAATTCCACGAGTTGTTGTTGTCGTCGCCGTCGCGATTGCCCTCGCCGTTTGCCTCGTTGTGCTTGCCGTCGTAAGAAACCAAGTCCATCATCGTAAAACCGTCGTGAGCCGTTACAAAGTTGACGCTCGCCTTAATGCCACGGTTTGCGGAAGCGTAAAGGTCTGCCGAGCCGGTGATTCTCTCTTTTACATCGTCCAAAACGTGTTCGTCACCTTTGACGAAACGGCGGACAGCATCACGGAATTTTCCGTTCCACTCTGCCCAGCGTCCCCATGACGGGAATGAACCGACCTGATAAAGTCCGCCCGCGTCCCAAGCCTCGGCGATAAGTTTTGTCTTTCCAAGAATCGGGTCATGAGCCAGAGACTCCAAAAGCGGCGGATTTGCCATCGGATAGCCGTTTTGGTCGCGACCCAAAATCGCAGCGAGGTCAAACCTGAAACCGTCAACATGATAGTCCGTCACCCAATAACGCAACGAATCAACAATCATATCTCTAACATTTGGGTTGTTGCAGTTAAGCGTGTTGCCGCAGCCGGAGAAGTTGAAGTAATATCCGTCCTGCGTGAGCATATAATACGTCTTGTTGTCGATACCGCGGTACGAAATGTAAGGACCGTTTTCGTTGCCCTCGGCGGTGTGATTGAACACAACGTCAAGAATTACCTCAATGCCTTCCGCGTGAAGTTTTTTGATGAGGTTTTTGAGTTCGTCAACCTGCATGGAATATTTTCCCGTAGAAGCGTAAGCCGCCTTCGGTGCAAAAAATCCCACGTTTGAATAGCCCCACGCATTGTAAAGCGTGTGTCCGTCGGGAGCGGGGCGCGAATTTTCAAACTCGTCAAACTCGTGAATCGGCATAAGTTCGATACAATTTACGCCGAGTTCTTTGAGGTAGGGAATTTTCTCCGCTATTCCGGCAAAAGTTCCGGGGTGTTTAACGCCCGCCTTGTCGCCGCAAGTAAAGTTTCTGACGTGCATTTCGTAGATAACGAGGTCGTTGACAGGGGTTTCGAGCGGAAGGTCGTTTTCCCAGTCAAAATCGTCAAAAACCACACGCGAACGGTACTGATAATTGTTAATCCAGTCAGGTTCTTTGCCCCAAACATCCCTTCCGGCGATGAGTTTGGCATAAGGATCCATAAGGATTTTTGTCTTGTCGAAACGGTGTCCCTGACGGGGGGCAAACGGACCGTCCATACGGTAGCCGTATTCGATGTTTTCGTAGTCAAGGTCGAAAACCATCATCGAAAAGACGTTGCCGAGACGAAACTCCTTGAAAAACGGAATTTCCAAAAACGGCGTTTTATCGTGATTGTGAAACAACACGAGAGTACAGTCGGTGGCATAGCGCGAATAAATCGAAAAATTCACCGCGTTGCCGACAACTGTCGCACCGAAAGGATAAGGCCTTCCGGCGCGCAGTTTGTAACCGCCGTATTCGTGTGTCGGAAATAAGTCTACTCTTTGCATGCTTCCTCCGCTGTTGCGTAAAACTCAAAAAACTTGTCAAAACCAGTCATTTCCATAACGTCCCTGATTTCGCTGCTGACACCCGCGAGAGAGACTTTCAAACCCTTGGGCGCGGCAACCTTGTACGAGTAGAGAAGGACACGGAGTCCGGCACTCGAAACATAATTGCAGCCGCTCAAATCAATAACAACATTGTCGCCTCCGTCGAGAATTGCGAGGATTTTCGGCTGTTCGGTTGCGGCGTTGGACGAATCCAAACGCTCGCCTGTTTTATAAACTTTTGTACTCATCGGCTTTTTAGTTTTTGGGTACTACAACTACTTTTACTTTCGGACGGTATTCAACTGCGGGGAGTTGAACAGTGAGAGCCTCTGCATCGAATTTTGTCCACGGTTTGCCGTCGATTTCTACGCTTTCAATCTTGATACTGTCTTTTGGAAGAATATCAGGACTTACTCTCAACACATTGTCTTTGAAACCGTTGACAACAGGTTTGAAGTAAAGCGGCAACGGTTTTTTGGTGTTCAAAAGGTTGGTGTAGGTTGCTGCCAAATAAGCCAATTCTACCGAGTGATAAGCACTCATTGAATGTGAACCTTTCTTTCTTTCAGTACCCATAAGGTAAGGCAGACCGTTAGCCAAAACATTGAAATAAACCGCTCCATCGTCCTGATCGAGGAAGTATGTGTTGTAGAATGCTGCCGACTCACGGGCATATTTGAGGTAGTCAGCATCTTTGAACAAGCCGTAAAGGATTTCGTAAGCCAAAATACCCTGTTCCTGCTGCCACCAAGCCTTGCGGTCGTGCCAAGCAAAACGGTAATACTCTTCATTGCCACGGAGTTGACGCTCCATAACGTCGTACCAACCGAAACGCTGCGGGTCCATACCTGTCTTAGGCATTACCTCTGCGATGTGTTTTGCAAACTCTACGTAAGAGTCTTTCGGGCAAACGCTCTGGAAACGCATTAAGTTCCAAGCAATTTTGAGGTTATGACCAACTACGGCACGGTTTTGCTGCCAACCCCATGTCAAATCGTGGCTCCAATCGTCCATAAAACGCTCGTTTACAAACGGAGAGTTTTCATAATCGGGGAAATGTTTTGTAATCGTGTCGAATGTGTATTCGAGGAATTTTTTATACTTTTCTTCGCCGGTAGCGAGGTAAAGATTGATTAAGTATGCCGGTGCATGGTCGCCGACAGAGTTCCAGTTTTTCTTCATGCGGTTTGCGCCGAGGCTTGCGCTATTAGGAGACAAAGTTACGGGGTCGATGTGTGAATAGTAGCCCTCGCCTTTGGTGTCTTTGAAGAAACGGTCAAAAAGGTCGATCGTAAGTTCAGCATCTTTCAAAATTTTTGGGTCGCCGTTTGCGCGGTAAGTCTGAATAGGACCTGCCAAAGCATAAATCTGCTCGTACATCGGAATAGCGTCGTAGTCGTCGCCGAACTCAGAGGTGAAGATTTTTTTCTCCATACCGTTAGAGTCAACGTCGATTCCGTGATACCAATAAACGACATTTTCGTCTACGTCATAAAAACGCATGTGCTTTTTGAGGTATTCAACGCCTTTTTCGGCAACCTCCAAATAAATGTCTTCGCCGGTAAGCATAAACGCCGAAGCCATACCGTAAATCATACGTGAAATCGTGTCGGTCTCTTGACGGAAAGAATTTTTCTCGCTCTTGCCGCCGAGCGTTACAGAGGTGCGGTAGTTGTCGTAATTGATGTCGCCGTCGGGGAACTGTGCGCGGATAAAGAAGTTACAGATACTTTTTGCCTGATTAGCCCACCAGTTTTGCTCCTCAAAACGAAACTTGCCCTGAGCCTTTTCGGGAAAATCAATCTGTTTTGCCTCAAAAGCGTACTCACCGTTTGACTGAGGATAGAAAATACCGAAAGCAAACACCATTCTGCCGTCCTGAGCCAAAAGACTGTACATATTGCCCGTTGCATCTTGATAAGGTTCGTCAAGATTGCGCATAAGACGCGCAAAAGTAGTATCCGTAAGAGCAACTTCAAACGCCCTGCCGTCCGAGGTTGTCAGCGTAAAAGTTTTTTTCTGTTCGCTGAAATTGCTTACATAACCGGAAATCAAATCGGTAAATTCAAACTGCATTTTACCTGCCGGTTTGAATGTCTTAAAATTGTCTTTCATAATTTGATAATTTATTGTAATTATTAGTATTTTTTATTCATTATTCTTCGTCTTGAAGAGGTTTTGGCGATATTGTGGTTGCCAAAATCTTGACAGCCAAACCAATGATTATTGTTGTAACCGTTGCCACAATAAACCTCATCCTCAAATCTTCGCTGTCGGTACCGGTGCCAAACAAGTTGGTGTAGAACGGCGACACAAACTGTCCCAACTGCGCCACCATTGACACAACAGCCACACCGAGAGTACGCTGTCTTGGAGTAACAATGCGCGGCACAAAGGTAAACAACGGAGGTATAGACACGCCGCCGCCGATACCAATTATCAGGCAACCTGCCATTATCATATTGTAGGATTGAGCCTCGGCGATAACAAAATAACCCGCCGCCATAAACAGAGTGGCTATCGTTACCGTCCAGTCTTTGAGATTCTTCATAAGCCAGCCAAGCATTATGCCGGCAAAGATGGCAGGAATCCTCATCACAGACAATGCAAAACCACAGTCCTTAGCGTCGCCGAGATTTTCATGCGCCATAAAAAGTGCTAAGTCGGTATTAACCACAAAAAAACACACGAAAATCATCATAGCCAAAAATGCCAACGGATAAATCTTCCAATTAAAAGATTTTTTGGAACCGGCAACTGTTTTTTTTACAGGCGGTATCGTAGGCATAAAGAGCAGCGTCATTATTATCGAGACTACAACAAAAGCATAGCACAAGAAAGAGTAACGCCACGAAATGTTGGCAAGTACGCCTGAAAGTGCCATAAAAATAAGACCGCCGAGTTGATTGACCGCTCCTTGATACCCCATCATCTTGTTACGCTTATTGGTATCCGACACAAAGTCAAATATAAGTGATGTAGAAAGCGGCGTCATAATGCCGATGCCAACGCCAAACATCACGCGCATTGCGATAAGCATACCAAAATCATTGACAAAACCGCCGCCTACGCCAAAAACAAGAAACAAAAACATGCCAACAAGCAAAATCTTCTTCTTGTCGAAACGCTCGGTAAGTTTGGCAGCCACAAGTCCGAGCGGCATCATCAGGGTAGGCAACGTAAGCACCAACTTGGCCTCCGTCTCGCTGATCCCCTGAAAAGCCTCCTTGATAGCCGCCAACGCCGGTGCTACCGCCGTTGGAGCCATTATAGTCAAGAGCGATACCGAAAGTATCGCAGGCATTAACATTACCGAATATTTTTCTTCTTTCTGTTCCATTTCGTTAAAATCATTATTGCATCATACGCACCGGCTTGCCTACCAAGACACTAAGCCGCAAAAAATTTCCGCACGCTGAATAGTCGCCGGTAGTCTTATCCACAGTTTGCTGTTTTATAACCTGAGGTGTACAATAATACGTAAGCAAAAGTCTGCGTGTAAGCGACAATTTCATATATGCGCAAAAATTGTACGCCGAAAAGTTATTGGAAAACGACCCCAAAAATTCACTTTCGAGACCAACCTGCGAAAAGAAATTACTTTTAGGGAAAAACCTCATTCCGTATGCGTGAATAAACGTTTCTTTCAAAGAATTGTGCGTATCGGAAACAACAGGAGACAAAAATTTAAGATAATCGTAAGCATTGGAAGAATGAGGGACTCTGCCTACGTAGTGTGTATAACCGCCACAATTGGCATAAGCCTCAAACATTGCTTTCTTTATCGAAAACTCAATCTCACCGGCAAAATAAGTATTGCTTCCTTCATAACCTGTAATTTCGTTCTTCAGCTCGTCTTCAAACTGTCTATTGAAAGAAAGAAGGCAATGCATCCTTAATCCGGACGCAAAATTTTTGCTTGCACCGCCATACACCCCCCTCAAATCTAATTTTTTGAATCTGGGTTTTATACCAAGACAATAATACGCTGCGACACTCCCATTGCCTATCCGACCGTCAAATTCCAATGCATCATTAATATAAACCTTGCGACCATAAACATGAGCCGAGGATTGTTCCACTGCAATGCGACCAAAATACTGCGATTTGGTAAGTGAATTAAGCAGGCGTCCTACCCGTACCTTACAATTGCCCTTTTTGAAATAATGCTCAATCTCAACATTGGGTACAACGAGTTTTGAATCCGAATTTACCCCATCCTGAGTATTTAAAAAAGCCATAAGAGCATATATATTAGTATTATCCTCCAACTTAGACGAAAAAAGCAAATCTGCTCTCTCTCGTAAATAATTGTCAGGAGCAGAAAATCTGTCGTCATCAAGCGAAGTAGAGGTAAATACAATATCACAAAGAGTTTGGAAAGCAATATTTACGGTATGAACAGGAGCAATATTGTCAAATTCCTCTGATGCCACAACCTCGAAATTTGCAGCATCAAAAGTAGAATCATTATCAATCTTAACCGTAATGTTTTGCGCCAGCGTTTCCAATACAGCAAAAACTAATATAACCGCTGAAAGAAGTTTCTTCATTGTATTATACTTTTCCGAGGTTAAACGGCGGATACTGCTCGTTGTCAACAAGGACGTCGATAATGCACGGTTTGTTCAAGGCGATTGCCTCTTTGAGTGCCGGTACAAATTCGTCCAACTTATTGACTCTGAAACCTTTTGCACCGCAACTTTCCGCATATTTCACAAAGTCGGGATTGTCAAAAGTCATAAACGCCTCGTCGTTGTACATATTCAACAGGAATTTTTTGATAATGTTAAATTCGTTGTTGTTGAAGATAATCCAGATAACCGGAATATTGTACTGAACGGCGGTCATAAGTTCAAAACCCGCCATCTGATAACAGCCGTCGCCTACGCCCGCAATAACCACCTTGTCGGGGTTTGCGCATTTAACGCCGATTGCGCCGTTGGTGTGGCTTGCCATAGGACCGAAACTTCCCGGATTTTGATAGCGTTGGTTTTTGTTAAGTTGCAAGTAACTTGAAAGCCAAAGCATGTGGCTGCCCGCGTCACCCATAACAATCGCATTTTCAGGCAGATTGTCTGAAAGTTGACGAACCATGTCGCCCGCAAAAGTTTTTGCTGCTCCAAGGTGCGGTTTTTCGTTGTAATATTTTTCCTGTGAAAGTACGGGTGTCTTAACATCAAAACTTTCTTTTGAAAGAATTGCCAAAATCTGCTGCAAAGCCGGTTTTATGTCGCTGAGGACAGGGGCTTGCGGTTTGTAGACTTTTCCGATTTCAACAGGGTCTATGTTGATGTGTACTAATTCTTTGCCTTTGTAAAGGTCGGGGCGGAAGGCAAACGTTGCATTCTGAGCGAAAGAGTTGCCCATTGCGATTACCGTCTCTGCCTGAGCGAAATAATCGTTGGCAGCCTTGTCGCCCGAAGAGCCGTACATACCGAGGCAAAGTTTATGGTTTTCAGGTAGATAGCCTTTTGCGTCCATAGTCTGAACAAAAGGAATCTGATATTTTTCAACAAGTTGCAGAAGTTCGTCTTTTGCGCCGCTACGTATGCAGCCGTAACCAATGAGGGCGAGCATTTTTTTGCCCTTTTTGAGGCTGTCGGAAAGAATGTCGGCTGCGTGGCGGATTTCAGAATCCTTGGGCAAAACGGGTTTGATATTAAGTTTTACCTCACGGAAATTTTTAACTTCTGCCGTTGTAATGTCTTTTGGAATGTGAATATGCACGGGACCAGGACGACCTTCAAAAGCAAGGTTGAGAGCCTCTTCCAAAATGTCGCATGTGTCATCGGCATTTTCGATGATGAAAGATTTCTTACAGGTGGCAGAAAACATCACCTGCGAATCGGGGGTGCGGCTAAGGCCGGTTGACTCGTTGAGTGCGCCTTTGCCCCTCTGACTCATAGACGTATAACCCGTTATCGCCAAGAGCGGCAACGAATCGGAAAGGGCAACAGCCATTCCTGAAAACAAGTTGAACGCGCCCGGTCCGCCGGTGGCAAAACATACGCCGAGGTTTCCCGGATTGAACATTGTGTATCCGCAAGCCATAAAAGAGGCTGCCTGTTCGTTGCGAATGATTACTGTCTTGATTTTTTTTGAGTCCCTGAGCGCGAGCAGCATGGAAGCGTTTACCTGTCCGCTGCCGCCGAAAACGTGCTTTACGCCAATGTCTTCAAGGACTTTTACGATGGTTTGATTTACGTCCACGATTTTTTCAAATTAAAAGTTAACAATTAACAACGTTGTTAATTGTTCATTATTCCTTGTTAATTATTTTTCCCATTCTGCGGCATTGAATTTTGCCTTTGCGTTTTTCGGCGGATTTTCCGAAAACAGTTTTCCACCGGTAGCGCACTCGTTCAAATCAAAACCGTTGAAGAACAAATAAATTCTGTCCTTGGGAACACCTGAAACTTCTGAAAATACAGAAATAAATTTGTCAGCGATGACCGCTTTTTGCTTGTCGGTCATTTCTATGCTGTTGATAATTATAGCAGGCATATTTTTTTTAAATTGATAATTAACAGTTGACAATTGACAGTGTAAAATTCATTGTCAATTGTCAACTATCAATTGTTAATTGATTAAATCTTGCTCAATACTTCTACAATCTTGTCGCCGTATGCGATAGAACTTTCTACCGACGTACCGGTGATGAAAGGATGATCGTAGTAAACCTGCGGATTTTCGCGGTTCGTGTTGATTCTTGCAATGCAAGCACCGTTAGGACCAACAGCGTCGCGAACCAAATCCTCGATAGGCCAGAGGAATCCGGGAGTGATGACATCAGTTCCTTTGTTGTCGGGAGTTGCACCGTAGAGGTCGTATGACATCGCCATTCCGGGTCCGTAGAAGTCCCAAGCACGCGGGTGAGCACAAATCTTTTTGCCGTAGATAATTGATTTGTAATCGTTTTCGGGGTCACGCAAGAATACGAGAGCCGATACTGCATAACAAAGTGCTGCAACGATTTTGCCGCTCTTGTAAGCGTCCATGATGAGTTTGTGGAGTTCCCAGCAGTTGCACATGTCAATCATTGCACCGGGACCGCCTGTCAAAGCGATAGCGTCGTAATCCTCCATTTTAGCCTCCGAAAATTTCAACGGATGAGCCCACTCGTCGCCGTCAACAAGTTCTTTGCAACGTTTGCAAACCCAGTCGGGGTTGGTTTTAATGTTCTGAACACCGTCTACAAAATCAGGATCAACACTGATTTGGAAAGGTAACGGTTTTTTGCCTTGGGGTGTAGCCAAAGTTACTTCAAATCCTGCTTTTTTGCAAGCGTCCCACGGAGCCTGCAACTCTTCGCCCCAAGCACCCATGTTGGTGGCGATAATCAATACTTTTTTCTTTGCCATAATTGGTAAATGTTTAAAAAATTAATAATTTATTTTGTGTGCGGTTGTCCGCACGGGTTTGTATTCTTTTATTATTCAGTAACAGGACGGACACACATTCCCGATGTTCTCGGGTGAGCAAACCACGTCAGCAATTGTTGAATATACCCGAAGTTGAATGCAACAGTATATTCTTCCCTCTGCATATCGGGTTGGTTAAAAATTTCCGTCATCATCGGATCAGCAGTAGCTGTCCAATATGTGGCCACCACACCTGCACCCTTAAACATATAATTGGAATGACGAAAACCTCCAAACGGGAATTTTAACGTATTGGTGCATATATCATTGCCATCAATTGTGACCACATAGTCATATTTAATTCCCTTACCGTTGTCATCGTATGCCGCAAAATTAGGTTTTAGGTTGGCATACTCCTCCACTTGGTCTTCAAATGCAGCAAACTCGTTATTTCCCGTCTTGCCCCCCGTAGGAATGCGCCATAAACCTCCAAGTTGAGTGGCCACATCGAAATCCTTGTTACCACTTATGTCATAAACAATGTTGGAACCTGCCATTTGTTTAGTATCAGTTACGAACTGCTCAACGTGCTCTATGTCATACATCCTCAACCCTGTGTTATCACCAAATTGATACATATTCCACTTTGTTCCATTAGGCATATTAACGTATGCGTCATCGGAATCGATTATAAGTTCGTAATCCTTAACTACTTTCATAAAAGAACTCTGAATTTGCGTTTCTTCCATACTTTCAGACTCATCGGCTATTCGGTAAACAACCTTGGTTGACGAACCAGGCTCGTTGATTTTTTCGGTGATAAGGTTGCCGGTAGCCCAATAAAGTGGTTCACCGTCCGCCTTGCCTCCTTTGTTGACACCCATATAAAGAGCCACAATCCAATCGTTAACCTTGTCTTTAACTATGCTGCCAGCATCTTTGTCCGGCAAAATAAGCGTTGCAGAAGATATTTCGGCATCAGTGAGAGTGTGGAAAAACTTGACCATTTTTTTTACGCCAAACCACACATCCCTGCTTGAATAGTCGGCAAGGTTGGCTGGAAGTAGAAATACCGCTTTGCCGTTTTCATCAACAACAGCCTCTGATACGGCATCAGTACTGCCCGCAAATCCCAACTGCAAAGTCTGACCGCTGTAATAATTGGTCGCAGTTGATGATGTGGTATTCACCACAAATGTGTATTGGTTTGATGATTTTTTGTCTTCATCATCGCTGCAAGATACAGTAAATAAGGCTGATACAGTGACAACCATAATCATTACAAAAATACGTTTCATATCCTATATAGATATTTTGTTTAAAGAAACGGTTTGATTCTCTGTGTCCCACGAAATTTCGATTTCTTTTTCATTCGTATCGAATTCGATGGTTTCGTAGCCTTTGTAAGTGTTGATATAGTCGTATTTTCCACTATTGGGTACACAATACATTATTGCTTCGGGAGCAACACTATACTTGGTACCATCAACATAGTCCGACGGCTTGGTAAGACTTATTAAACCGCCGCCAAAATGCATTTCTACTCCTTTTGCCAAAAACAAGTCATGAGTGGAGGAAAAATCACGAAGCCTCGTATTCCAATGTCCAAGATACATCACACCTGGTTTCGTGTACGAATTGTCAGTGGTAATAAAACCTGCCTCCGCCATATCGTGGTGAACAGAACCGCTTTGACTTGTCTTGATGACCCCGTCATTGACAATGGAAATACTAAGGTCGTATTCGGGAGAGAGTTCGTGGAACATCATACCATATCCTTGGTACACCTTGTCACAGCCGTCTTCAATATTAATTTCTATCGTACCTCTGTTAATTGCAGGCGGAGTTACAGAAAACCTATTCTTATTTTCGTTTTCATAGATACCGCATATAAACTTGCTGCCATCGGCGAGTACACAAGATTGTCCGTTCGGAACTGGAGTTTCAGTAATAGATATGTATCCGTTGTTTACAATATTGTTGGTACCATAACGTGTCATTCCGTACGTGTTACCAGGCTGACGCGCTATCATTATTCCGTCGTTGAGAATATTTGTGGTGTCGCTGCCGGCAGTAATCATACGGCTATCCTCAGCATTCTCTACTTGCATATTCATTGTTCCTCTGTTGCTTGCAGTAGCATGAGATCCGGTAACACCAATACCGCGCATTCTCGTACGCGAGGAGCCATTTCCTTTAAAATTGATAGTTCCGTTGTTGATGATGTTACTTCCATAGTCTCCTGCCATCGTAAAACAATAAACGGTGCATGTTACCGACGGATCATGGTCAAAATAAACATCTATAACTCCATCATTAATTAGTACGCAGTTTTTTCCTGAGGCAACCAGTCCCATCATTCTGATATATTCAAACTCACGATTTTCATTGTCATCATCCACAAGTTGTTCTTTGTAGCATTCTACAATATTTTTTGTATGGATTTCTATGTGTCCCCGATTTATGAGCGTTACATTATCCACTGTCTTTGTGGTGTCAACATGCTCCTTATCATTAGGGTCGATTGCGAAAGCACTCATTATCGGGCAATCAATTACCCATTTGCGTCGCCAACCCACCGATTTTAACACGGAAACCTTGCGCTTGATTATATTGCATTTTTCAGGATCAGCATAATCTATCATTACGTCTTTTTCGTTTACGATTATCGCACCGGATACCTCTGTATTGATTTGACCAGATTCTGATACCGTATAGGGCAAATCTTCGGGTGTGGTTGACGAGTTGTCTGAAATTCTGACCGTATCGTGAACAATTACATCTCGATACTCAATTTCAGTATCTTTTGAACAGGATGCAAATGCTACCGCCACGGTCAAAGTTGCACCCAGCATATAAGTTGTAATTTTTTTATTCATATTCTTCTTGTTTGAATAATTTAATTTAAATACTTAACCAAACGCACATTGCGCCCATACACTCGTCTGTGCTTATACACATAAAACTGCCCAGAACGAAAACTAACGTCCCAAACTACTGATATGTCGCTGCAATCGGTACATGTCCACAGTCCGCCATAAAAACCAGCGTTACCGAACTCACTGCCCAAACGGTGTCCGGC
>JAEEGK010008812.1_pt1 | contig 23739 bp, 14 predicted proteins | sample 8958771 | NCBI WGS metagenome assembly JAEEGK01 (sample SAMN16246547, study PRJNA631951) | gut metagenome | biome: gut microbiome; feature: rumen; material: SC-attached | host: Bos | place: Iran: Karaj | collected 2018-10
ATAAAATTAAAAATAATAAAAATTGTATTTTTGATGAATATTTCATTTTTTTTTTCTTTTTTTTTTTTCTTATTTTTTTTAATTTATTTATATTTTGTTTTGAATGATGTATTTTGAGATTATAAAAATTTTTTAATTGAAAAAATAGTAAATTAAATATAATAAAGAATTAATTATTTTTATTATTATTTTCTTTAATTATATTTTATAATATTCTTCTATTTTTGCTAATTTTTCAACATATTTTTCTTTTTTTAGTTCTTTTCTTTTCATTTCTTTTTTCTTTAATATCATAAATTCTGTTATACTCTTTATATTCTATTATTATATTTAATTTAATCAAAATCAATATATGATTTTCTATTTTTAGTATCAGCAAAATAATCTTATTCATAAAATTCTCCTTCTTTCTCTTTTGTTAAAGGAAGAAATTGATATTTTATATAATCTCTTTTTTCTATATTTTTATTTTTTCATTTATTATTATTCCTATTAATCTTTGATTTTCATTTGTGAAAAATCATTCTCATTTTTTTATCATTTTCAATTCCTTCTTTATCAAAATTAATATATATGTATTTTTATTGTTTAAAATTTCTTTAATTCAATTTGTTAATAAAGTAAAATTCAATGGAGGATTAATTTCATTTTTAATTATTTCTTTATATTTAAAAATTATTTAAAAAGAAAATATTCTATTTAAAATAACCATTTTTAATATATTGAATAAATTTTACTAAAAAACAATAAAAAACCAACATCATATAATAAACAAAAATTAAAAGAAATATTAAATAATTGAAAATTTTTTTTACTCTCAAAAAAATATTTTTTTTAATTAGAATAAAAATGTAAATTACTCATTTTCAAATTTTTTGGTTTATTTCTAGTTAACTCTAACATTTTTTTTGTAATGAAATTATATGTTCCTTCACTTAATTTATTAACATTAATATCTAAAAATTAAAAAATAAAATCTTACCTTTATTATTATAAATATAAAATTGATTTTCCAAATCTCCAATTTCACTCCATTTTCTATGTAAAAATTTTCTATTAGTTCTTCTTATATTAATATCTGAATTCATAATATTATAAGTACTTTTTAATTGTCTTAAATATTGACTTTTTTTTAATGAAGGTTCATATAATTGTTTAACTATTCTTTTACTAATTGGAATTTGGGAAGTTTTTGGTCTTATTGTTTTATTAATTTTATTATAATCTTCTGAATCATCAGTAGTTTTTTCATAATTATATTCATCATTAATTGTATTTGAATTATTGTTCTTTTTTATTTGATCTTTTTCTTTTGATTTTATATATATAATTGTCTTTTTTTTATTATTTTTTGTTTTAACTGAATCAATTGTTTTATTTGTTAAATTTCTTATTGTTGAACGTTTAAAATTTCCAAATTTATCATAATTATTTTGATCATTATATATATTATAATAAAAAATGGATATTTTCTTTATTAGTTTTGATAGTTCAATTTGATTATTATATATTTTAAAAAAATAAAACATAAAAGTTTCATCTATTAAATTATCTTTAATAAATTTTTTTAAATTTTCTTCATTTTTGCCATTAATAAATAATATATTATATATTATTTCTGAAAATTTAATTTTTTTATTTTTTGAATATTCTAAAATATCTTTTATATATTTTACTCTGTTTATTTCCTTACATTTATTTACAAATTTTTTTGTTAATTTTATTATTTTATCTGAAGTTTTATAATTCTCTTCTTTTAAGTTTTTATTATTATCATCATAAAATTTAAAATTATTTAAAGTATTCATTGATTCAATTAATGATTCATAAATTATATTTATTTTTATTTTTGCTTTAATACATTTATCAATAAATGTATTTCTTTTTTTAATTAAATTTTCATCAGGATGTAGATTTTCTTTAAAAACTTCCATTATAGTTTTAGATATCATCTCTTCTCTTTTTTTATTTGCTTTATTAATTTCATATTTGTTAATTTGAATAAATTGTTTAAATTTAATATTTTTTTCAATTAAACTATTCATATTTTTAATGTCATTATTTATTATTATATTTACTTTTTTAATATAATTTTGCTTTTTTGTTTCTAAATTAATTATTTTTTTATTTAATTCTATCATTTTTTTTCTTCTAAAATTAGCTAATGATATAATTTTAGAATAAAAATCATAAACTTCATCATATTTTAAATCAATATAATTAAATTTTTTTATAATTTCATTCAGAGTGATTTTTTTTTTTTTTATTTTCATATTTTCTTTATTGTATTCTAAACTGTTATATTTAATTAAATTATTAGATTTACTCTTTTTTAATATTATATTTATATCAGTATTTAAGTTATTATCTATCAAATTTTCATCATTTGAATTTGATAAAATATATTTTTGTCCTTTCATAAAATTTAAAAAATCGGAATCTAATTTATATTGATTATTTATTATTTCATCTATATTATTTTTTCCTTTTTGTTTATGTATAAAATATTTTTGAAAAAAATATACTCCTATTATAAAATTAATTATTTCATTTTCTTTTTGTATTTTTTTTTCTTTTTGATATTTAAATACATTAATTTTATCTAATTGTTCTTCTTTATATTGATTAAATTTATATAAAGCAATTTCTTTATCTTTATTATATCTTTCTTTTAATTTATTTAATTCATTTTCAATTTTTAAATTATTTCTTTCAATTTCAGTTTTTTTATATTCTTGTTCAATCATAATATTATGAATATTCCCTAATTGCTTTTCTAAAACATTATTGATAGTTTTAAATCTAAATAAATTATCTTTTCTTTTTAATTTATTATTTTCTAAATCCTTTTTAACCAATTTTAAATCATGTAATTTTTGTTCAATAATAAAAGTTTCTTCTTTAATCCTCACAATTTGATCTTTAGAATCTTCAATTAAACATTTTAAAGTTAATGTATACTCATCTTCATTAATAACTTCTTTTTTACCATTTTTAGATTTTAAATCTAAATTTTTAATTGTATTTATTATTTCATTAACATTATTAACTTTTTCTAAACCTGAAATTTTATCATTTTCAGATTCAATTTCTTTTCCTTTTTCTACATTATCCATTTTATTTTCTATTATTTTATTTTGATTTCTTATTTCATTTATTCTGCTTATTATTCTTTCATTCTCCTTTTCAATTTCATTATAATAATTTTTTAATTTATAAAGTAAATCATTTAATTCTATTTGATTTATCATTTTAATAGTATTTGATTCTTTTTTAATAATATAATTCCGTTTTAAGAAATCTGATGATTTGTTTTTAGGTTTTTTATTAATTAATTGAGATGAATTTGGTGATTTATAAAATAAAAATCCCTCATTATTTTGAGATATTGGTATTTCTGGGATTGGACTATTTGACAATGAATTTCTAATTGGTTTAAGCATTTTATTTTAATATTTAATTATATGAAAATATTATATAAAATTATAATTTTATATAAAAATATAATATAATTAATAAATTAAAAAAAACATTTTTGTAAAATATTTTATTTATTATTTAAAATAATTAAAATCTTAAGAATTTAATTAATAATAATGAAATTTATATACATTAATTTTTAAATATTGAATAACTATTTTTTCACAATTAATTTATATTAAATATTTGAAATAAATATTTTTAATTAATTTAAAATAATTATTATAAATGTTTTTATTTATAAATACTAATTGTAGCTGGATAATTTTCTTCAAAAGAGTCATTATTTGTTATTGTAAAATAAAAAGTAGTTTTTTTAGGATATCTTTTCTTTTCAATATTAAATATTAAAGGAATTAAAAATGTTTTTTCTTCATCAACATTCAATTGATTATTAGTAAATAAATCATAATCATCAATATATAAAATTGAATCTTTATTTTTTGGACAATTTAATATAAATCCTTTTTTTAATGGTATTTCACTTAAATTTTTAATATTTATTTCATAAAATGAATTATTTGTTAATAAAGATTCTAATTGAATTTTTTGGTCATTTGAACTGACCTTTAATTCTATATTTTCATTCGACTTTTTTTTTTTTACTTTTTTCTTTATATCATTTATTGAATTTGTTAAATTTTTTATTGTTGTATTAAATTCGATATTATTATTTTTAATTTCTTTAACTTCTTTTGTTAAAAATTCAGCTTTTTCACTTAATTGTTGTATTTTTTTAAGTAAATTATTATCATTATTTAAATCAACACTATCTTTTTTGTCAATATTTGGAATATATTTTGAAAAAGAATACTTTAATAAATTGGAAGTTTTTTCAAAAAGATTAAAACTACTTTTTAAATTATTATTATTTTTAATACTTTTAATATGAACAACATATTTATTATTTTTTTGTTTCTTAAATAATTCATTCAAATCATCATCATTCTTAATTTCTTTCTTTTCATCATTTTCAATTATGAAACCTTTATTTTCAAATTCTTCTTCCCATTGTTCATAAATAAAAAACTTTAATTCATCTAAATTTTGAGGAATTTTGAAAAAACTTTCTTCATTTTTTTCATCAAAATTAACATAAATTACATTCATAATTGACATTTTAAATAATAGAATTTAACATTTTTAACACAAATTCAATTTAATTATTTTTTATATTTTAATAAATTTAAAATGTTTACAACATATAATAAAATAAATCTCTTACAATCAAAAGGATTAAAATTTAATTCAGACTTTTCTTTAAAAAGAAGTCCATCTGCAGGATATTCAAAAATGATAATAAGAAGAGGAAATCATAATAATTCATTAGAAAAACATTCAAATAAATCTTTTGATTATTCAACAATTAAAAAACAAATTGATGTAAGGAAACTTACTTCATATAAAAGTACTAATAATGTTTTTAAAACTGAAAATAATAATTCTCCTTCTTTTTATGATATTAATAATAGTAATAATAATTATAATTTTAATAATAATAAAACTCCTTCTTATTATGGTTCTCAATTAAAAGAAAGATTAATTCAAGATTTAAGAAATAATTTCTCTCAAGATAAAATACAAAAGAAAAAAATGTTAAATGTAAATGTAAATATTAATTTAAATCAAAATTATTCCCTATTAAATAATAATAATAATAATTCAAATCTTAATAATTTAAATAATTTTAGTAATTTAAATAATAATTTAAATAATTTAACAAATAATAATAATCTAAACAATAACAATTCTTTTAATAATAATCCAATTTTAACTAATAATAATATTCTAAATAATAAAAGTATATTTCAATTAACAGATAATCAAAGTCATTCAAACATATTTCAAAATAAAAATTTTTTTGATAGAGATCATCCAACAAAATTATATACAAATCCAAATAAAATAATTCATAGAAGAAATGATTCTCATCATAATTTCTTATCAAATTTAACAAATTCAAGTATTAAAAATTCAATATTAAATACAGATAATAATAATTTAATTCAATCACAACAAAATACACAAAATATAAAAATAACAGAAATTCAAAACAATCAAAAATTAAATGAACAATATTATGAATTACAAATTAAATTAGAAAAATTAATAAAAGAAAATAAAACTCATTCCAAAAGTAGAAATTATAATTCAATAAAAATGATATTTGAAGAAGGAATAAAATTATTTAATGATGACATTCAAAAAAATTTTTTAAAAATAATTTTAGTTAAATATCATGAATTAGTTATTGCATATTCAACTGAAAATAAAAATTTAAGACAGTCATCTGAACATTTACAAAATCAATATTTAAATTTAGATAAAAATTTTATAGAATTAAAAAAAAATTTAAATGATAAAGAAAAAGAAATTGAAAAATATAAAAAAGATTTACAAGATATGAAAAATAAATCTTTTAGTGAAATAATTAATAATAGTCAAATTACATTTTGTGGTAAAGAAGAAATAAAAGATAATTCATTATTACAATCAAAAAATTCATTATTGCAATCAAAGAATTCTTTATTACAATCTAAAATTGATAATAAAAATAATAATTTAACTCAATCAAAAAGTTTTGATATTATTTTTTCTAATAGACATCAACGTTTTGTAAATATTGTAAATAGGAATAATTTAGATGATTTAGATGCTCTATATTTTAATGATAAAGTTGATGAAAGAAAAACTGAAAATTCAATTAATAATATGAAAAAAATTCCTTTGTTAAAATTTAATTTTATAAAGTAAAATATATTTTTTTTTTCTATTGTTAAATATATAAAATTAAATAAAATATTATATTATAATATTATAATTTTATTTTTAAAACAATTTTAATTTTTTTTTTCTTCATTTATATGATTTGAATTATTAATTTTAATATAGCCAGGATTATAAAGAAAAATTTGTTTCATTTCTTCATTATATTTATCATCTATATAATATTCTTGAATATATATATGATTTACTTTAATTTGTTTTAATTTTTTTCTAAGAGGAATAATTATAAAACTTTCACAATGTTTTGTTAAAGGAGAAACTAAAGTTTTCTTTTTTACTTTTCCATTAATTAAGAAATCAGGGTTATTTTTATTAACATCTAAATACAAAATAATATTTTTAACTTTATCACTTAAATTCTCAACTGTAATTTTTAATTTAAAATCAATAATTTCAGAATCAAATTTCCAATCAATATTTTCAAAATTTTCAATATATTCTTGAAGATTATTATTTTTTAAAGGAAAATTAACAGAATTAATAAATTTATTTGAATATAATTCTAAATCATTTGTAGTATATTCAATTATATAATTTCCAATTGAGCCTTTAAAAGATTCATTAACATTAATATGAAAGGGAATATTAAACTCACTATTAAATTCAATTATTTGTTGATAGTTTTTTGCTAATAATCTTTGAATTGGTGTTGAAATATTAATTGATTTAGTTGATGGAATAATTTTTATATTTTTTATTATTATATCTTCAGGAATATTATTATTCATTATTGATTGGATTTTATAAGGATGATTAGTTGGTTTATTTATTAAATTATTTATATCTTCTCCAAATAAAATTGAACAAATTGAATTATATTTATTTTCAAATGGATAAATTACTTTTATTTTTAAACTATTTTCATATACATAATTCAAATAAAGACTTTCTTCTTCTAAAATAATAATAGTGAAATTAATTTGAAAATTTAAGTTATAATTTCCTATTTCATTTATTTTAAATATAAATTCAATTTTAAATAAATTATCCTCATTTATTTTTATTTTCTGAATATTTAGTTTTTCATTTTTTTTATTATCTATTATATTGTCATTTTCATCTTTTGTAAAAAATTGATAATTAAAATCTTTATTTTCTATATTATTTAAAATATTAAAATTTGATTTTATATCATTAATTCTTATTTTATTTTTTAAATAATTTTCAATATCAATTTTAAAATATTTATATTGTGATTCTCCGACTAAAACTTCTTTTTCAAATTTAACTAAAATATGTTCATTAATAGATTTATTATCAAATTCATCTAGTATTATAGTTTTATTTAATAATGGTATAAAATCATATATGAAAGTTAATTCATTTTGTAAAGTGATTATAATTGATTGAATATTTAAACTATTTTCATCATTTGATATTAAAATTTTAAATTCTTTTATAAATGGATTTGAATTTGATAAATTAAAATTTTCTTTATATAAAAAATCTTTATTTTCTAAATTTCCATTTAATTTTATTTCTTTAATTGGAATTATTATTGAATTATCTAAATTAGTTTTTATTTCTAATTTTAATATAATTATTTCTAAAACTTTTGGATGAATATTTGAAAAAGAAAAATCAATATTAAAAATCTCATTGTTATTTAATTTAAATATTTTGTTTTCTTTCTCATCTAATTTATTATTAAAAAATTCTTTTAAAAAAGTATAATCTTCATTTGACAATTTTTCGAAATAATATTTTTTGACAATATTCAAGAAATCATCTTTTAAATTTTGTTTATTTTGATTTTCAATTATTAATTTATTATATTTATCCAATAAATCATTATAAACTTTTGAAAAATAAATTTGAAGGTATTTACTATCTTTATTAAATAAAATATTTTTATAAAAAGATAAAAATAAATCTTTATTATCATCAAAATATCTTAAATATGAAGCAATTTGAAAAAAATAAAAATTATATTTTTCATTTTCAATTTTTATATTTTTTAAATTTTGTTTTATTGATATTTTCAAGTCATTTTGTAAATCATTATAATTTATAATATTTTTATTAATTAAATTACAATAATAAGTTTGAATAATATCATTAATATTTTCAATATCAATATTTTTTTTTTCATCTTTATAAGTTGCAAATTTTTCAAAATAATTAGAGGGTGTTTCCGTAATTTTTGAATCATATTCTAATAAGTCTAATTGTTTTTTATTTTCAAAATAAATTTTTATTAATCTTATTAAAGAATGTACTTTTCCTAAAATGCATTGAATATCATTTGTAAATTCAGTTCTTAATTTATTTATTAAATCATAATATTTTAATTTCCAAAATAAAAAAATTAATCTAATTTCAATTGTAATATTTTCTTTTTTTAAAAAATTATCTATATTAAAATAATTTAAATGAGACATTATTTTTGTTTTTAATAATTCACCTTTAAAACCATTATTTCTAAAAAAATTGAGTATTAACCAATCACATATATTTCTCATTTCAAAATACATCATTATTTCATTTTGATTACATAAACTATATTTTTTTTCTTTTACTAATTTTATCATAGTATCATATGCTTTTTCGAAATATTCAAAAATTTTACTATCATTAATAAAATAACCTAAAATTCCTATTTTTATACTTTTTTTTATTGAATGTTCATCATTTTTTTCATTTACTAATTGATTATGATAACATTTACTTTTAAAAAGAAAAAAGTCTTTTGATTTATTTTTTATAATTTCAGTTAATTTTTTGGCAAAAAATTCTTCTTCAATCATAATACAATATTTTTTCATATTATCCTTTAATAAATTTTTTACATGAGAAATATTATTTTTAAACTTTACTTTAATATAAACAACAATAAAATTATAATAATCAGAATATTTTGTTCCATATAAATATTTTAATATTTCATTAATTTTATTTTCTAAAGTGTTTCCAAAATTTTCCTTAATTAAATTTTTTTGTTCTTCTTTTATATATTCATAAAATATAGTAACACAAGGAATTTTATTTAATATTTTATCAATCCATTTTAAGGATATCATTCCTTTTTCTTTTAGATTATTATTTTCTTTTCTTTTTAATTCATTTAAATTAATAAATTTAGTCATTGGTAATGAATAATCAATTTCTTTTTTTAAAAAGTCTTCATTTCTTTTATCAAAATTATATTCTCCTATTACAACTGTTTTTTTAATATCAAAAAATGTTCCATCTATTATCATTTAAAAATACTTTTTTTAAATAAATAATAATATATTATAACTTAAATTAATTTTAAAAATACTTTTTATAAAATGAAAAATCATCATTTTAAAAATAGAAGTCAAGTTAATTTTTGTAATGTTAATTTATTAAAATTTCCAAATAGGAAAAACAAAAAAAAAGAAAATAAAAGTCCTTCATTTTTTACATATAGTAATATTTCAAATGAAAAAGAAACTAAAACAGAAACAACAATTTTTGATGAAAAAGATAAAACAATTCAAAAATTAAATTTTAAAATAGGGGAATTAGAAAATAGAATAAAAAATTTAGAAACAATAATAATAACAAATACTCAAACAATTACAATTAATAAAAATTATGAAACAAATAATATAAAAAAATTAATAACAGAACCTTCATTATCAATAAAAAAAAAAATCTTTTTTTCACAAAAACAAAGTCCAAAAAGAGTTATAAGTAAATTTCCAAAAAATAAAACTTATGATGATAAAAGGTTATTAAGAAATTCACATGATTTAATAAAAAGTTTAAAATCTTTTACAAGAAATAAAATAGGAAGAAATATTAGTTTATCAAAAATGATAAGCAGAACAAATTCTATAGAAAATATAATTCAAAATTATTCATATAAAATTAAAGAAAATACTTGTTTTAGAAGTTTTACTAAAACTAATCATAAAAATAATTTTATTAACAAAAGCGTTAATAATAGTAGTAATTTTTCAAATATAAATGATTTAATTCCTAAAGTACCAAAAAAAAATTTATTAAATGAATAAAAAATATTAAAATTAAGCAATTTTCAAAATGAATTAATAAATATTAAAAATAGAACAAAAGATTTATTAGAATCTTTTAGTAGAAAAAAATTTAAATAAAATTATAATAATGTGTTTAATTTAAAAATATATATATTTTTTTCAAATAAAAATAAGATATATAGAACAATATTTTTATTAAAAATATAAAATTTAATGGAATTTCTACTTTGGTTATGGTTATTTGATAAGAGATGGTTATTTGGGTTTAGACCAAATATTTATATTTATTGTTTTATTTGGTTAATCCCAATTTTAATAAATATTTCTGTCTTTTCATTTAATGCTTATTTCATAACATTAAATAAAACTATTTATCAATATGCAATGTTATTAAAATCTTTAATATGTTTCTTTAGTTTAGTATCTTCATTTTTCTTAATAAAAAATTTATTATCAAATGAAAAATCAGAAAATCATTTTATAGAAAAAATAAAGGATTTTTATTATTTTGATATAGTTAAAAATGATGAATATTGGATTAGCAGAAATAGTTTATTAAGTTTTAATGGATTATTTTTATTATTTATTTCATTATGTCAAATTATTTGGTCAATTTATTATATTAAATATGGAATTAAATATAGTTTATATGTAACAATGGTTTTAAAACAAAGTGCTTTTATTGAAATTTATTCAAGTATTTTTATTTTAATTATGTTTGGTATCATTAGTTTTATTAAAGTATCATCTTTTATTTCTTTATATCTTTGTCCTAATCTTATTATTTATACTTCTACTATTTTTAATAATGATAATCATTTAAAATTAAATTTTAATGATATTGAAACTCCATATCAAGAAGTTGAAATTGAGTAAGGAATTATAATATTTTTTTAATATTAAAATTTGGCGTTTTTTTATATCATTTATTTTTTTATAATTTTAAATAAATGAATTTTTAATATTTTTTTAAGTTTTAATAAAATATAATATTATATTATATTTAAAATCTTTAGTGATTTATTAATAAAATTGTTTAATAAAATTAAAAAAAAAATTAAATTATAAAATGATTCTATTTATTTAACTTATATTTGACATATTTTTCGATTCTTCTTCTTTACTTTCTTCCTTATTTTCTTCTTTAGTTTCTTCGTTTGTTTCTTCTTTATTTTCTTCTCTATTTTCTTCATTATTATCTTCTTTATTTTCTTCATAAATCTCTTTACTATTTTCTTGATTTTTATCAGAAAATTTTCCTTCAATTATAGGATTAATATTATCTTTTATTAGTTGTTTATATTCTTCTTGTAATTTTTTATTTTCATCTAATAAAGTTTGTGAATTATTTTTTTCTAATTTATAATTATTATCAATAAATTCTTGATTTAAATTATTTTTATCTTCATTATTTTCTTTATTTTCAAAATTATTTATTTCATTATTATTTATATTATAATTTTTCTTTTCTTTTATATCATTAAATATATTTTCTTTATTCATTTTTTCAACATTTAATTTCTTAATTTCACTATTTATAATATTTTTCTTTTCATCATTATCAATAGTTTCAAAATTACTTTCTTCAGGAATTGTAGTAATTGAATATTTATTTTGGTTATTATTATAAATATTTTGACTATTATTATTAATTGATGAGACATAATTATTAAACAATTGTCTTTTTTTTTCAAGTTTATCATTGATCATTTTATATTGTATTTTTATTTCTTCAATATCTTTATCTCTTTCTCTTATTGCATTTAATAATTGAATTATTTTCATATCATAAACTTTTAATGATTGTTTTATTTGTTCAAATCTTTCATTTGTATTATTATTTTCATTTGCAAATTCATACATTGTATTTTGTAATATATTATTATTTTCTATACTTTCTTTTCTTAATAAATCATAATTTCTCATTAAGTTATTTAATTGATTATCTCTTATTTCAATTTCAATATTTCTATCCCTTATTTTTCTTTCTATTATATCAACATCATATGTAACTAAACTTTTTTTCTTTTCTAAAAAATTTATTGTGTCTTTCATTTTATAAATTACATCTTTCATATCACTTTTAGTTTTTTCTAAACTTTTATTTACACTTACTAAAGTTTCATATTTTTCAAAACTATTTTTATAATCTTTTTTAGACACATTATAATTTTCAAATATTTCTTTATTTTGATTTTCATAATTTGATAATATATTATTTATATTATTTTTTAATTCAATATTTTCATTTTTTATTTTTAAAGTAAAATCATCATTTTGTTTAATTTCTTCTTCAAAAATTTTATTTTCTTTATTTATTTGATCAATTTTAGCTTTTAATTTTTCATAAGAATGTAAAATTTCAAAATTTTTATCATTAGAATATCTTAATTCTTTTTCTAATTGTCTAGATAAATCAACTAATTCTTTTTGTTTCTTATTAATTTCATAATCATAATTATTATCACTTGTATTATTAAGTGTATTTAATTTATTACTTAATCCAATATTTAAATTAGTAATAATTCTATTATTCTGAATTATATTATTAACTTGTTTTGATACTAATTTTTGTTTTGTTTTTGCTCTTGGTTTTATTGTATTTATTTTAGGAGAATAAAAATATTTTGAATTATTATTTATTGGAGTTCTATATGCAGATGATGATTTATTTCTTGTAATGTTATTATTATAAAAGTTATTTAAATGTTTTCTTGCCATTTCTAATGAAAGTTGCGTTTTGTTTAATAGAGAATCATGAATTGGTGAATACATTTTAATATTTTTTTTTAATTTTTTTTATGAAAATAAAAAAAAATTACTTTTTTATATTATTTTATATTAAAAAAAAATTAATGGAATCTGATAATGCACCTACACCAATTATAATCAACAAAAATGATAATCCAAATGAAATTATAGAAGAAAAAAAAAGAAGAAAAAAAGAAGAAATTAAAGAAGAAAATAAAGAAGAAAAAAAAGAAGAAATTAAAGAAGAAAAAAAAGAAGAAAAAAAAGAAGTAATTAAAGAAGAAAATAAAGAAGAAAAAAAAGAATACATAAAAGAAGAAGACGACAACATAAATTTAGATATTGAAGTATTAAACGAACAATACAAAGATTATGATTTATCTTTTAAAATAATAGTAATAGGAAATAGTGGAGTAGGAAAAAGTTGTTTAGCATTAAAAGCAACAAAAGATATATTTGAAGAGCAATTTATGTCAACAATAGGATTTGAATTTTTTAATTTTAACATAAAAATAAATTCAAAAGTAATAAAACTTCAAATTTGGGATACATGTGGACAAGAAGTTTATCGTAGTTTAATATCAAATTTTTATCGTAGTTCATCTTTAGCAATTTTAGTTTATGCAATTGATAATGAAGAAAGTTTTGATGATTTAAATAATTGGATTAAAGAATTAAAAATAAATTCAAATCCAAATATTAAAGTTTTTATTATTGGAAATAAAAATGATTTAGAAGATAAAAGAAAAGTTTCTTTTGATAAAGGAAAAAATTTTTGTAAAGTTAATGAATTTCATTTGTTTATGGAAACTTCTGCTAAAAGTGGATTTAATGCAAAAAAATTGTTTATTAATGCTGCTAAGTTGTTATATAAAGATTTTATTAAGTTAAAGAATGAAGGTGATTTAATGAAATTAAATGAAGAAAATTTACTTATGAAAGAAAGAAAAAATTTAAAGTTAGGTAATAATAATGAAGAACAAAGTAGTTATGGTTGTTGTTAATAATGACTTTTTTATTTAATTTTTATTTTTTTTTTTTACTTTTTTTATATTATTTTAGGTTTTTTTAATTTTAAATTTCAAATAATTGTTTTAATGGTTTAATTTTTGGGTTTTTTTATTTATTTATAATTATTAAATATTATTAATTTATTTTTATCACTATTAAAAATTAAAAACATTTTATTTTTTTTTAATTTAAAAATTTGTTCTATCTGTAAAATAATTTGTTGAAGATAATTTTCTACTATTATCTTTAGTTGAAAATAGATTTTCGGAAGAATAATTTTTTTTATTTAAATATTTCATTCGTTTAAATTTGTCAATAAGAAAGTTATTATCGATAATTAAATATTTTATTTTTAATTTTGGATTTTTATCTGTTAATTTATAATATAAACAAAATGTTTTTTCTTGCAAATGAGAATATTGTTGTTTTAATTTATCATATTTTTCTTTATAAAATTTATTCCTATTTTCATTAATATTATTTTGATCATAAACTTTCTTTTTTAAAATTTCAATTAGTAATTTTTTTTCATTTATTAATTTTTTTTGCATTATAGATAAATTATTTTGTTCTTCAATATTCTTTTTTATTTCATTATTTTCTTTTTCAACTTCAAAAATTTTTTTATCATATTCATTTGAAATTTCTTCGTATTCTTTGTTAATTAAATTAATTTTTGTTTCATATTCTTTTAAAATTTGATTTAAATTATGATCTTTATGCATCAATTTATTTATTGAATTAAGGAAAATATTTTTTTTCTCTGTTATATTTTTTCTATTTAATAATTTTTGAAAAATATCTTTTCCTATTTTATAATTTTTTATTTTTAAATCGAGAATTTTATTATTTAACAATTCAATTTCATTTTCTCTTTCTTGAATTTGTGTTTTTATTGAATTTGATTTCTGTATCTTTTTTGATATTGTTTTATTTATTTTTTTGGTTGCTAAATTGTTTGTTGAATTACATTTTGTTAATGTTGCCAATTTATTTCTTTTTTTTGTATAACATGAAATTGTATTAATTTTCTTTTTATTCATTTTATTTTTAAATTAAAAATATTTTCGAAATGAAATTAAATGAAATTAATCTCTTTTTATTTATTTAAAATCAATAAAAAATGTGTGTAAATTTTAATATTATTTTTTTAATTAGAAAACATAAATAAATTTTTTTAAAAATGTATAATGACATAGATGAAAAAAAAAGAATAACTCAAAAAATTGTAAATAAAAGAAATTCTATATCTCAACCATCATATAAAGAATTAATATTTTTCAAAGAAGATATATATGAACATTTAAAAGAATTAGAAAAAAAAATCCAAGAAAAAACAAATTTATCTCTTTTCAATTTTAATAATAGAATATTAAAAGGAGAAAATAATATAAAACAATTTGAAAATTCACTAAATCAATATATCAACAAAAATGATTTTGAAGAAAAAAAATTGGAAATAAAAAATGAATTTAATAAAAAAATAGAAACATATAAGGATGAAATAACATCAATAAATATTCAAATTTCAGCACTTCAAACAGAATTAATTGATACTTGTTATAAATATGATAAAATTATATTAGATAATTTAAAGATAAATGGATTAATTGGTGAAGGATGTAAATTTAGAAATTTAAAAGAATATATAATTCAACAAAGAGAAGAAATAATAAAAATAGAAAAAATAAATCAAACTACTTTATTTGAATTAAAATTATTTAAAAATAAAACTGAAAATATTATTAAAGAATTTAGTATTCAAATAGAAACTTTAAAAGGTTCATTTAGAGAATATATTAATAATCAAATTGAAAATTATGATCAACAACAACAAAAAATTATTAATGAAATTAATGATAAAATTGCTAAAAATTTTATTCATGTTGAAGAAATTAAAAATGAGATTAATAATGTTAAAATTTTAGTCAATGAAGTTAAAGAAATTAAAAAAGAAATAGATGATATTAAAAATGATATTGTTAAACAAATGGAAAATACAATTGAAAATACTAAAAAAATGGATTTAACTGTTTTAAATGAATTTAATGAAATTAAAAAAGATTTTAAAACTATTAAAGTTAATATTTCTGCAATTGGTGATTTAATATCAGAAAATAATAAGAATAATAATAATAATGATGATAATAATAATGAAAAAAATGAGATTTTAAGAAATGAGATTATTAATAATTTTAATAATACTATTATTAATTTAATGAAAGATTTAAAAAGTGAAAAAATGAAATTTGTGTCAAAAAAATCAATAAAAAATATAAAAAAAGATAATGTTAATATTGATAAAAATAAAAGTAATAAAAATTTTAAAAAAATGAAATCTATGATAAACCAAAGTCCAAAATTAAATCATAGAATAAGAAGAGCTTCTGAGATAAATATGATATTTCCATTTGATAATAATAATGAGAAAAAAGAAAAAGATTCTATTTCATTTAAAAAAACTTTTGGTTCTCATTTAGATAGTGTTAATAATTATAATAATAATGAAATGTCAAATAATAATTTTCATGGAAATAATATAATAAAAAATAATAAATTTAACTTTAATAGTAATATATTAAGAAAATCTTTGGAAATATCATTTGCAGAAAATAATAAGGTAGATGTTAATAAAAAAGAACAAATAAAAAATACTAGTTTAGATATTAGTTTTAATTCAGAAAGAGATGAAAAAATTTCTCCTAAAATTACTAATAATAAAAATGAAGAGAATACAAATATTGAAATTAAACAAGAAGAGAATAAAAAGATTAAAAATAAAAAAGAAGAGAATAAAAATATTGAAATTAAAATTAATGAAAATCAAAATAATGAAATTATAAAAATTGATTTTCAAAAAAATTTAAAAGATAATATAATAAATACTAATGAATCATCATCAATAATAGATAATAAAAACTCAGGTGGTAGAAAAGAAAAAAAAACTAAAAAAATTATAATCGAACCTAAAAATTTTAGTGCCCATAAAACACTTAATAAAAATATAAGTTTTACAACAAATACTAATAGTATTGAAAATTCTGAAATATTTAAAATAAAAAATGAAAAAAAGATAATCTTTAGAAATAAATTAGAAAATAAAAAAGAAAAACCTTTAAAAGTTTTAAAAATAAATGAGGAACATTCACCACATAATTCATTTTCTAATATTAATAATAAAAATTTACATTTAAATTCTTCCTCTTCAAATTTTATGAATTATCAAAATTTAAATTTAATTAAAGAAAAAGAAAAAGAAAATTTTTATACTTTATATAAAAATAAAACACAAAGAATTTCTTCTTCAAAAAAAAATAAAAATAAACCTTCTTCTAATATTCAAATTATTCCTGATTGCGAAATTATTGATATTCCTTTAATACAAACGGAAAATTTACAAATTGATAAAAATAAAACTCAATTAGAAAAGAAAATAATTGAATTAGAATTTTTTACTAAAAAAAAATTTGATGAACTTGTAAAAGAAATTAAAAATTTTATTCCAATACATTTTAACTCTTATATTAAAGATTATAAAATTTTTGAATCTGATGATAAAAATTTTAATAATAATTTTTCATATTCTCAAAATTATTATACTCAAAATAAAAAGAAAATAAATTCTTCTACTAGTTATGAAAATACATATAGTAATAGTCAAATTAATTTAAAATCATCAATTAATTTTCATAAAAAAAATAATACATTTTTATAATAAGTTTTATAAATAAAATAAAAATGTATATTTTTTTTAATTTATAAAATAAAATAAAAATACATTTTTTCCTTAAAAAAAATTTTTTTTTATATTAAATAAACAATATTGAAATTAGGAAAAAATAAATATAATAATATATATACAATACAAAAAAAAATATTTTAATTTTCCAAAAAATATAAACACAAATGAATTTAATATTTACCTTTTTTTATTTATTATAAAAACTATTACTTTCTCCGAGCATATCAATAGCTTCCTTATTAACTTTATTAATAACAATATTTAATTCATTTTCTTCACATTCACTATCCATAGAGAAATTAATATTATTATCCATAGAACAACCATTTAAATTATTATTATTTACAGTTTCATTTGAAGCAGAATAATTTTTTAATTTAGAATCAGAAGTAGAACAATTTGTATTTAAATTAACATTATAATTTTTCAAACAATGTTTTTTTAACATTGATATAATTTTTTTCTGTTGTTTAAATTTTTTTTTATATTTCTTAAGAATATTTCTATAAAATTTCAATTTAAATTTTAATTTATCAATATAATCTCTATCGTCCATATAATTATGAATAGAATGATAATGAAACTCTTTTTTTTCAAAATCTTCTTTTTTTTCTATTGGTTTATATTTCTTAATTATAAAACTTAAATCTAATTTTGGAACTTGAATATCATTTGAACTTGTAGTTGTTAAATATCTTGTATGTTTAATTTTATTTGGTATTTGTATTAAAGGTGAGTCACAACAAAAAGTTTTATCATCATCAATATCAAATTCTTCTGTTATATTACCATTTTCATCTTCAATATAAAAATTTTTTAAATTATCTTCAGATTCATTTGAATCTTCTGTTAAAATATAACCAAAATTTTCTATATTTTCTAAATTTTTTTTTATTCTTTTTCCATCTTTTATATTTTGTATCATTTCCTTTAATGATATTATTTTTACATTTAATTGATTTATTAATTTTTGAGCATCATTTAATAAATGTGAATATTTTATAATTATTTGTCTTGCTTCACATAATTCATTATTTAGTTCTAAATTAAATTTAGTTGGGGATGTAGAAACATAAATTTCTGAATTAAAATCATCTTTATATATTTTAACTAATTCATTTTTATAATTTTTTATATCGTTTTCTTTTTCTATTAATTTATTTGATAATATAAATATTTTATCATTTAATTCTTTAATTTGAAGATTATATGCTTTTATTTTTTCATTTAATTCTTGTTGAGTTTTATATAATTTTTTTTCTAAAACTATATTATCATTGTACAATTTTGTATTTCTATTTGTTATTTGTAAATTTTCATTTTGAAGTGTTGTTATTATTTCTGACATTTGGTTTTTTGATTCTGGATTCAATGATAAATTTTTTATTTGATTATTTAACATATCTTTATTTATTGATAAAGTTATTTGTAAATCTTTTAATTGAGTTTTTAAATTTTTGTTTTCTTTTATATATTCTATTATTTTTTCTCCATATTCTGTTATAATTTTCTGAGTTGAAAATTTTTCATTTTTTTTATTTTTCATTGTTTTATTTTTTTTTGTTTTTTTCAATATAATAATATTTTATATATTTATATTTAAAATATTTTTAATGTATTAAATAAATAAATGTAAAAACCTTTATTAAATTATATAATAATTATTATTATATTTTTTTATTCTCAATTACTGTATTTTTTTATTTTAATAATCATTCAATCATTTAATTAACATATTACATTATAAAGAATCTAATCAAAATCCAATTTATAATAAATTATAAAAAAACTATATTTTTCAACATTCTTTATCAAAATATATTTCTATTTTTAATTATAAATTTTAATTAAATTATAAATTTATTTCTTATAAAAAAATAATTAATATATCTATATAATATTTTAAATAAATATAAATGCAATGAAAAATAAAATGAAATCATAAATTTTTGTAATTATGAAAAAAATATCAAAATTTATTCAAAGATTTTATTGATCTTTTATATTTAATAATTATTTTCAATAAGAATTATTTAGTGATAATATAGAATAAAATCAAAATTGATAATTAATTTATGATATCCATTAATATTTAAAATATGAATTTATAATAATATAAGAAAATCATTTTTATATTTCAAAAATTATTTTTTTTCAACTAATGGAAATAAATTTAAATAATAGAAATATATTATCAAATAAGAAAATTAAGAAAAATAACAGTCAAATATTTAATCAAAAAAATAATATATCAATATCATTAGAAGATACATTTATATATGATTCTCTAAATAAAATATTTGATAAAAATAAGATTTATTCAAATATTTTAAATGAATTAAAAAAATTAGAAAAAGATTATGAAGAAAAAAATTTAAAAACAGAGAAAGATGAATTATTAAATAAAATAAAAAAAAATATAAAAGAAAAAAGCAATACTATAGATTTAGATATTTTAACTATTTTTGAAAAAATTCCTCAAAAAAGAACATATGAAGATATATTAATACTTAAAAAATATCTATCAAAAACAAGATTATCATTATATTTTAAAGATTTAAAATTAGATAATGAATCTTATGAAAAATTGTTGTTAATATGTGCAATAGAAATGAAAGTAATAAAATTTAATAAAAATACTATTATATATAAAATAAGTAATATACCAGATAATATTTATTTAATAATTTCTGGAAAAATAAATGTTATTAAATTAATAAAAGATGATATTGAAATGAGTGGATTAGAATATTTTTCTTATTTAATGAATTTAAAGAAAAATAATGAAATTGAAAGATTTAATTTAACTATTAATGAAAATAATAATATTTTTAATATAAATATTAATGATAAGGATATTATTGAATTTTATTTTCTAAGAAATGTAATTAATCAAGTTTTAAATGATTTTGATATTAATTTTAAAGAAATCCTAAATTTATGTAATTTAACTGCAGAATTCTTTGAATTAGATTCAAATAAAATAGATAATTTGAATTATATTAAAGATAATGTAAAAAAAATTCTTTCTAAAATTCCTCAATTATTAGAAAATCATATACCATATTATCTATTTTTTCAAGATAATTATTTTAAAAAAAAAATATCAATTTATAACTATAATATAACATCAACTTTACAACCAGGAGATTTTTTTGGATATTATTCACAAGATAAAAATAAAAGAGAAGAAACCATAAAAACAATAGAAAATTGTAGTTTATTATATTTTGAAAATAAACAATTTGATTATTATGTTTCTAAAGCTAAATATTCATTAATAAAGAAAGAAATAGATTTCTTACAAGAAAATTATATTTTTGGGAAAATTCATAAAAAAAAATTTGAAAGAGTATATTTTAATTATTTTACACTTGAAGAATATAATAAAGGTGATATATTAACTGAGGAATTTATTCCTTTAAAAAATGTTTATTTTATTAAAAATGGTGAAGTTGATTTATATTCAAAAAAAAATTCAGTTCAAATACAAAGTTTATTAAATAAATTTCAAAAAGTTTATAAAAATAATAAAAATTTCAATATTTATAAATATAATAATTTAAAAACAAATGTTATAGAATTAAAAAAGGAATTTGAAGAAAATAAATTAACAAAAATTGTATCTTTAAAAGATAAAGAAATAATTGGATTAGAATGTATTTATTATGGTTTAGATTCTTTAACAAGTTCAAAAGTATCTTTAGAGCAAACAAAAATATATAAAATTCCAGTAAATAAATTTTTAGATATAATAAATAATGAAAAAGCAATATTATCAACAATTGAAAATATAGTAAGAAAAAAATTAGATATGTTATATCATATTTTTTTTAATTTGAATAATATTAAAATTTCTTTAGCTGATGCAAAAGAAAATTTTAGACAACAAATTGAATATGAAAAAGAAATTATTATTCCAAATGAAAAAAAAATTAATATCAATAAATTTCAAAAGTTAAAAGAAATTTTATTAGAAATTCAAAAAAATAATAGAAAAAATTTTAAAGAAAAAAAATCAATGCTACCTTTATTACAAAAAAAAAAATCTTTAAAAAAAATATTAATTAGATATAATAGTAATCCAACTAAAAATATGATAAAAAAAATTAGAAATAAAAATAATGAAGATGTTAAGATTCATTGTAATTCATCAAATAAAAATAATATTTCTTTTGAAGATAATATTCTTCAAAAAATTAAAAAAAATATTTTACAAGATAGTACTATGCAAGTTAATATTTATTTTAAAAATAAAAATAAAGCAAATTCATTTAATTTAGATATTTATGAGATTAATAATGTTAATAAAAATTTAAATGAATTTTCATTTTGTACTCAATTATTACCTGATATTAAAAAAAAGAATAATACAAATTATAATGTTAATAAATCACAAATTATTAATATTGAATATACAGAATCAAAAAATGCAAAAAATATAAAAAATAATAATAATAAGTATAATAATAATGATAGTTATAATAATAATTTAAATGAAATTAATAGTGATAAAAAAAGTCAAAATAATATTATTAGTATCAGGAAAAAAATTGAACATCCTTATTTTAATCCTTTTATTGTAAAAAAATTAAAGAAATATAGTATTTTCGATAATTTTATTTTTAATGTAAATATTAAAGATGATTGTGATTATGATAATCACAATTGTTCTTCTTTTTCAAATTATAAAAATAGAATAAATATAATGCAAAAAGTAAATTTTGAAAATGTAAAAAGAAAAGCTAGAATTTATAAAAATATGAAAAATGAAATAAGAGATGCTTTAATTAAACATGAGAAATAAAAATGAATATTTTGTATATAAATCATAAGAATTCAAAGACTTCTTAAAGTAATTTTAAAAATATTAAATGAAATAATTTATAATAAAATAATAGGTAATATAAAATAATTATAATTAATTGTTGAAAAAATTGGTTTAGATATAATTTATCATTACTATTTAATTTTATTTTTCAATTATAAATTTTAATTTTAAATTTAAATTTAAAATAAAATGTCAAATTCAACAATTAAACAATATTTCTCAGGTATAGAATCATTATTAAATGAAGAAGAAGAAAGACTAAAAATTGCAAAAGAAATGCAAACGATAAAAAATGACCCAAAATACAAATTAACTAATTATTTTAAGGAATTAAAAATTTTTGTTGAAATATATAATAATAATAAAGAAGAAAGTTTTATATTTAAAGATATAATAATAAACTTAGGTGCATGTTTTGTAAGTTATTTAACAAAAGGTATAAATTATATTATATTTAAAGATGGTAAATTAAAAACTATTAAATATGCTTTAAATAATAAAATAAAAATAGTAAATCCTCTTTGGTTAGATGATAAAATAAATGGTAAATTTAATGATGATTCTATTTATCAAATCAAAAAAAATTTCACTGAAATAAACTTTGAAGAAGGACAATTAAAATATAATAAAACAAAATTATCAAAATCTCCTAATATTGGTGAAAATATAAGAAAAAAGAAAATTTCAATCAAAAAAACTTCTTTTTCTTTTCATACAAAAAACCCAAATATAAATATTAATAAAGAAAATGAAATTAATAATTTAAAAACCACAAATCAACAAAATGAAAAAGTAAAAATTATTTCTTATTGTTTATCAAGTGATATTATTAATTATTTGAATAGTATTGAATCAATTGAATATAATGGTAATTTTAATTTTGAGGATTTTGATATTAAAAAAAAAATAATTGATGAATGTCCTGTTATTTTTATTAAAAGTGATTTTGAAAAATATGATTGGAAATTAATAAATATGTTATTAAAAGGAAAAATACTTGTAGAAGTTAATATTTTTATTAGTGATATTATATTAAAAGAAATTCATTCTAAAAATATGAATTTTTCTTTATTTTCTTTAGCTTATTTTGAGGATTTATCTATTAATAAAGATATAAAATGCCTTACAAAAGGAAAAAAAAGTCTAATTAAAAAAATTCAAGATGATAAAAT
>JAEEGK010008813.1_pt1 | contig 23737 bp, 21 predicted proteins | sample 8958771 | NCBI WGS metagenome assembly JAEEGK01 (sample SAMN16246547, study PRJNA631951) | gut metagenome | biome: gut microbiome; feature: rumen; material: SC-attached | host: Bos | place: Iran: Karaj | collected 2018-10
TTTATTCCATTTTTACAATGATAAAGTCTAGCTAAATCAGAATCCAGCATTACCTGTTTTCCTCGTATCTCATATATTTTATTTTTTATATCGTTATCTATAACATCCATCATAATTTTACCTCCTACTAACTATATACGACAAAAATATATCAAAACCCTGCTTGTAAACAAAAAAAGTTGAAGAAAATTCTTCAACTTTAAGGTAGTTAGAAAGTTATTTGGTTTTTACATTATTTACTAATTATTTTAATTACTCTACTATTCTATCACCTCCAACAATTACATTATAAATTTTGAATGTGATAAAATAGTGATAAAAAAATGAAAAAAAGTAAGTAATTAAACACTTACTTTAAAAACCTCTTTTTCTTAAGAATGATGGAACTTCAGTTTCCCCTTCGTCATCATCATCTGGAATTTGATTTACAGTTGTTGCATATGAATGAAGAGATTGTGGATCTTCTTCAAATCCTGTTGCAATAACAGTAACTATTAATTCATCATTTAAATTTTCATTGATAACAGCGCCAAAGATAGTATTAATATCTGTATTAGCGCTTTGTCTAATAACTTCAGCAGCCTCTTCAACTTCGAATAATGTTAAATTAGTACCACCTGTTACGTTAATAATAGCATCAGTAGCACCAGATATACTTGTCTCCAAAAGTGGACTTGATACAGCTTCTAAAGCAGCTTCTTTAGCTCTTCCTTCACCTACACCCATACCAATACCAATTAAAGCATTACCACGTTTTTCCATAACAGCTTTAACATCAGCAAAGTCAAGGTTAATTAATCCAGCTACAGCTATCAAATCACTTATTGATTGAACACCACGTCTTAAAACATTATCTACTTCTTTGAATGATTCTAATAATGGTGTTGATTTATCAATGATTTCTCTTAATCTATCATTAGGTATTACAATCAAAGTATCTACATGTTTTTTTAATTCTTCTAGACCAGATACAGCTTGTTGCATTCTCTTACGTCCTTCAAAGCTAAATGGTTTAGTAACGATACCAACTGTTAAAGCACCTAAGCTTTGAGCAATGTCAGCAATAACAGGAGCAGCGCCAGTACCAGTTCCACCACCCATACCACATGTTACGAAAACCATATCAGCGCCTTTTAATGCATTTTCAATTTCTTCTTTGCTTTCTAAGGCAGCTTCTTTTCCGATTTGAGGGTTAGCTCCAGCACCCAATCCATTTGTTAAAGTTTCTCCAATTTGTATTTTTGTTGGTGCTTTAGAATTATTTAATACTTGTAAATCAGTATTAGCAACAATAAAATCTACTCCTTTAACACCTGATTCTATCATACGGTTAACAGCATTATTTCCGCCGCCACCTACACCTATAACTTTAATATTAGCTAATTGATCCATTTCTAATCCAAACATGTATAAAATCCTCCTTATTCACCAAAGAAATATTCAACGAACTTACCTAATACTGAATCTTGATTATTCTTTTTAGGTGTCGCTAAAGTTTCCATTTCTTCACTGCTTATCATTGAATAGTTTTTTCCTTTTAATCTTAGCTTACTTACAAAGTAAATTATATTACCAAAGGCTGAAGAAAACTTATTGTTCCTTAAACCTATTAAGTTCACATTACCTATTATAGCACACTTTCCTAACTTTTCTCTACAAATTTGTGCAAAATTTAACATATTTGTTATTCCACCTGTTACAAATATGTATTTAGGACTATGCTGTGAAAGGTCATTTAATTCTTGTTTTACCGAAGTAAGTAACTCATCTAAACGCGAACCAACTATCTCACTTACCTCATATTGATTAATTTTAATTTCTTCATTTAATTTGTTTTTAACTTCCTTAATTTCATTTAATGAAGCACTATTACGTGTTGCGGAAGCAAATGTCTCTTTTAATAATCTTGCTGTATCTAAATCTAGCTTGTACATATATGCTATATCATGGTCAACATTTTTACTACCCATATTAACAACATTATGTTTAACAATGATACCTTTGTTATATAAAGATACTTCTGTTTTTTCATACCCTATGTTAACAACAGCACACAAATCATCTTCAACCTCTTCATTTTTCAAAGCATATATATCTCCGATACATCCTAAAGATATATCTACTGTTTCAACGCCAATAGAGCTTAAAACACCTATAACAGAATAAATATTTTTCTTAGGTGTAGAAACCATAACAGCTCTTGTCGCTAAAGTCGTACTTTCTTTCCCTAATGGATCTTTAATATATCCTTCATCAATAGTAAAATCGATAGGAATAATGGTTAGCATTTCCTTAGTTGCTAATTCTTCATTCTTCATAGATTCCTGTAGAACACTAACAACATCATCACCAGTAACCTTGTGTGAAGGAAACTTTACACTACCCTTAATCATTTTAAAATCAGAATAATAACTAGGAATAATAGCAATAGCTTTATTTAATTTAAAGCCAAGCATAGCCTCAGCCTTAGAAAAAGCTAAATGAATACATTCCTTAGCTTCTGAAACATCAGTAATCAAACCTTTTTTAATACCTTTGGCAGGAACACAAGAAGCCGCCAAAAGATTATATCTTCCGCGATATAATTCACATGTTACAACTTTAATTGTATCAGATCCTATATCAACACATGTATATATATGACGCACTTGTTCTCACCCTACATTCTAGTATAATTATACAATACTTTTAATATTTTGAAAAGACATTATTTTAGAATTTCAAAATTATTGCCCCAATCCAAATTCAAAATACCATTCTTATCTGGCAAGCCTTCTTTTATAGAAAAATACTTGTTTAATTTATTAAATGTGGCAATATTAATATATACTAAATTGCCATCCGTCATCGTTAATAAAAATAAATTGTCATCAACATCTGTTGGCACAAATTTAATTTCTGAAATCATATTTAAAATATCTCTATCTAATTTAGACATTTCTTTCACAAATTTGTCGTAATATGTATCAGTTATATAATTAACAACCGTAGGTATGGAAAAACTACCTGTTGTTTTAGTACCATCACTAAGTATAACCGTTAAAGAATCTTGATAATAGAATAAAGGCTTATTTTCGACAACCTCAATATATACTTTTGTTAAACCTTTTTTATATACTTTAGCAGTATTAATGTATATGTTTTTTTGTAATCTGTTTTTAATCACAAATGAAGGATTCACAACTGTTGAAGGATAGCTATCAATACCAGCTAATTCCAAAATATTTTGTTCTTTGACAAATTCATTGCCCAAAACATAAATATTAGTTATCTTCAAATTCAAAAAACAGACAATACACAATGTGACAATAGACACAAACAAAAAGAAAATTAATATACGATCAAATCTAAGTTTTCTTTTTGGTTTCATATATATCCCCTTCTAATCTACAATTTCTTGTTCTTCTATTAAATCAATATCATATTTTTCTTTTACTTTTGTTTTAACTTCATTTATTAATGCTATAACATCACTAGATGTAGCATTATCTTTGTTAATAATAAAATTAGCATGCTTATCACTGACATAAGCTCCACCTATATTTTTACCTTTATAACCTAATTCTTCAATTAATCTTCCAGCATAATCATTTTCAGGATTTCTAAAAACACTTCCTGCTGATGGATATTCCAAAGGTTGTGACATTAATCTTCTTTGTTTTCTATCCTCAATAACATCCATAATAGCTTTCGTATTACCTCTTTTCAAAACAATCTTAGCAGATATACAAATATATCTAGGATTTTGCTTTAAAAAACTTGTACGATAATGGAAATTTAAATCCCTGTTATATAAAGTTTTAATATCGTAGTTTTCATCAATAACTGTAACTTCACTAACAATATACCCCATATCTGATTTATAAGCTCCAGCATTCATAAATACAGCTCCACCTATAGTACCAGGTATACCAGCTGCAAATTCCAAGCCAGTTAAACCTTCTTTAGCTACTTTCATACATAAGCGAGGTAAATTATAACCAGCCTCAACATCAATTACTGTATCATTAATCTCTAATTTTTTAAACTCACTCAATTTAATGATTACGCCATCATATTGTTCTTTAAAGATTAGATTAGAACCATTACCAATAACTTTCCATTTAATCTTATTTTCATCTAAAAATTTAATTAGTTTAATTAAATTATCAACATTATCAGGTATAACCATAGCTAAAGCCTTACCACCAACTTTATAAGTTGTATAATCTTTCATAAGTGGATTAACAATAACTTTACCAACCTTCATTTTTTTTAATTTATCAATCATATTTACTTCCTATCTAATAATTTTACAATACTATCATAAATTATTGTAGCACTATTTTTAACTTGCATTTTTTCCAAATTTTGTTTAATACTTCCTATTTTTTGATCATCATATATCAAACTATCAATTGTTCTTACGATGATATCACCTTTTAAGTCTTTTTCTTCAATTAACATACCAGCATTATTATTAACTAAATCCATAGCATTTTTAAATTGATGATTATTAGGTACATATGGACTTGGAATCATAATAGCAGGTAATTTTAAAGCAATTATTTCACTTAAAGTTGAAGCTCCAGCACGTGTTACAATGATATCAGTTTTCTTCATAATTCTTGTCATTTTATCAATGTATGGAACAACTTTAACATTTGAAGGAAATTTAATATCTTTAATTTTATCATAATCATTATTACCAGTTACAAATAGTATTTCATATTCTTTATTATTGAATAATGTCATCGTATTTACTAAAAATTCGTTTACCTTACTAGCTCCTAATGATCCCATAACAAACAATACTAGTTTTTTATTTTCATCTAAACCAAACTCTTTTTTAGAAGCAGGAACGACATAATAAGCATCCTCGCTACATGGATTACCTGTCATAATAACTTTATCCTTAGGAAAACTATCCATAGTTGATGCGAAAGAAACACCAATTAAAGAAGCATACTTAGACAAATATTTATTAGAAGCTCCTACAACACTATTTTGTTCATGAATAAATGTTTTGTAACCTAGTTTGCTTGCCGCTTTAATAACAGGCGCTGTGACATAGCCACCTACACCTATAACAACATCAGGATTAAAACTTTTAATTAGTTTTTTACATTTTCTATTTGCTTTAATTAAGCATGATATCGTTTTAAAATTTTTAAACACATTTTTTCTATTTAAACCATATATTTCAATTGACTCAAATGGAATATTATATTTAGGAACAATGTCCTTCTCCATTCTATTGTGTGTTCCAATATATAAAAATTCACTATTTGGTTCACACTCTTTTATTTTATTTAAAATTGCTAAAGCAGGATATATATGACCTCCTGTACCTCCAGCACTTATAATTACTCTCATCTACATTCACCATATCCATTATACCATAATTATATGAATAATTAATACCTAAAATGCGATATATTTTTCAAGTATTCACTTTTATAAAAAAATAGTATATAATGTTTATCAAAAGGCTAAAATGAAAGGAGTATATTTTAGTTCTTAGCGCCAGGACCATAATGGTTGACGAGGATAATAGTTATCGAAAGATTCGGCGGGTACTATTACGGCAAGTGCATTCGTAAGATATATTAAAAACCATAAAATCAAGATTATGACAAAAGATATATCACGCACATTTTTTTATGATGGAGGAATTTAAAAAATGTGTGGAATATATTGTTATATTGGTAAGAAAAAAGCCTTACCTATTTTAATTTCGGGCTTATCTACCCTAGAATATAGAGGTTACGATTCAGCTGGTATCGCTTACGTAACCGACAAAATTAATATTGCAAAAGAAAAAGGTAAACTTAAAAATCTTGAAAATTTATTAGATAAAGAAACTGATACCTACATGGGAATTGGGCATACACGTTGGGCAACACATGGTGAACCTAATAGTATCAACGCTCACCCACATAAACAAGGTAAAATAACTATTGTACATAATGGTATTATTGAAAATTACAATAAATTAAAAGAAGAACTAAACGATTATAAATTAAAAAGTGAAACAGATACAGAAGTATTATGTTGTCTAATTGATAAATTGTATAATAAACATAACGATATTATCAAAGCTTTATTAGAATTAAAAGATAAAGTTAAAGGTAGTTATGCTTTAGGTGTAATTGTTGATGACGATTTAAACAACATATACACAATAAGAAAAAATAGTCCTTTAATTCTAGCTACAAGTGATATTGGTAATTTCATTGCTAGTGATATACCAGCTATATTAGAATATACCAATAAATACATCTTACTTGACAATGATGAAATAGCTAAACTAAATAAAGATACAATTACTATCTATGATAAAAATGGTGTGATAATAGATAAAAATATAAATACCTTTGATGGCAGTTACGAAAGTTCTTGTAAAAATGGATATGAACATTTTATGTTAAAAGAAATATATGAACAACCAGAAGTTATTAAAAATACAATTAATTCATTAGATTTATCTACTCTACCTGACCTATCTAAATACAACAAAATACATATCGTTGGTTGCGGCTCAGCATATCATGCTGGTCTCGTTGGTAAATATTTTATTGAAAAATACAACAATATTGAAGTAAATGTTGAGATAGCTAGTGAATATCGCTATAAAAAATGTTTTTATGATAAAAACACTCTAGTAATTTTCATTTCACAATAAGGTGAGACAGCTGATACTTTAGCTTGTGTTAGAAAAGCTAAACAAGATGGTATTGATACTTTAGGTATAGTAAATGTCATCTCTTCGTCAATAGCTCGTGAAGTTGATAAAGTCATTTATACAAAAGCAGGATGTGAAATTGCTGTCGCCACAACCAAAGCATACACTTCACAAGTAGCTATACTATCTATTCTAGCTTTAAAGAAAGAATATAAAATTGAAAACATAGAAGAATTAATGAAAATAGTTTTAAATAAGAACTATGAAGATATCGCTAAAAAACTATATCAACAAGAGCATATCTTCTTTATCGGTAGAGGTTTAGATTATGCATTATGCTTAGAAGGATCTTTAAAACTAAAAGAAATTTCATATATCCATTCTGAAAGCTATGCTGCTGGTGAACTTAAACATGGAACTATATCATTAATCGATAAAGGAACATACGTTGTAGCTATAAATACAGAACGTGACTTAAGTGAAAAAACAATAAGCAATATTAAAGAAGTAAAAGCAAGAGCCGCTAAAGTATTATATATAACAACTGAAGAATTAGATGAAGATAATGATTTCTACGATCAAAAAATCGTTATTCCTCAAACAAAAGAATACTTACAACCATTAGTAACTATTATTGCTTTACAATTACTTGCATACCATGTTGCTAAATTAAAAGGTTGTGATATTGATAAACCTAGAAATTTAGCAAAATCTGTTACTGTTGAATAAAAAAACTCTTCCTTTTTTGATGTGAACCCCAATTGGTAGACATCACTAAAAAACGCAAGTATATTAAAAAGAGAAAAGTTATTTTTCTCTTTTTGTGTAAGTTTTTCTCTTTTTCTTTATTTTTGACTTTAATCTTGTTGTGTTATAAAATAATATCCATTCTTCTACAAGTTGAATATATTCTTGTAAAGATGTAATATTATTATTGTACAAAGTTTCTTTCTTAAGGAGTGCATGCCAACTTTCGATTGGAGAATCATCTATTGGTGTGCCTTTACGTGACATGGAAATTTGTATTCCATTTGATTCACATATAGCTTTGTACTCATAAGATGTATATTGGAATCCTTGATCACTATGTATGATCAATCCGTGTACATCTTTTTCTTTTGATAAAGCCTGATTTAATGTATCAATTACCAATTTATTATCATTGTGTTTTGATATAACATAAGCAACTACATGTCTATCATATAAATCTATAATTGTAGATAAATATGCTCTTGAACCTTTAAATATTAAATATGTTACATCTGTATCCCAAACTTTATTTGACTCATTAGTCGTGAAATTTCTGTTTAATAGATTTGGTTTAACATTATCTTCGATTCGTTCATTTTTATGTTTAATTTTAGCTTTTCTTATATATTCAGCTATTAAATTATATTTCTTCATTATTCTTAATACCTTCTTTCCATTCATAACTACACCATATTTTTGGAGTAGGCCATCAACAATCCTACGATATCCATATGTGCATTTATTTTCATCAAATATTTCTTTAATTATTAGATAATCATAATAATCAGGATCTTCCTTATTTCTATACTTATAATAAGTTTTAGGACTTATATTAAGTACGGCACACATGTTAGTAAGTTTATAATTATTTCTATATAAATTTATAAATGTTACTTTCTCTCTCGTTGTGCCTTGAGGAAGGCCTGGTATTTTTTTAATATTTCATATCTTTCTTTCCAATCTTCTTTAGTTAAATCTTTTTCTTTAGGTCTACCTCGTTTACCTAATTTTTGATACTTATCAGGATATTTATACTTTTTACCCCATGTTTGAATGGTATAACGAGATATATTATATTTTTCTTCGAGAAATCTACTTGATACACCACTTAGATATTCATCTAAAATCTTTGATTTAAACTCTTGAGTATATTTTTTGAACTTTTGCCCCTTTGAAGCCATAATAAAATACACCTCCTTTCGAAAGTGTATTTTATCATATTTTCAAACTTGCGTTTTTTATTGATGTCTACTATAAAGGGTGCATTTCATTTTTAGGAAGAGTTTTTACATCATGTCATCTAATGTACTACTAACACTATTAACTGTTTTATCAATCAATTTTTCCATTTCTTTCATAACAGGTTTACTATACTTTTGATAAAGTATGGTACCTCCTACACCCATACCAATTAAAAGCATTGACTTAGCTAATTTCATATTATCACCTCATAATATATTTTGCTATGATTTAATAATATTATGCATAAGTTTATCTTTTAAAGCTGTTTTTCTTTCTTTTTCAAAATTATTATTAACGGCATATACAAAGGCATCAGGGTTACCAATTATTATAAGTTTCTTTTTAGCGCGTGTCACGGCTGTATATATTAACTTGCGATACAACATTCTTTTATAACTATTAGAAACTAGTACAATACACAATTCAAATTCACTGCCCTGTGATTTATGAATAGATACAACAAAACCATGTTTAATTTTATTTAAATCCTTAGTCTTATATGAAACTATATTACCATCAAAATCGATAAAAATAACTGTTTTACCATTATCTTTTATAATACTTTTAATGACACCAATATCACCATTAGAAACAAAATTATCAGGATCATTAACAAGTTGTAAGACCTTATCATTTTCCCTATATATCACATCACCATATTTAATCTCATTTTGATTAGTTTTGGGATTAAAAATATTTTGTAACCGCATATTTAAGCTGTCAATACCAATATTTGAGGCATACATAGGAGCCATGATTTGAACACGTTTATAATCATATCCTTTTTCTATCAATTGATGACATATTTTTTCTAAAGTATCAACCATCAATTCATTGTTACATTTTAAAAAAGTATAATCACTTTTAGTTGTCAAAAATTGCTCACTTAACTCATTATTTTTAATTTCTTGCGCCAAAGTAGGAATGTAAGAATCTTCATCTTGACGATATAAATGTTCAAGATAAATAGTATCAATAACATCACTTTCAATCAAATCCTTTAATACATTACCAGGTCCTACTGATGGAAGCTGATTATAATCACCTACTAAAACTAATTTAATATTTCTAGTTAACCCATTTAGTAAACTATCAAACAATTGCAAATCAACCATACTAAACTCATCAACAATAATTAAGTGATGCATATCAGGGTTATATTCATTTACTAAAAATTCCCCTGTATCCATATTCCATTTCAAAAAACGATGAATGGTACTGGCTGGCATCAATGTTGCTTCACTCATTTTCTTACTAGCTCTACCCGTTGGCGCTAATAAAGCTATTTTATTAACAGCTTCATTAAAACCTAAGTTATTAATCATTTGATATACTTCACATATAGCTTTAATAATCGTTGTCTTACCTGTTCCAGGTCCACCCGTTATAACTGTTATATTATTATCTAAAGCCTTTACAATAGCTTCTTTTTGTTGATCATTATAAACTATACCATGATTCTTTTCTATTTCTTCAATGCAATTAAGAATCTTTTTATTTTTAACAATTTTATCTTTAATAAGCAAAGATAAAGTATCAACTATATTGTTCTCACTATCATACATTTCTTTTATGTAATACTTTTTATCAACATAGCATACTTTATGCCTATTTATTAAATTATCTAAATATGTTGAAAAACTATCCTCGATGTCTATATTCAAATATGATGATACCCCATTATATATTTCATCATAATATAGATATGTATCACCAGACTCAAAAAGTAATTGTTTCATAACATAAATTATACAAGCTTCAATTCTTTTATTATCACATGGATCCATATCAAAATTTAAAGCTATTTTATCAACAACACTAAAATTGCATAATTCATCATCATATAAACGATATGGATTACTTTCAATTATTGAAATAGTTTGGTCTTTATACATATTATATATACTTAAAGCATCTTTTATACTAAAACCTAAATTACTTAGATATACTGTTATTTGATGACTTTTTTCATATGTATTTAAAGTTTCATATATTTGATGTGCTTTTTTTTGCGTTAATTTAGGCACTAAAAGCAAACAACTTTCATCTTTTAATATTTCATCTAAGGCATTAAGACCTAAAGTATCAACAATTTGTTTAGCTAACTTCTCACCTACACCTTTAAATAAATCACTTGATAAAAAGCTTATTAATCCAAGTTCATCAGATGGTTTAATCTTTTCATAATTACTTACATCAAATTGGATACCATATCGAGGATGAAAATTTGTTTTACCATAGAATATATATAAATCATCTTCATTCAATTCCGCAAAATAGCCTGTAAAAGTTATTGTTCTATTAACATACTCAGTCATCATTTCATCATTAGTTTCTTTAATTTTAAATAAACCAACAACATAACCTTGACCAGATGTAAAGATAGTTCTTTTATAATTACCTTTAATATATGTATCCATGTTACCACCATTATCATTTTAGCACACCAAATAAATGTTTGTCAAAAAAAATAATATACATATTTTAAAATATATGATATAATTTAATAGTGAGGCGAATTGAATGAAAGATATACTTTTAGTAATCGGTGGGGTTTCTTTATCTACAACTATATTTGTTATTCTATTACCTATTATTTTAGGTATATTGTTAATAAAACTAATCTTTAAAAAAATAGATTTAACAGAAAACTATACAGAAGTATAGTTTTTTTTAATATAAAAAGATATACATTTGTATATCTTATATATTTTCTTCTCTTATAGCATCTAGAATATTTTCTTTTTTAATTTTACGTGATGCATAACGCATACTTACCATAACGATAATAAATACTCCTATTACAGCTAATAAAATACTTTCATAAGGTATTAGCAAACCAGGTAACTCAACAGCTTCATCAATTGAATTATGCATAAAATGAATAATTATCAATGATACTGGTATACCATATATTAAAGATTTTAATCCAAAGAATAAACTTTCAAAGAATAAAACTTTATTAAAACCTTTAGGCGTTAAACCAATACTACGTAAAACAGCAAATTCTTTTCTTCTTAAAGCTATAGATGTATTAATAGTATTTAAAACGCTTGTAATACCAATTAAGGTAACTAATGTTATAAATCCATATAACAATATTTTAACAACAAGAATAATGTTTCTAATTGTTTGGAAATCTTGCTTTAAATTATAAGTATTTACATAAAGAGTTCTTCTATCAGCATTAACATCTTTAACTATTTTATCAACTTCATCATAATTATTACCTAAAAGAAATACTGTTTTAGAAACATAATCATCTTGATCTTTAACTATTTCATTATACATATCTTCAGATACAATGATATTAATATATCCATAATCAATATCATCTAACCCCATAGGTATTTTATCTGTCAAATAAATATCATTAAAACTAAACTTCTTATCATATGGTTTATCTGATTCATAATCATAGAATGAAACACTAAAATCTGATAATTTATCAAATATCTTAGCTTTCTTAACTTTACGACTACTGTTAGCATATGAAAGATATGTAAATTGATTAATAACAATTGGACGTGATGTTTTTAAACCTAATTCTTTTAAATATGCACTATATGTTTTACTATCAAGACTATATACTTTAGTATGAGTTATAGTGCTAGATGGATCTAATTTTTTTATATCATCACTATATTCAAAACTAATATCGTTATTATATAATTCTATTGATTGAACAACACTATACTTCTTAATTCCATCAATATTTATTGTTTTATTAACTAATTCATCAACTTTAGAAGCATTATCTTTGGCAGCAGAAACGTATAAAAGATATTCATATTCTGGCAATCTAACATAATCAATAGAACTTTCCAAACCATATCTAACTAAAGCTGAAAAAGATATAAATAATACTATACTTATAAATAATGATATAATTGTAACACGATATTTTTTCTTATTACGTTTCATATTCTTATAAGCTAAGTCACCTTCAACACCAAAAATCTTACTTATAATTTTAGGTGATTTAACTTTTTTAGATTTAATTTTTATATCATCATTTTGTCTAATAGCTTCAATAGGACTTACACGTGCTGCTAATTTAGCAGGAATAAGTGCTGATATCAAAATAGTTATAACCATAAATATAATAGGAATTACAATAAATATTGGGTATGTAACTAAATTAACATGCATACCACTAAGTAGATCACTTAATAAATTATTAACAACATAAATAACGGTGCCTATACCTACATAAGCAGATAAGATACCTAATGGTATACCAATTAAGCCAACAATAAATGCCTCATAAAAAACGGTGTGTTTTAATTGTTTTTTAGTTGTACCAATAGATGCAAATAAGCCAAATTGTTTCTTTCTTTCCATAACAGATATAGCAAATGAATTATAAATAACAATGATACATGCTATAGAAACTAAAGCAAGTACAATAATTATAATATTTACTAAAGCACCTAAAACATTTTGATATTTAATAACACCATTAACCGCTAATAAATCTGTATTATAATCTACTTCAGCAAATGATCCATTATCTTCTTGATATCCTAAGTTTATAGCTATAGTTCTAGTATAATCAAATGTCTTTCTAATGTTTTTATATTCAATATAAACATTATATAAATCACCTTCACCTTGCGTATAACAATTGTATCCTGCATCAACATAACTTTCATGAACATCACGTTCGATAAAACCGACTACAGTATATTCATTTGTTTGTTCGACATCTATTTTTTCAAGTAAATCAAACTTATAATCATCATCGTCATAATAACCATCTGTCAAAACGGATCCTGTTACATTTTCACCATCGAAGCTAATTCTCTTACCGATGCCTAATTTTATCTTATCACCAATTTTAATATTAGAATCATTTAATTTAGGAATAATGATCTCCGTTGAAGAAGAAGGATAATTACCTTCAATTAATTTTAAATTATTGAAATAATTAGAAGACGCAATATAAACATGAAGATATGGTTTAAAGCTATTATTTGTATTAAATGAAGCATATCCTATTTCATGTGTATATACATATTCTTTAACATTATTATTTTTACTAATAATATCTAACTTATCTTTTGGAACTTATATAACTGCATGGTATTTTCCAGAATCTTCAATAATAACCTGCGTCATCATATCACGAGCTGAAGAAAATAGAAGCCCAATTCCCACCATCAAAGCTGTTGATAGAATGATACCTATAATGGTAACAATCGTTCTTTTTGGATTTTGTTTTAAATGTTTAATTGTTAATTTATTTAATATTTTCATTTAACTTGCTCATCACTAACGATTTTACCATCTTCTAAAGTAATAATTCTATCAGCATTTAACGCTAAATTATGATCGTGGGTAATCATAATAATTGTTTGTTTATATTTTTTATTTGATAGTTTCAATAATTCAACTATTTCGCGTGAAGCTTTACTATCCAAGTTTCCTGTAGGCTCATCAGCAAGTAGAATTGCAGGTCTATTCATTAAAGCTCTACCAATACTTACCCTTTGTTGTTGACCACCAGATAACTCATTAGGTAAATGACCAACTCTATTAGCTAAACCTAATGTTTCAATTAATTCATCTAAATACTTTTCATCAGGTTTCTTATTATCTAATAAAATTGGTAAAGTCATATTCTCCTTAACATTTAAAATAGGAATCAAGTTATAAAATTGATATATTAAACCAACTTGTCTTCTACGGAAGATAGCTAAATTAGTTTCATTCAATTTATATACATCAATACCATCAACATATACCTTACCAGATGTTGGTCTATCTACACCTCCTAAAATGTGTAATAATGTTGATTTACCACTACCAGAAGATCCTACGATAGCAATAAATTCGCCCTTATCTACAGTAAAGCTAACATTATCTAAAGCATCAACTTTAGTATCACCTTTACCATATACTTTGCATAAATTTTCAACCTTTAAAATTTCCATTTTTTCTCACCTCGAAATAATTATATTATATTTATATTACAATTTTATGACAAAATTAATGACAAATTTGTCACAAATCATAACGGAATAATTTAATAATAAATGTTGTCTTATCACTTGTATCAACTTCAATAGTACCATTTTGCATTTCAATTATTTTTTTAGACATATTTAACCCAATACCAATACTATCTTTATTATGATTACCCTTATAAAATCTTTCAAAGATATGCGGTAAATCCTCTTTACTTATACCACTACCATTATCAGATATTCTTATTTCTGTAAAGATAGGATTAGTTGTTGATTCAATAAATATCTCATCTTTAGTATGTTCACATGCATTCTTAATGATATTTAATAAAGCTTCACTTGTCCAATTACTATCAACTAAAACATCCGTATTACGTATATTTAAATTCACTTTTATTTTTTTTAATTCAATCATCATTTGAACAGGTTCCAAAGCTTTAGTAATTAAACTACTAACTTTTATTTTTTCTTGTTTCAATTTAATAGTCCCACTGTCTAAACGTGATAATTTTAGTAAACTTGTTATTAACCATTTGATTCTTTCAATTTGATTTCTATTTTTACCCAAGAAATCTTTCTTGACTTCATCATTTGTATCATTTTCTAAAATATCATTAATCATACTCATACTAGTTAAAGGTGTTTTAATTTGATGAGAGATATCTTCCAATAATTCCTCTAAATATTTCTTCTCTTGTTGTAACATCTCACTTTGTTCTTTTAACTTAACTGTTACTTTGTATATATCATTTTTAAGATTACTGATATCACCTTCACAATATTCCATAATATCTAAAGAATAATCATCATTTAAAATATTATTCATGTACTTATCTATTTTATTTATTTTAGCGTAACATTTTTTTATAAATACGACGTTAATAACAAGCATAATCAATAAACCAATAATTACTGTTGTTAAATTAGATTTAGTGATACAGTATTTTATATCGTAGTTATCAATAGTATTATAACCATATTTTTCTAGTACACGATATCCATCATCTTTATTTTCTTCACTAAAAAAACTTGCTATAATTTCACTTTCCATTTCAGGATGATTATGCATAATAGTACCAATAACGGTAGCTGTTTCATTAACACGTGCTTCTTGGTATTTTTTATATAAACTATTACTTACAACAAATGATAAACATATTGTTAGAATAATACATAATAAATTGATAATTAGTAAATCTTTAATTTCTTTATTGTTCATTGCTATCCCCTATCTTATAACCTATTCCACGAACTGTATCAATAATACCTTCACCAACTTTTTCTCTTATTCTTTTTATATAAACAGTTAAAGTATTATCATATACATATTCTTCGTTAACGTCCCAAACATCAGCAAGCAACTTTTCTCTTGTAAAAGTTGTATTAGGATTTAATGCTAAAGTTAATAATATTTTATATTCTGAAGCCGTCAAATTAACATCTTTACTATTTTTAAACACTTTAGCTTGTTTTAAATCTATAACTATATCTTTTATTCTTATTACATCAGTATACTGATTATTTTTTCTTAAAGCATTTTTAATTCGTGAAATTAATTCTCTTGTTTTAAAAGGCTTAATAATATAATCATCAGCTCCCATATCTAATCCTAGAACAATCGAAGTTTCTAAATCATTAGCTGTTAAAAATATGACAGGGATATTCTTTATTTCCTTTATTTTTTTAAATAAATCAAAGCCATTGATGTCAGGTAAATTGACATCTAATAAAGTTAAATCGGCATCTTTAACTAAAGATAAACCTTCATTACCACAACTAGCTAAAGAGACTTCAAAATTCTCATATTCTAAGCAATATTTCAAACCATCTCTAATAGTTGCATCATCTTCAATTATTAATATTTTCATTAATACCACCATTATCTATTATACACTTTTTTTATACAATAAAAAAGAGCCTAAGCTCTTTATGTTGGTTCTTAGATAATACTCTTTATAACACCAAATGATAGAATCATCATAATAACACTAGCTAATAAAACACCTATCAAAGCTGCTATAAATGATTTTTTCTTATCCATGTTAAGAAGTGACGCTAAAAAACATCCTGTCCAAGCACCTGTTCCTGGTACAGGGATACCTACAAATAAAACTAATCCTAGATATCCATATTTTTCTAACTTGTCTTTTTTACTTAAGCATTTATTTTCAATTTTAGATATAATTCTATCAAAAAAATTAATTTTTCTTAATAGTTTAAATATTAATTCCAATATAAATAAAGCTATAGGTATAACTATGATATTACCTAAAACGCAAATAATATAGCTTTCCAAAGGATCCATATCTAATAAAGCTGCAGCTAAAATACCACCTCTTAATTCTAGAATTGGTATCATTGATATAATAAATATAAATATTCTTTTAGCTAGTAATGATGCTGTAAAAGCCGAAGCTATACCAACTAAAAACGTAACTATACTTTTCATTTAAACACCTACTCACATTTAAAACCATTTTGTTTTAATCTTTGAACTAACTCAGTTCTAGAACTTACAACATCAAATTTGTCCCAATAATCTTTATTATTCATATCAATATTATATTGTATTTTATAATTATTTTCATCGTTTATTAAGACATTATAATTCACATCAACAAACATATTTTGTGATTCTAATGATGATCTAATAGAAGATATAGTATTGACATCAGCATGGTAATCATAAGTAACTGTCATTTCACTTATATTATCTTCTCTAAAAGTAAAAACATAACTAGTTTTACTACTTAAACCATCATAATTTTCTTCTTTTGAACATGATTTAGTTATATATCCACTATTTTCATAACATCCTGTTAGTAAAAATATACTTAAGGCTAATAATATTTTTTTCATAATTATACCTCTTTTAAAGATAATGACACTTTCTCTTTATCTTTATTTATATCGATAACATAGCAATCAACAATATCACCAACCGATAAAACTTCAGATGGATGTTTAATATATTTATCTGTTATTTTAGATATATGAACTAAGCCATCATTATGTAATCCAATATCAATAAATGCTCCAAAATCAACTACATTTCTAACTGTTCCTTGTAATTTCATACCTATTTTTAAATCCTCGATATTAAGTACATCGCTTTTTAAAATAGGTTGTGGCATTTCATCTCTTGGATCTCTTAAGGGACTTATTAGTGATTTAACAATATCATCTAAAGTATAAATATCTGTCTTTAATTTTTTACACATATCCTCTTTATTAATACTATTTAATTTATCTATTAGATTATCTTTACCAATATCGTTAACACTTAAAGAAAGTTCATCTAATAGTTTTAAAGTAACACCATAACTTTCTGGGTGAATACTTGTTTCATCTAAAATATTAATACCATTTTGAATACGTAAGAATCCTATAGCTTGTTCATAAGTTTTATCAGTTAAAACTTTACTTATTTCTTCTCTTGAATTAAATTTGCCTTTAGTATCCCTATATTCAATTAATTTATCAATACTCTTCTTATTTAAACCTGATACATATTGTAGAATAGAAGTTGAAGCTGTATTAATATTAACACCAACACTATTAACTGTTTTACTAACAACAAAGTCTAAACTTTCTTTCAAATTCTTTTGAGATACATCATGTTGATATAGACCAACGCCAATACCTTCAGGAGGTATTTTAACTAATTCTGATAATGGATCTTGTAATCTTCTTGCGATAGATACAGCACTTCTTTTTTCAACAGCTAATGTAGGGAATTCTTCAATAGCTACTTTAGATGCTGAATAAATAGATGCTCCAGCTTCTGATACAATAACATATTTGCAATTTAAATTGTATTCTTTAATCATTTCAGATACGAATTTTTCACTTTCACGAGAAGCTGTACCATTACCAATAGATATAATATCTACTTGATATTTCTTTATCAGATTAACAACATCTTCTTTACATTTCTTTATTATACTATCTGATACATTGTTTAAAAATGGTTTAATAACTGTAGAATCTAAATACTTACCTGTCTTATCAACAACAGCTAACTTACATCCGTTAACAAAGCCAGGGTCAAAAGCTAAAACAACTCTTTCCTTCATAGGAGGAGTAAGTAATAAACTTTCTAGATTTTTACTAAAATTATCAATAGCTGATACATCAGCTTTTTCTTTTAAATCAGCTCTTATTTCTCTTTCAATAGAAGGATAAATTAATCTTTTATAAGCATCTTTAATAGCATCCTTAATTAAATAAGTTAAACTATAATTTTCATCTTTTATAATTTTAGATTCTAAATAACTAATAATTTCTTTTTCATCAATATCTAATGATACTGTTATAACTTTTTCATCCTCTGCTCTATTGATAGCTAAAATACGATGTGGCTTGACCTCTTTGATGCTTTCCTTATAATCATAGTACATTTCATATACTTTCTTATCATCCGTATTATTCTTTTTAACTTTAGTTACCATTACACCATTTCTATAGATATAATTTCTTATCCATTTACGATAATATGCATTATCACTAATCCATTCAGCAATGATATATGAAGCGCCTTCTAAAGCCTCTTCTTTTGTTTTTACTTTATCATTAATAAATTTAGATATACCATTAATATCAAATTTAAAAGACATAATCATTTTAGCTAAAGGCTCTAAACCATTATTGATAGCATCCGTAGCTTTAGTTTTTTTCTTTTCTTTGAATGGCCTATATAAATCCTCTACTTCAACTAACTTAGTAGCATTCATAATTTGATTTTTAAGTTCATCTGTAAGTAGTCCTTTTTCATCTATTAATCTAATTACATCTTCTTTTCTCTTAAGTAGATTAACTTGATATTCATATATCTCTCCAATTTTTCTTATTTGTTCTTCATCTAAAGCCCCTGTCGCTTCTTTACGATAACGAGCTATAAATGGTATCGTATTACCTTCTTCTAATAGTTTTAATACAGTTTCAACTTGTGTTTCCTTGATATTAAGTTCTAAACTTGTACTTTTTATAATGTCATTATTCATTCTTATCACCTTTATAAGTATAACATATTTGAATAGTTTAATAAAGGAAAATCAAGATAAAGTGTGTATTTTAATTATCCATTATTTCTTTGTCATTTTCATTCAATATTTTCATTTGTGATATTGCTATGTTCCACCATATCTTCCTGCTTTAGAGATGATACCAATAGCATTAGTTGGGAAACCCACTCCTTAACACTTAATTTATAACTGTTCAGTCCAGCTTGGCTTTTAATTATGCTTCCATGGTAATTGTGCAACCAGTTGCACAAATTCTATATCATCATGATATTCACTATAAAATCGCTTCATATATTTCAAATTCCTTATAGAAAAACAATACTACTTCATTTAATCATCCCTTTCTATAACAAAAAAAGGCACCTATTTTATAAGTATCTCCGCATCAAGTTATTTATATTTTGCCTCTAGAAATAACACTATCGACCCAAATTGTCATAATAAATATCAGGCAAACTATTTATATCAAAAAAAGAAAGATATGTTAATACCTTTCTTAATTAAAATATTTTTTAACGATATCAAATATTTTTTTAGATTCTGCAATTAGTTCATCATAATGACTATTTACAAATTCAACATCATTAGCTTTACTCTTTAATTCATGTTCATATGACATCTCAGCTAGATGCATGAATCCTAAATATTTACAATCACTCTTTAAGCCATGTACTTCTATAGCATAATTAGGCATATCAGCAGCCTCTTTATATGCTTTAATTTTACTAAATCTTTCACTAGCACCTTCCATAAATATTTTTAATGTTTCATTGTACATTTCCATATCACCTAAAAGTTCTAGTCCATGATCAACATCTACACCATTTTCTTTTAAATAAGCTACTTTATCAACAGGTTCTTCTTTAGTAACATTTTCTTCTACTGTTACACTCTTATGTAATCGTCTTTCAATAATACCATCCATTATTTCTTTAGTTAATGGTTTAGCAATATATTCATCAAAACCTGCAGCTAAGAATCTTTCTTCAGCGCCATCTGTAGCATCAGCTGTTAATGATATAACTGGTGTTTTAAAATTAGGATCTTCTTTTAAATGATGTAATGTTTCAATACCATCCATCTCTGGCATCATATAATCCATGAAAATTAAATCATATTTATTTGTTTTGACTTTTTCTAAACATTCCTTACCACTTAGAACATATTCAACATTAAAATGATAATGTTCTAAAGCTTTTGTAGCTACTTTAATATTTATAATATTATCATCTACTATTAATACTTTAGTTTCGTTATTTGAAATTTCAGTTATTGGTTCTTTTTTTACTTCAACTATATCATCATGTACCGTTACATCTTGTCCGTTAGATAAGAATCTTTTTAACACTCTTACCAATTCTGGTCTTTCAATAGGTTTAGCTAAATAATCGTTGAATCCCATATTAATATAGCTTTCTCTAATACCTTCTGTTGCATTAGCTGTTAAAGCAATAGTTGGAATATTAAAATTAGGTATTTGTTTTAATAAGTTCAAAACTTCAGGTCCTTTTAAATGAGGCATCATATCATCCATTAAGATTAAATCATATTTTTCATTATTTTTAATTAATTCGATACATTCAGCACCACTCTTAACTAATTTAGTACTTAAACGATGTGTTTTCAATAATTTATCAGCAACTTTTAAGTTCATTTCATTGTCATCAACTACTAGTATTCTACGTCCTTCAAGATTTAATATTTCTTCTTTCTTAAGAACTTCTTCTAAGTTACCTTCCATCTTAACAATCTTTTGACTCAAATAAATAGTAAATTGACTGCCCACACCATATTCACTTTGAACGATTATTTTACCGCCCATCATGTCTACCAATTTTTTAGTTATAGCAAGACCTAAACCAGTACCTTCAATAGTCGTATTTTTATCCTCATCTAAACGGTTAAACTTCGTAAATAATTTACCCATTTGTTCTTTTTTGATACCTCTACCTGTATCTTTAACTGATATCATTAAAGAACAATTATCTTTGTTATTAATACATCTAACAATAAACTTAATCTCACCTTTTTCAGTATATTTACAAGCATTAGTTAGAATATTTGTAACAACTTGTTTAATCTTACCAATATCGCCATACATTTCAAATGGGATATCGGGCGCAAAGTCAGTTTTAAATTCAATAGGTTTCTCACCTATTCTTGAAATCATTAATTTAGATAAATTATATAATTCAGGAACTAAGTTATAATTTTTATTTACTATTTCCATCTTATTAGCTTCAATCTTACTGATATCAAGTATACCATTAACGATATCAAGTAATGTTTGAGAAGCTAAAACGATATCTCTTGCATTTTCCTTACATCCTTCAATTGTATCTTCTGATTCAATCATTTCAGAAAAACCAACGATAGCATTTAAAGGTGTTCTAATTTCATGGGACATACTAGATAAGAAATCTGTTTTAGCCATATTAGCTTTTTCAGCTTGTAATTTAGCAAGTTCCATTTGATTTAACATCTTAACATCTGGGTTTTCGATAAAGAAATATGTTAATATCGTTATGAAAGCTTCTAATGGAGATATGAGTAAAGCTTCAGGATGAAAATATTGTATAAGAACTTCTCCTCCAGTTAGCAATAAAAAAGTGGCCAAAGGGAAATACTTCGATTTTTCCTTTACACTTACTTTCTTATGATTTATGACAATTGACAAAATCATTATAATACAGAAATATGTTCCAGATGCATATACAACTTTTGCAGCAGGACCATATGAATACATTTTATCTATTCCATCGTAAAAGTAATTGATTTGTAGAACAAATGAAAGAATCGTGAATACCACTAAACCAATTCTAGACAAGAGACTCAAAACTTTAGTAGTCTTATTGTTAAGATTACCTATATTAAGAGCATATTCCGTAAATATCCAAGTCCATACGTTGATGTAAACCAAAAACAATTTGTTGAAAATAAAAATAACTGTATCTGATTGATAATTTTTGATTAATACCGCTTGAACAATATCTATACATATTCCTATTATACTGGTAATTATTATAGCCTTATAAAGTCTATTATCCCTTGAATCAATTTTTTTCTTTGAAAAATATATTCCAGCAATTAATAACAAATAAAGCAAAGTCACTAAAAAAACACTTATCATTACCTACACCTCTATGCTACTTTATTACATATATTATTTTATCACAAATTCAACAACAAAAAAACTACAAAATTGTAGTTTTTCTAATTTTTTTGTTTTCCATTTAGATTATCGACAAAATCTCTTTCGTTCAAATCAACTTTTACCAATGTATTGTCAACTATTCTATATACATTTTCTAATCCCATATTTTGCAATGCAGGAATGCTTCTCTTTCCGCTACCAGTTAATGGATATGAATCTTCGTTGCTTATAACTCTTATCATCATTCTTTCACTAATATATTTAGGAAAAAGTTTATTACTTCTTGCAATAATTGACTTAACAACTGTAGCTTTACTTTTTTTCATAAATGGTGAAAACTCAATATTAGCAATCGGAATATCACCATTTTCTGTAGCATATTTAGTAACACTACATGATAAAATATTTTTTGTATCTTTACCGATTACTTCTTCAATTAAAAATGCTGGAATTTCAGTATTGTTAGGCATCTTAAGTGTATCTTCTTTTCTGCCTTTTATTACTGCATTGCCAAGTTTATTAATATATCCATAGGTATCACATGATAACCACTCTCTACCATATTTGTCAACAATGACTTTACTTTTTGTCTTTTCAATATCATGATCATAACCAGCCATTGAAGTAATGGAATTAGCAACTATAATACCATACTCTCCATAATTACATTCTTCATATGTACCATCAGGCATTTTTTTCAATGCTGTAACAACAGAGAATGGAACAGGAACCATTCCATAATCTTGTTTACCGATTTTTAATGTGTTAGCTAAAGCCTGTAACTCTTTTAATAAAGTATAGTATATACCACCATGTTCGCAGTCTCCACCACCTATTGAAAGTGGAGCATATGGCAAATGTATACCATTTAATTTAATGCCACTTCCAGCTTTAGCTTCCCTTAAAAATCTATTAATAAATTTTTCCTCACCAC
>JAEEGK010008814.1_pt1 | contig 23736 bp, 13 predicted proteins | sample 8958771 | NCBI WGS metagenome assembly JAEEGK01 (sample SAMN16246547, study PRJNA631951) | gut metagenome | biome: gut microbiome; feature: rumen; material: SC-attached | host: Bos | place: Iran: Karaj | collected 2018-10
GTAAATAAACAGAATAAATAATATTAATTAAAGCACCTCCTTTTATCATTGAACATTTTTGACATAATTCATGTAAATTTTCTAATAATTTTAAACTAGGTTGACATAACCACCAAAGTTGTTGTAAATTTAAATTTGGATTTCCAATTTTATTTTGACAATCTAATTGATTAACAAATAAAATATATTCTCTTAATATTTTTTTTAATCCTAAACAAAATGATTTTCCAATTAAACCAGTTTCAATATTTGAATGAATATTTAAAAAATTTGTTATTGAATTATAATAAAAAGATATTGGTAAAAGTAAATTTACTAAACTTAATAAAGGAGGATCACAAGTTGGATTTTCTAAATAAGGTTCTACTTGAAATTCAACTTTAAAATCTTTAAAATTTGTATGTGTAATTACTCTTTTAATATAATTTCCTTCTAAACCTAACATTGTTAATAAAATATCATCTACTAAATTTTTATCTTGTAAATTTGTACTTAATGTTGATAAATTTGGTTTTGATTTATCAACAATTGTTGTTATTTCTGAATTTTTATTCCCTATTAAATTTATTTTATTTCCTTTATTCATAAATGAATTTTCTAAAGTATACAAATAAGAATTAATATTATAATTTAAATACTTTCTTTTAAAAACCCAATCAGGAATATAAGGAACATTAGTTTTAATAACTTTCCAAATACTTTCTTCAACAACAATCATACTATTAGTAATAACTTGATTATTATTATCACTGTTATAATTTTGATTATCATCTTTTAAATTTAAAGATAAATAACCACCAAAAGTACTTTTTAATAAAAATTCATCATTAAATAAAAAAGGTTTACTAAAATTAGATTGATTATAAGGATCAATAATAGTAAATTTTGAATTAATTGGTAAATTCATAGATGATAAAGTCATATCACCTTTTAATGATTCTAATTTTAATTCTCCATTATTTGTTGCTACTAAAAACATATTATTAGGTGACATTAATGAAACTTGTGTTCCAAATGTTATTATTGATTTTGGTGAGTTTAATGTATAATTTGGCATTGATGATAATACAATTTTAAATTTTGAAATTTGTTTTAATTCTTTTTCAAAATTATGATTTGCTAAATAAGGATGATATCCTGTTACTTGAAATTTATAATTTGACATATTTAAAGATAAATATAATTTGTTTTTTAAATTTTGTAAACATATTGATGATCCGTTTAGAACATATGTTAGTTCTGTGAAATTGAACATTTTATTTAAATTAAAGTATTTTTATTTTTAAAATAAATTTAAATATTTATTTATTTTTTTTTTGAATAAAATTTATTAAGATATTAAATAAATTTTATTAATAATATTTAATAATTTTCTATCATGAGTTATTATATGACATTTTTTTAATTCATAAAATATTTTATCTAAATATTTTGTATTTTCAGTATTAAAATTGTCAATTTTTAACTCTTCTAAATCAATACAATGAGAAAACATAAATTTCATATTTTTAACATTAATAGTATTAAAATGATTTAAATCTAAATTAATCAATTTTCTACAATTAAAAAACATATAATGCATATCAATAACATTATCAGTTTTAAAACTTTCTAAATTAATATCAGTTAAAGAACTACAACCTGAAAACATACTATACATATATTTAACTTTTTTAGTATTAAATTTAGAAATATCTAAAAAATTTAAAGAAGAACAATTAATAAACATTCTTCCCATATTAATAACATTTTTAGTATTAAAATTACTTAAATCTAACTCTGTTAAAGAAATACAATTTCCAAACATAAATTTCATATCTTCAACAAAATTAGTATTAAAATTAGATAAATCAATAGAAATTAAATTTTTACAATTATAAAATAAAAAACTAGTATTTGATAAAGGTTGTTCTAATACAACTTTAATTGTATAATTTCCTTCTTCAGGGAATTTAAATTTAAAACAAAAATCAATTTTTTTATTATTTATAAATAATTCACAATGTTCTAATATTTCTTTATCATTAAATTTACTATCAACATTAACATAATCTTTTTTTTCTTTATCAAAACAATTTATAATTTGAATAGGTTCTTTTAAATCATCTTTAGTAATTTTATATTCACAAGTGAAATAATTATTTTGAAAAAGTGGATTTGAAAAATATTTTTCCCAAGATAATCTTTTATTAATATCTTTTTTAATTAAATTTTCTAATAAAAATTTTAAATCTTCATCAAAAGGTAATTTTTCTAATTGTATTTCTTCTTTAATAATATCAAAATAATATTTTTCCAAAAAAGGATATTCATTATAATACATATAATAAATTAAAATTCCAATTGACCATAAATCTGATTTCATATTATATTTTTTTTCAAAATGAACTTCTGGTGCTGTTGTAATAGGATTATCATATGAAATAAATATATTTTTATTTTCTTCACTTATTCTTTTTCCTAAACCATAATCACTTAATTTTATTTTATAATTTGTTTTTTCTTTATTATAATATTTAATTAGAATATTTTCTAATTTTATATTTTTAATTATTACATCTTCAACGACTAATTGATTTAAAATATAATTTAATTGATTTAAAACTTTTACAATTTCTGGTATTGAAAAACCTTTTTTTTTCTTTATTTCTGATAATAAAGTTCCATCACATAATTCAAAAATGAAATAATAATATTCATCATCTTTAAAAGTATAATATAATTGTGTTGAATAATATTTCATTTTTTGAAAATATTCAATTTCTTTTTCTACTTCTTTTAAATCATTTTGTGTATATTTATCAATTCCTATTTTCTTTAATGCATACTTTATTCCTCTTGTTTTTTCTCTTACTTTATATACTTTTCCTAATGAACCTTTTCCAATAATTTTCTCAATTTCAAAATTTGATAATTGCATTTTTGTCATTTTAAAAAAATTACTAAAAAAAAAAAATAAAAATATTTTCAAATAAAAATAATATATAAATTAAATAATTAAAAACACCAAAAAAAAAAAAAAATAATTTAATTATTTATTCATAATTTCATCTCTAGAAATTCTTTTCTTTCCTTTAATATTATCTTCAACTTGAATATATTCAGTATTATAATCTTCAGTATCATCATTATTACTTTGAATTAAATCAGAACTTTTATTATTTTTTTTCTGTTCTAAATACTTCATAATAACATTTTTAATAACTTGTGAAATTTCATCATGTTCTTTTTTAACTTCAGGCCAATTACAAATTAATTTAGGTTTAACATAAGCATCATCAAATTGTAACCAATAAGTACCTAACCAATAACTTAATCTTTTTTTTAAAACTTCCAAATCTTTTTCTTTACTAAATTGTTGAATATGAATATCAAAATTAGGATGTAAATAACTAAATCTAACACTTTCATTAGGATTATTAATATTATCTTCATGATCTAAATTAACATAATTTAAACTTTGAATTTTATCTTCATCTTCACTTATTTTTTTTTCTTCAAATCCTCTCCAAAATTTAATAATATAAGGCATTAAAGCTCCAAAAACAATAGTAGAAATAAATACTAAAGATAAAGTAGTAGATAATAAAATATCTCTATTTAATTTTTTATCAGAAACAATAGAAATAGATAATCCAAAAGCAATAGCACCTCTTATAGTACCTGAACAAGCAGAAATTCCTTTTTCAGTAAATGACAATTTAAAATTATCAGCACCAAATAAATACATTAGAAAACATATTCCATAAACTGAAACAAAACGACCTGAGACTACAGTTAATAATTCAAATATCATAAATGACCATGAGAATGCAACTGTAAAATGATGAATTGCAGTTAAACCTAAATAAACAAATACAAAAGCTTCTGCTATACAACTTAATACTCTACTTAATACACTTGATTCTTCTCTTGCTTGAAATGATAAATTATAAAATGAATAATGTGAATTGAATATACCATTAAATAATAAAGCAATAATAGGTGACATTTCTAATTGTTCAGTTAGAATATATGATAAATATGCAAAAAGACAAATTAAAGCACATTCATTTTCTCTTCCAATATTATAAGCTTTTAATTTCTTTAAACAAAGTGAACCAATACAACCAATTCCTAATCCAATAAAGAATGATAATCCAAATAATTTAACAAAAGTACCTAACATATTTATTATAGTTTGACCTGTAAATGGTTCACCACTTTCACTAAATTTTTTAATAATATCATATATTACTATACAAACTGCATCATTTACTACTCCTTCACCAAATAATATTGAAAATAATTTTGGTTCTGTATCTTCATGAATAAATGTTAATGCTGCGACTGCGTCTGTTGCAGAAATGACTGCTGCAAATTTTAAAGCATCTAATATTGACATATCTAATAAAATTGGATTATCTTTTAAATTTGGGAAATTAGTATTACTAAAATTATTATTTTTAATGTAAGTTTCATTAAATGGATAAATTAATCTTTCTCTTGTATTTTTATCAATAGGAATTCCACCATATTTAACTAATGAATCATAATCATATTTTGATGATGATAACATAAATCTTTGAAATTTATTAAATAAATATGTTACTGGAGCAACCCATAAAAATGCAATTAAAGTTCCTATTACTCCTAATAAAAAAATATACATAAAATATTTAAAAAATGATCTTCTTTTTAAATTATATCCTGCACCAAAAATTATTAAAGGGAGAATATATGTAAAAAATATTTTATCTGAAAATGCAAGTGAGTTTGTAAAGTCTGATGAAGGAGAAAATATTTTTATTAATAAAGTTATTATTATTCCTAGTAACATTACCATTCCTGATTCATGCATGTAATGAAAGTGGATTTTTTCAAATACTGGAGCTGCTATTACATAAAGGACTAAGAGAATTACTGATATTAAAACTTCGAGACTTAAGTGTTCTTCTACCATTTTTTTTTTTATAATTAATTTTTCATTTTTTGATATAAGGTATATTTACTTTTTTATTTTTTTGTTTTTTTTAATTTTTTTGTTAATTTTTTTTTTAGTTTTTTTTTATTTAAAAAATATATTATTTAATTTTTAGAATGGGTGATTTTAATTTTGATATTAATTTAATATATACTATTCAAACAGGGAATTATTATTTTGAAAAAGATAATAAGACTTTAATTTCAATTTCAGAAAGAGATTTTATACATTTTAATAAAAGAGTAGCATTATTGTTACTTGAAAAAATGGGATTAGATATTGAAAATATAAAAACTATAAGATATTATGATTATAATTATAAAGGATGGATTATTTTATCTGATAAAGAAATAAAGTTAAAAAAAGAAAAAAATCCAAAAATTAAATTATTAATTCAAATAAATGATGAAAATATAGATAATAAAGAAAGAATAAAAAAAATAAAACAAAGAATAGTTTTAATAGGACCTCATTTAGAAGAAAATATATTAAAAAATCCAAATGGGGGAAATTTAACAATAACAAGAACACCAACAATAAATTTTAATAATCTTGATGTTTGTATTTTATTTAGTAATCCATTAATAGAAATAGATAATGATGGAAATAAAATTTATTTAAAAAGTATTTATGATTTTATTGATAATGTAACTATAATAAGTGAATTAATTCAAAATTTATATATTAATTTTGAAATTAATATTGGAACAATTAATAATTTAAAAAGAGCAATTGAAAAAAAAACTAAAATATTACATATTATTTCTAAAAGTAGTTATGATGATAAAGGAAATATTTGTTTAGAATTTGAGAATAATAAATGTGAATTAGAAAGATTGAATTATGATAAATTAAAAACAATTTTTAATGATAATGAATTTATTGAATTTAAAAAAACAACATTATTAATTATTAATACTGAATTTGCAGAAGAAATTTTAGATTTATTTAAATCATTAAATTTTGAAAAAATAATTGTTGAACATACAACAACAACAACATTAAATTTAACAAAAAAATTTAATGCGTTTTTATATGATAATTTAATCCTTGATAAAATAAAAACTGCGTTTGAAAAAGCAAAAAATTATACAAAACAATATAAAGATTTAGAAATATGTTGTTGTTTTCATAAACATAAAGAAGTATGTAAATGGAAATTATTATCTATGAAAAATAAAGATGAAGCCCATTTTTCTCATTTACATTATAAATGTTCTTGTAAAAATAAACATAAATCAGGTTGTGATAATATAAAAAATAATAATAAATTTATTTATAATAATAAAAATTTATATTTATGTTGTTGTCAAAATGAAAAAAATCATAATATTGAAAATGCATTAATTAGTTATTTTTCAGATGAAAAACAAATTACATTAATTGAATATTATAATTTTTATAAAGAAGAATTAAATTTACCAAAATATAATGAAATGGGAAGATTAATTGGAAGAAATAATATATTTTATGATATATATACTTTATTTTTTACTAAAAGTAATTCAGGTAATCATTTTATTAATGTTTATGGAAATGATGTTAATGGTTATAATACTTTTGGTTTAGATTTAGTTGGTTTTTTAACTGAAAGAATAAATGATTCTTTTAATAATTTTCAAAATAAATTTGTTGAATATATTGATTTAAAAAGTAATTTTAATAATGAAATTAATTTTGAAAATGAAAAAATTTATATTATAAATGCATTAGAAACTCCAATTTCTCAATTAAAAATATTAATTAATAATGTTATTTATCGTGGAAAGTTAAATTTTAAAACTGTTTTAATATCATATTATCCAATAAATAATAACAAAAATAAATTAGAACTTACTAATCTAATTGAAATAATGAAATTAAATGAATTTGATTATAAATTATTATATATTAAACAAAAAGGTGAAAGAAGTAAAAAAGAATTTGATGAATTAATTGAAACAAAAACAAAAAATACTGAACGTGATATGAAATTAAGTTTAATAAGTCTTGGGAATTCTCAAAATGAAAATATAGATTTTGGAAATTCTCAAAATTCTAATATTAATATTGAAAATTCATCTAAAGAAAATATATTAAATATTTTAAAAGAACAAAATACAAAAATTTTTATTTTCCAAGAAATAATTTCTTTATTTCAATACTCACAAAAAGGTTTGTATATTAGAGAATTACAATTAATTTTTCCAAAAGATAGTTCTTTAATATTATCATATTTAAAAAATGATTTAAAAAATATTATATTAGAAAATAAAAATAAAAAACTTTTTATATATAATGAAGATAAAAAAAAAATTAAAAAAATATTAAAAACAATTAAAGAAAAAAATATAGAAAAATTAATAATATTCTATAGTAATGAATGGAAAAGAATATTAAATTCTTTTCCAAAAAATGACTCTTTTACTGAATTTTCAGCAGGTCAAAATTTTGGAATATGGAAAAGTTTAAAAGAAAATGATAAAGAAATTATAAATAATTCAAATAATTATAATCCAATAGAAAATACAAATGAAAATTTAAATCATTTATATTATAATTTTAAAAATTTATTCACATTAGAAAATTTGAATATTATTTATCAAAATAAAACAATATGGAATAATGTACATGATTATATTGAAAATTTGACAATTGATTTTACTTCATTTATGAAAATTATCAAAAATTATGATTTTGAATTAAGAAAATATACTTATGATGATGTTTTTTTTTTTGATGATTTATTCGAAACTTTTCCCAATGATTTTTTATTAGCAAATGAAAGAATGAATTTATTTAAACAATTACTTATTATTTTTGAAAGTGAGAATCCTTTTAATAATAATAATTTAATCCAATTAAATGATATTTTTGGTAATTTTGAAAAACTCAATTGTTTCTTAGGAGAAATTGAAGTTATTTTTTCAATCGGTGTTGCTTATTATAAAAAATCAAAAGATTTAAAAGAATGTGAAAATTATTTATTAAAAGGAATTGAATTAATAAATAATATTGAAAAAGAAAAAGAAAATAATTCAAATTTTCAAATTCAAAGAGATTTTTTATTAATATATAAAAAAAAATTCGAATATTTTATAATAAAATATAGAATGAAAGAAAATATATTTAATAATAATGATGAAAATAATTTAATTGAAACAATTGAAATTTTCAGTAAATTTGGAAAAAAAAAATTTGAAATTAAAACATATAAATTATTATGTGAATGGTATAGAAAACAATATATATTATTTAAAATAGAATTAAAATCAAAAATTTTTTCTGATAAACTTGTAGAAACAATTATAAAAGCTTATAACAAATGTAAAGAATATAAGAAAAATGATTTATTTAATATTATAAATAAATATATATCAAAATGTGATGACATTAAAAATGATAAATTAGAAGAAATCAAAAATATTATTAATAATAATATTTAAATATTTGAACAAAGGTATTATATATTATAATGATTATTATTTAAATTAGGTTTTTTTAATATATATTTTATTAACTTTAATATTTATATAATTAAAAAATATTTGTTAATTTGTTAACTTTTCAATAAATTCTTTTGATAAATAAGGTTTAATTTTATTATATGAATAATAATTTACACTATAATTTTCTAAATCTTTTTTAGCATCAATTAATTCTTGATCATAATAATTATCTTCATTTTCAATTTGTTTTGTTTCAATTTCAATTTTTTTATTTTTCTTCTTTTTATTTCTTTTTTTTTTTACTTTTCTTATATCACTTTCATCACTAATAAATTTTACAAGTTCATCTAAATCAGTAAATTTATTATTATAACAAATATTATTATTTACAATATTAAAATTATTATTTTCTTTTTTTTCTTTAACTGATTCAACAGAGGTAGATGAAGTTAAAGTAAGAAAATTATCTTTTGTATTTATAAAATTATTAATTTCATTATCTTTGGATAATATATTATTTTTTGAATTTTTATTTATTTTATTTTCAAGATTTTCATTTAATTTTAATAATAAAAATTCATCAAATTTTGTTTTTTCATTTTGATGGTTATTTTTTTCTTTTTCAATTTCATCAATTAATCTCGTTAAATCAGTAATTTTTAATTGACCAAAAATTAATTTAATTTGATGCATAACTAATATTATAAATTCATTTTTTAAAATAATCCTATCAAATTCTTCTAATTGAATTTTTTCAATTGAAAAATAAATTCTTTTTCCAGTTAAATCATCTTTTAATAAACTTAATGGATATTTAAAAATATTTTCAATTTCTTTAGAAGAGATTTTTAAAGTTTTTTGAATATTAATTAATTCTCTTAATATAACTTGTGTAATTCCTTTTTCAGTTAATTCTTCAAATGTTTTTAAAATCATTGAATTTTTAATCATTAAATTTTCATATTGTATATCATTAAAATTATTTAATTGAAAAAAGGAATTACTACAAATATCATTAATACAATATTTAATTTTATAACTTAATTTTTCAAATTTTAATTTTTCTTTTTTTTTTAACCATCTATCATATATTCTTTTAACTTCAGGGATTTCTAAAATTTTTTCTTTATATTTACAAATTAATTCTCTAATCTTATCACTTAATATTTTCAAAACTAATATATTACATTTAAAATTTAATTTCTTTAAATAAGAGTTAAATTGTTTTTCAATGTTAATATTTTCATTTTTTTTATTTTTTAAAATATCACTTATATTATAATTACTACTAATAATTGATATATTTTTATTATAAATTTCAATTAAAATTCTTTCAATTTCACTACTAAAATTATTGTCTTCTAAAAAAGAACTATCTATTGAATCATCATTTTCACTTGAATTTAATCCAATATCTTTTCTAGATTGATATTCCAAGAATTCACTATAATCATTGTAATTAATATCATTTTTTCTTCTATATTCTTTTGATGAACAAGAAGATGAATTTGAATTATTGGAATAATTAGCATAATTTATATTTTTTCTTCTTCTAGTTTTATTTCTTTTTAATAAAGAATTTTTTGAAGTTTTTCTTTTTTTATTTATATTAGATACTCTTATTATATTAAAATCATTATAATAAAAATATTTAAAGGGTATTTCAAATAATTTTCTTCCCCTTTGAATTTGGTTATGTTTTTTTATTGATAAATGTTTATTTTTTTCATTTTTTTTTATTTGTATTAATTTTAATTGATTTGGACTTGATGATATTATCTTTTCCATTTTTAAATAAATATTATAAATAAATGATAATTTAAATATTTTTAAATTAATTTAAAAAATGGATTTAAAATTTTTAACAAAAAATATTTCTTTTAATGATAAAATAAAAAGTGTCATTTATCTTCGTTTTATTTCATTTCAAATATGGAAATTCTTTTTATTACTTATATTCCTTATTTCTTTATTTCATTTAACTCATTATTTTCCATTTAGTTTTTTTTCAATTTTAAATTTTGATTTTATAAGCTATATTCAAATTTATTTTATATCGTTTATAATTGATTATTTAGAAATGGAACTTTTTATTGATTCAAAATCACAATTTTGCTTCTTTGAAATTGTTGTCAATATTTTTTTAGTTCCTAGTAAACCAACTTTTGTTTTCTTTGTTTTTATATTATTAAATACTATGAATTTAAATATATTAAAATCAATGTCTTTTTCAATTGAAAATTATTTTAATGAATATATTACTGATGATTATAATTTTGATACTAATTTTTTGAGTATTCTTCTCTCTATTTTATTATCTTTAAAAATGATTGGAAATGATATATTATTTAAATGGGATGAAATTGAAGTAAGAATTTTATATTATATATTATATAGATTAATAGAATTGATTTTATAAAAATGTCACTTAAAAAAGGAATTTTAAGTGCTTTTGATTTATTCTTAATTTATTTTTTTTTGTTATTCTTTTATTTTCTTTATGAATTAAAAAGTTTATTTGTTTTGAAAATTTCATTATATTATGCTTGGATATTTATTTTATATTCTAATTTATTGTTGTTTTCTTTTTTAATTTTAAAAAATTTCCTTTGTCCTATTATAAATTATGACTGTAGACAAATAAATAATTCTAATCAATTAATACAATACCAACATAATTTTAAAGAAAATAATCAATTTTCAAATATTCAATATATAAAAAATTTGATAGAAATTTTTCAAGAAAATAATATATTAAATGATAGTAACTTATTAAATAAAGAAACATTTGAAGAAATAAAAAAGAAAGTTGATTCTATTTATTCAAGTATATTAAGAAAATTTGATAAATCAAATAAACAAAATTTACATAAAAAAAATATAAAATTTTTTCAATATTTTGATTTTTCAAAAAATAAAATATTTGAAGATGATACTTCTTTATATATGATACATTGTGTTCATAATTTACTTTTTTATATTATTGTTTTTATTTGTAAAGGAGAATTTAGATTAAGTAAAAAAGAAAGATATCAAAGATTTCAATTTTATATTATTTATTTTATAGAATTATTAATTTTTTTACAAGAAATAACTAAAATAAATGATAATTTCTTTGAAAATATAATTAGTTCTGAAAAATTAAAAATCAACATTAAAAATGAAAAATGTCTTATTGAAAATAAAATAAATTATTTATTAAATTTAGATTTAAAAGAACATTTCATTTTTCATGAAAGTGAAAAAATATCAAAATTTAAAAATTATTTTGAATAATTAATTGTTTTCAAAATATTATTTAACATTTAAATTTTTTTATTAAAACTATTTTAAATATTTAACTTTTTATTTTTCATCAAACAATTTAAATATTATATATAAATAAGGGTTTAGCATTTTGTATATTAAATATTATTAATTAAATTTTTTATAATAATGGAAAAATTTATTTAAAATATTTTTATATTTTAATTCTTTTTTTCTTTACTAATTTATTTAAATTCAATGGAATTTAAAGATAAAGTGTTTTTTTTCAAATGCCCAGAATGTAGGTTACCAATTCTATTAAATGGATATCATGAAGAAAAGATAAACAATATTATAACTATAAAATTAATATATAAATGTGTATTCTGTCACAATAAAAAAATAAAAGAATTAAAAGAGGAAAAAAAAGAAAATTCATCAGAAAAAAGTATAAATTTAGAAATTGAAAAAAAACAAATATCACTAAGGAAATATATAGAAAAATTTTATAAAGAAATAAAAAAATGTCCCTTTAATTGTAAAGGAAAATATGCATTTATATTCTATAAAAAAATAGAAAAAGAAATATGTATAAAATGTTTATTTTCATTATTTACAATAATATATAATAATATTCATTATATAGGTTATAAAAAATATACTTTTAAAAAGAAAAAACCATATTTTAGAAAAATATCTTCAATAAATAAAGAAAGTGAATGTATTAGAAATGTTGTTCCAATTGAATTAAATGTAGTTGGTTATTTAATTAATCAAAGAATAATAATTTGGGATTATTTAAAAAATAAAGTAGAAAGATCTTTTGTAGAAGAAAAATATGTTTCAAATATTGTCTTAATATCAAAAAATAGATTATTAACTTTTGGTTCTTCGATTAAAGTATGGAATTTAAATAATGTAGAAAAAACTTTAACTCCAAAAATTTTTGAAGATATATATGTTGTGATTCAAAATGCTTTTGAAATAGAAAAAAAAAATCAAATTGCATTTATTAGTGAAGATGGTTTATTTATTTGGAATTTACACAATAATGAAATTAATAATGTTATTCCTGCACATGATATGACATCTTTATGTTCTTTTTTAATTAATGAAGATATAATTATTATTTGTACTGCTAATAAAATTTTTGTTTATTCTATTTCTGAAAATAAATATAAAAGATTTTATCTTGATGATGATAATGAAGAAATTATTTTTGGAAAAGAATTATCTGATAATAGATTTATTTTATGTATGAATAAAAATAAAATTAAAATTTTTGAAATTGAAAAAGAAGATAATGAAATTAATTTAAATATTTTATTAGAAAAAGAAATTATATTAGGAGAACAATATTGGGAATTTTCAATTGACGAATTAACAGAAAATGATATAATATTATATTTAAATACTAATAAAATATATTTATTAAATCCTTTAAATGGTGATTTAGAAATTATTTTTGAATCAGATAATATAAATAAAGTTTTATATTTAAGTAAAGGAATAATTGGTTTTGTACAATATAATGAAAAATTTAGATTATTTAATATTTATAATAAACAAATTGAATTAACTTTTACTAATCCTTTCTATGGAAAAATTTCTACATTTGAACAAATGTCAAATGGTGATATTGCAATATGTCAAGTTAGAAAAGAATTTTATTATTCAATTTTGGTTTTAAAATAAAAAAAACAATTTTTAAAAAATATTTATTTAATAATTAATTTTTATAAATTAAAAGAATTATTGCAATATTATTATATAAATTTATTTTATATACAATAAAAGTAATTTAAATAAATAATAAAAATACAATAATTTATTCACTATTAAATTTATATATTTGTATTGAAAAATTTTTCATCAAGAATAGTTAATTTTCCCAAATGACGTTCTTTTTTAATAATTTTAAAAGATTTACTTATTTCATCATCATGAGGAAATAATTTATTAATTAAAGCATTTTTTTTATTAACTTCAGGCCCACCAATATCATTTATATAACAAATAGAACAAACATATTCATTTTCTTCTTCATCTTCATCATCTATTTTTTTTATAGTTTTTTTTTTATTTTGATTTTTAATTCTTATATAACAACATTTTTCATGAATTTTATGACCACATTTAAAAGTTTTTATTATTTGTTTTCCTAATTTATTAAATTTACCTTTACAAAAATCACATTTTTTCATTTTATATTTTGTTCCTTTTAAAGTATATTCTTTTAAAGTATTTATATTGTCTAATATTTGATGTTGTGATATTTTAATTGCTGCTTTTAATACTTTTTCATATTCATTTACTTTTGGAAATATATTTTTTAATATTGTTTTTAATTCTTCTGATTCTTCTTTAGTAAATTTAGTTTGAATATAATTTGTAATTTTATCTATTCCAATATAACAAAGAGAATTTTTAATAACATTTTCTATTTCTTTTTTAGCATATAAATTTATATTATTCATTAATATATTATCATTTGAATTTTTAGTTTGTTGAAAAATAGAATAAACATATTCAAAAAGTTTTAACCAAAGTGTTCTATTATTATTTGATTGTTGACAAATTGAATGACCTAAATTAATATAATTTTTAAATTTATTAAAATATTCTTCAAAAGAACTTATATTATAATTATTAAGAGAAATAATTTCTTCTAATTTACTATAATATTCTTTTAATTGTTCTAAAACTAATATTAAAGCTTTTTTATAATATTTAGTAACTCTACAAATAAAAATTGTAGCATCAGTTATTTTATTTGTATAACAAACTTTTAAACTTTGTTCTAAAGGATAATATTCATAATCATTTTTTAATTTTGGTAAAATATCTTTTGTTTTATTTAACTTAATTAATAATTCTAATTGCATCTGTAAAATTTGTTCAAATTCTCTTTTAATAATTAAATTATCATTTATTTTTTCAATATTTTCTTTATATAAATTAATAGTATTTTCTAAATAATCTAATTGAACACTTGGAACATTATCTAATTGTCTAATTACTCCTTCTTGATCATCTTTAAAAAATTGATTTACTAATTTAGTAATTCCATCTATTGAAATATTTGCTAATAATTCAATTTTTCCTTTTACAAAATCTTTTACTTTTTTAAAATTTGTTTTATCTTTTAATTCTAATTCATTTAAATTTGATATTATAAAATCAAAAATTGATTTATCTTTTTCTTTTTCTTTTAAATATATTTCAATACATTTAATATAATCATTTTTTAATTTATATAAATGTATTTTTACATTAATAAAAGGACCTTCTTCACAAGAATTCATTAATAGTTTTAAATATTTATTTAAAAATGTTTTTTCATCTTCTTCTAACTCAGATATTTCTTTTATTAAATCTATAACATCAATTAAATATTCTCCTAAATCACTTAAATATTCATTATCATAATTTATTAATTTATATTCACATTTATATTTATCTATTAATTGTAAGCCTTGGATACTTTTATTATAATTTAATATAAAAGTTAATGCTTTCATCATTAATGGAATTTCTAAGTTTACCTTATTTGATATTTTAATTACAAATATGTAAAAATCTAGTTTATTTAAAATATTTTTTGATTCTTCACAAAAATTTTTTATCATATAAATTATTTGATTTAAATTTGCTTCATTAATTAATGCAATATTACTTCCTTTTTTTTCAAAAGAAATATTTATTGAATTACATATTTCTTTAAATAATTTATTATTAATTCTTGAGATTAAATTAAATATGTTTTGTTCTAAAAAAAATTGTTCTAATACTTTAAAATAAGAATATGAATCAAATGAAATAAAATTTTCTAAAACATCACTAGATATTAGCCAAAAGAATAATTGTAAAACTATTTTTTTATATATATTTTCATTTATTATATTAAAATTTGGATATTTTTTTCCTTTAACACATAAATTACAAAACCATAAAATTTTATGACCTAAATATTCTTTTGAATTTTCAAATTTATCATTTTTTATTTTTGCAATATATGAATCAGAATAAAATAATTCATTATTATCTGATAAATCATAATCAAAAATATTAGAATTTGAAATAAAATGTTCATACATAACTTTAATAGGAAAAAAAAAATCATCATAAACATTAGTATAAATATAAATTAAAGCATTTGAAAAATTATATTGTTTACATATATTTTTAACAAAATCAATATTTAAAGTTTTTAAACTAAAATGAGGAATAATAAGAGATAAATGATATAAATTATTTTGAGTAATATAATATTGAAAAATAGAAGTTAAAGTAGATTGATCAATATATTGTTCAATTAATTTATTTTTTAAAATAAAAGGCTCTAATTTTTCAAAAAATAAATTTCCCTTTCCTTTATTTTCTAACAAATTTCTAATATTATTTAATAAAAAATCAATAGACTCAATATTAATACAAAAATCAATAGCAAAATTAATAAAATCAAAATTAGATATTTTATCATTATTAATATTAATAGAAAAATATTCATTTAAAAAACTATTTAAAAAATACTTAACTTTAGTTTTTCTATAATATTCTTTCATCGGAATATCTGCAAGTGATTTAATATCACCTTTATAAATATCAATTCCTAAACAAAACATAGTCAACCAATCATAATTTTCTTTTAAATTTTTTAAACATTCATCCCAAGTAAGTAATCTAATATGATAAAATTCATTTAAACAATAAATATAAATATTTTTAGGATATGATATTATAAAATGATTATATATTTTATCTCCATTTTTTGTTTGAAAATTAGATTGAATATTTTTATCAATTAATAAACCTTCTTTTGTATCTTCATTTATATTTTCTTCTAATGATAATGCATTAGTATTTAATGTTTTTATTTTCTTTTCTTCATCAAAAAAATATAATATTGAATTGGAAAAAAAATTAATTCTCATAATTGGTAATTTATTATAATAATACCCAATTAACATAGGAAATTCAATTTTTTTATTTATAATAGGAAGAGCATAAACAGTAATTTTACAAAACCAACTTAAAGCTAATAAAACTTGAGTTTTACTAAAATTAAATCCATTACTATTAATATTACTAATATTATTATCATTAAAATTATTATTATTATTATTATTTATAAAAGAATTATTATTACTATTATCTTGAGTTGAATTTAAACTATCATCATTATTAATTCCAGTATCAACAAAATAAGGAGTATAACCACATCCAAAGGATGCATCAGGATATTTTATATCATTATCATTAATTTTATTTGATGGATTACTTAAAACAATTATACTTTTAATCATTCTTTTTTTACTATTTGAATATGGATCTATAATGAATATTTCTATCGATTCTTCATTTCCTATTACACAAAGTGTATTATCAGTTTCTTCATTAATATTATATGTTTTTTTTTCTTCATCTGAAAAATATGATGTTTTAATTAAATAACAAGGAGTATTTCTATTAATAACTAAATTAATATCTACACTTGTTAAAAAATAACCTTCTGAAATATTAATTAAATTAACTTTACCATTAATATCACTTGATAAAATACTATAAAAACCAGGATTAAATTTTACAAATTTAATTTCTAAAATTGAATTATCATGAGCATTAGAAACTATTTTTTTAACATTAACTCCAATTGTATCCCATAATATAATAAAACCATTTCCATGACCTGTAAAAAAAACATCATTATTAGGAGAACAATCAATACATAATACAGATTTATCCATATTTACTATATTTTGTAATTCTTGACTTTTAAATGTTTTATATTCATATTCTTTTTCACTTGAAAAAGTTTTTATTATTCCTTCTTTATTACCTGAAAATATTATTCCATTTCGAGAATATAAACAAGTTATTTGAGATTTGTCTTTGTTTAATCTATAAAATAATTTTTGCTTTTTTGAAAATTTCATTACATTATATTGTAAATTTGCTTTTTTTTTATATTCAGATAGTAAAAATGTTTTTTCTGTAATTATGTTATTATTTTCATAATTTTTAATTTCATATTTATTTATGTAATCTAATGGATATGTTATATTTAGTTTTGAAGATTCTTTTTGGGTTATTTTTTTTTTGGGAATTTCATATGATAAAATATTATTTAGATTGTTTGATATTTCTTTAATTTCGTTTTCAGATAAACTTTCTTCTTTTGTTTTATTATTTATATTTTGTTTATTTGAATTTAAATTTATATCTGAATCATTATTTATTTCTAAATTTTGAATATCTTGAACTTCGTTCATTATTTTTTTTAATTCTTCATCAGAGATTAAATCATTTATATTATTTAAATCAATGTTATTTAATTCTAAATCTAAATTTGGAAATACAGGTTCTCCCATATTAATTTATTTTTTATATCAAATTTCCTTTCGATAAAAGTTTAATTTTATTATATTGATTTAGATAAAAAAATTATGTTTTATTCTTTTTTTGAAAAAAAATATTTTTTAAATAAGGAAAAACTTCATTTATAATAAATAAAATAATAATCTCATTTTAAAAAGTATAATAATTTTTTATTGTTTTTTTGTTTTATTTTTTATATTAAATTAAATTAACATTATATAATATTGTTAAAATAAAAACCAAAAAAACAAAGATTAAACAAAATATTTTTTTAATATTATATAACATTAAAAAAATAAAAACAATTCCTTAAACATTGATTAAATAAAAATTTAAAAAAAAATAATAAAACCTTTTTTTACTCATCTTTATTTATCATATTAGAAACATTTTCATTTTCTTCTCCATCATCATTTTCTGTAATTACTTTATGTTCATTATTTTCATTAACTTCATTTTCATTATTATTAACATTATTATTATTATTATTATCAGTATTATTATTTTCTTGATTATAATTATTATTATTATTATTTTCATTTTCATTATTTTCATTTTTAATATTATCAGTTTCATTAATTTCTTTATTTTCATTTTCATTTTCATTTTCTTCTTCTTCTTCATCTTGTAAAACATTATTAATAATATTTTGAATTCTTAAATTTGGTTTTGAAATTCCTTTATGAATTTTTTTAAAATTACTCATTTCAACTTTTTGATAATTTCCTAATTCATTTAATCTACTATTATATTTTTTATTTAATTTATCTAATTCTTTATTTCTTTGTATATTAAAAGAATCAGAAATAGATTTATATTTTAATTTAAAAGCATACATTTCATTTTCTTGTTTTTTAATTAATTTTTGTAATTCACTTTTTAATTTTTTATCTTTTTCCTTATTAAATTTTTCAATATCTTTTTTACCTAATTCTTCAACTTTTTTTGCTGCCAAATCAGCTTTTTCATAATTTTTTTGTTTAATAGATTGTTCTTTTATTTTAATCCAATTTAATAATTGACTTGAAGGTTTTGGTCTTTTACTTTTTTCATATTTTTCTTCAAAATTATTTCTAAAATCAAGTAATTCTTTTTGATGTTTTTCTAATAAAATTGATTCTTGTTCATTTAAATCTTTAATTAATTTATTATAAGCTTCATCCATATTTTTATTAAAAGTTTCTAATTCTGAATTTTGTTTTTGTTCAACAACTTCTTTTTGATTTTTGTATATTTTTTCTGCTTCAATTTTCATTTTTTCTTCTTCTATTTTTTTAAATTGATTAATTCTTTCTAATGCTTCTTTTGCTTTTGAAAAATTTTCTTCTTCTACACATTTAAGCCTATATTCTTCTAATATTGATATACATTCTCTTATTTTTTCTAAATCTAATTGAATTAAATCATGTGTTAATTCTAATGTGCTTTTTTTTTGGTTTTTTTCATTTGAAATTGATTGTTTTTCTTCTTCATTTTCCAACATTTTTTTAGTTTTTATATTTTTTTTTGATTTTTTTGTTATTTTTTTTTTTATTTTTTTTATTTTTGGGATTTTAAAAATTTACTATTTTAAATTATCCTCATAATTTTTTTTAAAATATTAATTAATATATTATATTTTCTTTTGACTTTCATAAAATAATATTTGATTTACATTTAATTATCATTAATTATTTTTTTGAATCTTGTTTATCAAATATTAAAAATCAAAAAAATATTTTTTCAATTATTTTTTCTTATATAATCTCTAATCTAATTTAACTTATCAAACAATAAAATACAAAGTAAATTGATTTAGGATAATAAATCTCATATGATTTTTTATGTGATTAAATTTTCATAAAAAAAAAATGAAAAAATATAAAATTAAACTTTTTTCCATGGAAAATCTCAAGATAATAAATAAAAGAATAAACTATTAAAAAAATAAAAATACTGATTTCACAATTTTAAAAATTAAAAGTAAATTACCCTAAAAACATGTATTATTAAATTCTTCATTAATTTTTATTTTTAACATAAAATGAAAAAGACGAATTTCGCTGATCCAGAAGCATTAACACTTAAAGACAGTAAAGAATCACATATAAGTGAATCAAAAACAACTTTTAATTATAACAATTTTTGGACTTATATAAATGAAGAATATTTCAAAGAAATAACAGATAAAAGTTTCTATCAAACTGAAGAATTAATTTATAAAGTTTCAAATAATGGTAAATCTTAAATTTATCTTTTTTTTCAATATTTTTTTTAGTTTTTAATTTAGCTAATCAAAAACAAAAAAAACAAAATCAGATACAAAAAGATAAAGAAAATTTTATTTCTTTTAAAAATTTTTCTCAAAGTAATTTTTTTAAAATTTTTATATTAATAAATAAGATAATAACCTTTTTAGTTTTATCTCAAAAAATTTCAAGAATAATACTCTAAAAGACAAAAATCAACTTTCAAATGTGAATAATTTTAAAAGTATAAATGAAGAAATTGATTATCTTGAAGATTTAAATAGAGAATTCGAAACATTTAACAAATCTAATTTGAATGAAATAAAAGAAAAAAGTCAAAAAGAAACAAAAAAAAATAAAAAATCAGAAAAGCAAAAAATAGAAGAAATAGAATTAAAATTACATACTTTAAGTCAACAGATTTATATTCTTCAAATGAAACAATTATCAGAAAGTATAAGTCAAATATTAAAAGAAAAAAGGAATAATAATTACATTATTTCATTTGATCCAACTGAAAATTATCATAAAGTAAAAATAAATGAAAATGAATATTTAGAACTAATTTCTTATAGAGATAATTCACTTTGTGGAAATGTACTTGAAGCTTTTATTTTAAATAATAATATTTCAAATCCAAAATTATTAAATAATCATAATAAAAATATTGAAAAGAATTGTAAAGAAAATAATTCGAAAGAAAAAATTACAATTGGTCATTTTCTTTTACCAAATTATAATTTTTGCCATCAATGTAAATTAAAAAAATTAAATGAAAGTTTAATTAAATGTCAAATGTGTAATGAAAATATTGATTGTGAAGAAAAACCAAAACCAAAAGTGAATATTTTTTCAGTAAATAATGCATTTATTATTCAAAAAGAAAAAGTATACTTATTAATTAATTATGATGGTAATATAAAAGAATTGATTGATAATTATTTTTCATATCAAAAGAAAAATACTTATTCTTGTAATAGATTTTATTGTGAAAGTTGTTTAAAACAAAATTATGAAATTGTTTTAGATGAATATGATAAAAATAAATTTATTTGCCCTGGTTGTTATAATCATTGTACTTGTTCAAGATGTTTAAGAAAGGAAGAATTAATGAAATTAATTGCTTATTATTTAACTTTGGGAGGAAAAATTGATAATTTGTATAATTTTTTAAAATCTAAAAATTCAATTTTTGAAAAGTTAAAAGATGATATTTTATTAAGTAAATTTATAATTTTTAATTTATCAAATTCTGAAAAAGAAGAAATTATTTTAAATAAAAAAATCAAAGTAGAAGATTTAATTGAATTTAGAAACAAATTTGAAATACAACAACAAAATTTTGCTTATTTTTTTGAAAAAATTAGGAAGCAAAGGCAATATAATTTAGTTGATATGGAGATATTAAATTTAAAATTAAATGAAAATGAATTTGTGAATAAGAAAAGAAAAGGCAATATAATAGAATTAGATAACGATAATGATACTATATCATCATCTAATGATAATAATAGACAAATTAAAAAAAGAAAAAAATAGTAAAAATTTTCATTATAATTGATATATAATATTCAAATTTTTATAAATTCTTTAATTGTTTAAATATTATTTTTTATATGATGATTTACTTTAATTCTATTTTTAATTACATTTTTAAATTTAAATTTTTGAAATTAAATATAATTAATTAAATAAAAAATATATATATATAAAAAAATAAATATAGTTCATTATTTCTATCAAAAATTATATGATTTAAATTCCTGTAAAACTATATTAAAAATTGTTAAAACGAATAATTAATAAATAAGTGAAAATACATTTTAAATAATAAGAATATTCAAAAAGATAAAATAAAATTTTTCAAAATTGCAAAAAAATAAAAATTAAAATTTAGCGAAACAATTTCAAATATATAAAAAACAAATATCCTAAATTTTAAAACAAAAATACAAAAATAAAACATAAAATCCAAAACATAACCATTTAGAAGAGCAATATATCTCAAACTTCAAATAAAGCTTTTCCTAATTTAACTGCATCTTTAACCTCATCCTTATTTCCAAATTCACATTCTTCTTCAAGTTCGTCTTCATCATCACCATAAGTAATTAAACAACAACTATCTCCTACTCTTTTTTCATAATCAGTAAAATTAGTATATAAAGTAAATGTTTGTTTTGATGGCTCCAATTCTTTACATGATAAAAATAAATTATAAAAAATTATAAACAAATTTTTTTGAAAAAAAATAATTCAAAAAAATAATTCTATAATTTAATAAAAAAACAATTTATTAATTATATTAATAAAATATTTTTATAATTAATTGTTTATCTAATATAAAATTATTTAATTTTTTTTTAACGTTTTTTTTATGAATTTTGAATTTGATAAATATTTTTTTCAATAATTTGATAATTATTATTTATATTAAAATGAATTTTGAAATAGAATATCATTTTCTTTCTTATAATTAAATAACTTCTATATATTAAGAATAAATATAAAAATTATTTTTTTAAATAACTATTAATTATCAATTTAGATTAAAATGTATTTAAATCTTAATGAGTTTCTCAATTTTTAATAATTTTTTCAATTTAGTAATATTAATTATATTTTCGGATAAAATTGAATTTTTACATTAGTAATATTTCCTAATGTTCCAATAAAAATTGGCATTTTATTCCAATAAATATGAAATTTAAATTTTTTATAAATTATTAAAAACCTTAAATAAAATAGTAGTTATTTAAGTTTCGTCGTCGCATATTCCTAAACATCTACAAAGGATTTTACTCCATATTCCTCCGGCAGGGCAAGAATTTCCTAAAGTAAAATAATTTTTATCTTCTGATTCTTCTTCTATATCATAATCATTTTTTTTCATATCAAAAAATTTATAAAATAATTTCTTTTGATATTTTTTTGTATTTAATAAATCTTCAATATCATTAAAAAAATTCTCATTATGAAAAGAATATATTTGTATACCATTAAAAACTTCATGATATATTCCTTTTACACACTCTTTTTTATTATTATTTTCTTTACAAGTTTTAATTTGTTTTATAAATTTTATAGCATTTTTAAGAGTTTCCATTTGAATATCATTTTTTGAATCTTTTTGAATTTGATGGAATAATTGTTTAGATATTACTAAATCAAAAATATTTTTTGGTTTGGTGTTTGAATTATCCAAAAAAATTTTTGAGTTTATTCCTATAATTAAAAGTATAAAAATTTCAATCTTTCTCATTATATTTTTTTAATTATTTATATAATGATTTTATTTAAGTATATTTTTTGCTTCTTTTATTTATTTAGAAATTAAATATTTTTTTTGAGTTAATCAAAAAAAAATAAATTTTAATAAGAAATGTAAAAAATATATATATTATTTTAATTATTTAACTTTCTTAATTTTATTTCATTATTATTATTTTTATTTAAAATAAACCATTCAATAATAAATTCCTTTGTTTTGAAA
>JAEEGK010008816.1_pt1 | contig 23732 bp, 21 predicted proteins | sample 8958771 | NCBI WGS metagenome assembly JAEEGK01 (sample SAMN16246547, study PRJNA631951) | gut metagenome | biome: gut microbiome; feature: rumen; material: SC-attached | host: Bos | place: Iran: Karaj | collected 2018-10
TCATCACGAACTCCCTGTAAAATCACTGCCTTTGCTTCTACAACATCGGGGAAATTAGACAAGCCTTTTATAACGTACTGCCTTAAATTAGGATCACTTGCATCATAGGCCCTGACAAGAATTGGAACCGATTTATTAACCTGCATAAGTCCAAGAGATTCAGCGGCATACATTCTTACAAAAGTGTTTTCATCATCATTTTCGAGAATATCCACTAGCTTATCCCAGGTTTCAATTGCATGCATTTTTCCGCAGGTGCGCATAAGGTTCTGCCTCTGAGCATCCGTCAAATCATCACGGTCAAGATATTCGGCCAGAAACATTGCCTCAGAAGGACCGCCGATATCACCTAAGGTAGCAATTGCGTCGGTAAAATAGTTTTCATTTTCAGATTCAATTAAGGTAATTACAGCAGGAACCGCTGCCTTTGTTTTTACAGCAGAAATATATTGAAAAACAGCCTTTACAACTTCATTTCTTTCATCATAAGGGTCATTAAGGATTTCTACTGCATAATCTTCAAGACAAGGATCTTCAAGCTTTGTAAAATACTTTAAAATTTTTTCTTTTATGGATGAAGTACGGGTTACTTGAAACAAATCGTAAATATCTTCGGTAAAACGAGGATCTTCATTTTTAATAAGGTCGTCAAGCAGAGTACCTATTTCAGAAGGAATACCATACTTTATTGTCTTGCGCTTGTCTTCTTCATCGGAATCACTTTCATCTTTTGCTGCTGCGGCTTCTGCTTTTTCTTTATCTATAGGCTTTGGACGTTTTGCAGGAGGAACCTCTGCTAGCCCGCCTTTTGAAGATTTAGTTTCTTCTTCAAACTGTTCACTTCCACTTTTCTTGAGTGAATCCTCTGCTGATTGAGAAAAAAGTGAAAAAGACAGACTTGTGCATAAAAACAGGCAAATAATCTTCTTTCTATTTTTCATAAAGGCCTTATTCTCCTCCTACTGATATCACACTTATATATTAAACACTTTTCTTATGAAAACGTTCCAAAAAATCTTTTCTATACTGCTCAAATCGATTTTCCTCAATTGCCACTCTGATTTCTTTGAGCATATTGTTCAAAAAATAAAGATTATGATAACTGGCAAGCATAGAACTTAAGATTTCCTGTTCCTTAAAAAGATGTCGAAGATAACTTCGGGTGTAAGTACGGCAAACTTTACAATTACATTCCTTATCTATTGGTTCATAAGAATGAATCCATCTTTCCTGTTTTATTGAAAGCATTCCATCATGAGTAAAATATGAACCGTTTCTGGCATTACGGGTTGGAAGAACACAGTCAAACATATCAATTCCAGCCTGAACTGCATCCAGAATATATTCCGGGGTTCCAATGCCCATTACGTATTTAGTTTTATCTTCGGGAAGATACTGAACAGTATAGTTCATAAATCTTGTAAACTCTTCCGGAGTTTCGCCTACACTCAAGCCGCCAATTGCAATACCTGGAAAATCAAGGGAAGAAACAAATTCCGCACTTTGCTTACGTAAATCTTCAAAAAAGTTTCCCTGAACAATTGGAAACAAAAGACCTTTATAGCCCTTCTCTTTCTGGATTTCCCATTCCTTTTTTGCACGCAGGGTCCAGTCCGAAGTAACTTTTAAGGCTTTTTCTGCGGCTTTTCTGCCTTCATCAGCACCGGTACAAACATCTAATTGCATTTGAATATCAGAATTAAACTTAGTCTGGGTCTGAACAACATTTTCAGGAGTAAAAAAGTGATAGCTTCCGTCAATATTGCTCTGAAAACGCACACCTTCATCTGTAATTTTACGCAATTGTGAAAGTGAAAAAACCTGGAAACCGCCCGAATCTGTCAAAAAGTTACGATTCCATTTTGAAAAGCCATGTAATCCGCCGGCTTCTTCAATTAAGTCTGCCCCCGGACGCAAATAAAGATGATAAGTGTTTGCAAGAATGATTTCAAAACCAATTTCTTCCAGCCAGTCTTTTGTCATGGCTTTTACGGTTGCGTTAGTTCCTACCGGCATAAAAACAGGGGTTTGAACGTCCCCATGAGGCAGATGAAGGATACCAGTTCTAGACTTTCCATCAGTAGATTTATGCTTTATGTCAAAATATTTCAAAACTTCGCTCATTTTATACTCCAAAATTATTTATCTGCTTGAATTATGTTCTGCTGAACTAGGTTCTACTAAACCGGAACAAAAGTATGGCAAAAAAAGTAAAGACAATATCAGGCATCCAGGCTCCCATAAAGGGTGTTATAACCTGGGTTTTTGCAAGAACCATTGTCACCATCTGGAAAACGTAAAATAAAACAACCGCAACAATTGAAAGCGACAAACTTATGAGAAGAACATTTTTTCTGGTTTTACCGGTAAGTCCTACGGCAAGAAAAGCTGTAAGGAACAAAATAAATGGAAAAGAAAACTTCTTGTAATAAACCGAAAGTGGCTCATAAAAAGGAAGTCCGGCTTTTTTCAAATGTTCAATGTATACTTTTGCATCTTTTGTATTAACGCTTTCAACATTTACAGTAGTTTTTCTAAATATTTCATAAGATTCTGTCAGCTGATCCGTATATTTTTTTAATACATTGGTCAATTCCAGAGAATCACCTTTGACTTCGTATTGAATAGGATTCTGCAAATCCCAGACAGCAGAAGCTTCATTCCAGACTGCAATGGGAGCATAAAGAATTGCCTTTAAGCTTTTATCATCATCCCTGAATACAAAATATACAGTTTCCAGGCGTTTTGTTGAATCCCGGTATTTTTTTGCCTTATAAATGATTTTTGAATTATCAGAAATTACAACGATATTATCATTGTTTGCATTTTCAATTTCGCCCAGCAGAGTCTTTTGCAAAAGTTCTTTTTTTCCGAGAGTTTGGACTACAAGACGGTCTTCCAGAAAAAACATTCCAAAAGAACAAAGTGCGCCAAAAGCAAGAATTGGTAAAACAAACTTAAATAGAGAAACGCCCGAAGCAAATAAGGCTGTTATTTCATTTTTGGCATATAAATCACTGAGAATATAAGTTACCGAAAAAAGATAGGCAATTGGTGCGCCATACCAGATTGTTTTTGGTACATAATAATACATGATTTTAAATACATCTTTGGCAGGTGCATTCTGTTCTAGATAGCGCGAAATATTCATGAACAAATCAACAAGGTTTAATATGATTGCAATAAAAACCAGAGCGCCAAAGAAAAAAGGAATTATTTTTTTTAGAATATAACCTACAAACTTCATTGCCGTCTATTTCCTTATTAAACGTAAAGAGAGAATCACGGCAACAAAGGCAAGAAGAAAGTTCGGAATCCAGATACACAAGAAAGAATCCAGTTGAACTCGAGTTACTAATAGTTGTCCTGAAATCTGCATAGCCCAATACAAAACGCAGATTATAATTCCAATAAAGAGTCCCATTGTGAGACCGTTATGCTTACCAAATAAAAAAGCTATAGAAAAGGCAAGAAAGGCAAAAAATATTGAGCCAAAGGGAATTGCAAACTTTTTATAGTATTCCATACGCCAGGTATTGAGGCGGATTTCATCGGTATCTTCATCCGCAATCATTTTTTTAAGCTCATTCCGCAAATCTATAAAAGTCATTTCGCGGGGATTTTTCCCATACCGCCCGGTTATTGTTGAGTCAAAAATATTAAGAACTGTCTTGTTAGATTGCATTACATCATAATTTTTTTTATTTTGAGTTTTGATTGTAGTCAAAAGAGCATTTTCCATATCAAGCTGAAGAAGAACGCCTTCATTTTTTGCTCCCTGTAAAATTGAATTACCGGCTACAATTATTGTTTCTTCGTTCTGTTTTTCACTATTAAAAAAAATGATATCTGATACATTCTGTCCCTGGACATCGCCAATTACAACAGTAGATTTTCCTATCTGTTTTACGCTGTTTGGCTCAAGTACAACTGTCGGGTTTGATTTTGTAATTTTTCTGTAAAGCTGATTGAACTTTATGGTTCCAAGAGGAAGAAGATAGTCATTTACAAAAAATGAAACAAGGGAGATTGCGAGTCCAAGAACTAAGACTGGCACTAAAATAGAACGAAAGCTAAAACCAGATGCCCGGAAAATTAATATTTCGTTATCGCTGCTCATTCTTCCCAGGCACATTAAAAATCCAACAAGAGTTGCAAAAGGTGCAGACTGAGCGATAATTGCAGGCATACTGTAAATCATGATTTTAACTACATCAGAAAAAGGCGCACGTTTAGAAAGCATATCTTCACCAATAAGAAGAATCTGATTTGCAAAAAAAACAACAAAGAGAAAAGCAAAGCAAATCAGAAAATAATACATGAGTTCTTTGTAAAGATATTTTTTTAAGATGTTTCTTCCAATGTCCTTTTTAAAAATCATTCAATCACACTCCCGTAGAACCAAATCCACCTTCTCCCCTTTGGGTCTGAGATAAGGACTGGCTTATTTCAAAAGCTGCTTGAATTACTGGCGCTACAATAATCTGAGCAATTCTTTCGCCATTATTTACAGTAAAAGCTTTTTCACCAAGATTAATAAGAATTACTTTTAATTCACCACGATAGTCGCTGTCAATTGTTCCAGGAGTATTAAGAACTGTTACGCTGTTTTTAGCTGCAAGTCCTGAACGCGGACGAACCTGTATTTCGTAGCCCTGAGGAATTTCAAAAAAAAGGCCGGTCGGTATTATTGCTACTTTTCCACTTTCAATTTGAATTGGTCCCTCAGGTAAATATGCACATACATCAGCCCCTGCCGCTCCAGAGGTTTTGTATTCAGGGAGGACGGCACCCGGCTTAGAAAGAAGTTTTACATTTACATTTGACATAGTAATATTATACTACGCTTTACGAATAAATTCTACAAAGTCAGACTGTGGAAGAGGCGTTGAAAAATAATAGCCCTGAATATATTCGCAGGCCGGAAGATTTTTATGCTTTAATTCGTTGAAATAATCAAAGGTTGTTTTATCTTCTATCCCTTCTACAAGTACTTTTTTGTTTAAATTGTTGAGCATTTCGATTGTATCATTGACAAGAATCTTGAGTTTTTGATTTTCAAGTTCATCAACAAAGGTTTTATCGAGTTTTACAACTTCTATAGGAAGAGAAAGAACTTTTTTGATGTTTGAATATCCAATTCCATAATCATCAAGAGCAAAAAGAATGCCCATGTTATGGAGGGAAGTAATATTTTTTTCAACTACCTGAGGATTAAAATCTGCAAAGCTTTCGGTAATTTCAAACCGTATATGTTTTGGAGAAACATCGTATTTATTCAGAAGTTCAGAAATTATATCCACAAGATCTGATTCTATACACTGAGATGCAGAAATATTGATTTCTATATAATCAAGATTCAGATTTTTAAAGTCTTCTGAAGCGACAAATTGCATTACTTTTTCAAAAACAATATACCCTATCTCGCTTATCTGTCCGTTTCTCTCGGCAAAAGGAATAAAGGCATTTGGAGAAATGTAGCCGAAATATTCATCTTTAAGTCTCAGCAAAGCTTCTGCAGCAACATAACGGTTTTCGCGTACCCCATAAATAGGATGATAGAAGATTTCAAAGGAATCTTTGGTTAGTGCATTTTTAAGGATATTATCGATTTCATTTTTAATTTTAAAATCAGCTGATTCCTTAAATTCCTTTAAGAAAATGACTTTCTTTGTTTTGGGTAGAATATGATGAAAATTCTTTGCAAAATACAAAAGATAATCATAATCCGTAATATCTGTCTGGGACTCTACAACACAAATTCTAGGATCTATAAAAAACTCGTAATTATCAATAGAAAAACTTTCTTTAAGGATATTTTCCAATTCGGTTGAAACTGCCTGAATTCTTGATTTATAAAGTTCATCAACATGGATAACAAAAAGTGAATTTTCAAGATAATATGGTGTAGTGTGGAGCTGCTTTTTTTTGCAAAGCGTAGAAAACCAGTCCGCAAGAATTCTTAGAAAATTTTCGTAATTATTGTGTCCAATATAAAGATTTATGTTCTGATAATTTGTGATTTTGATGAGTATGTAATAATCATTCTTTTTCAGTAAAAAGTTTTTTCGAGTTTTATTCTTAAAATAAAAATAACTTGCACAATTTAAACGGGAATCAATTTCGGCTTCAGGACGTTGAGTTGTAGAGGAAATAAAGAAGGCTGTAATAGCAATCATGAACATCTGAAGTTCAAGATTTTTTAATTTAAAATTTATCAGTGAAAAAATGATATTTACCCAGCAAATGGAAATTGCAATTTTAAATCCTTCTTTTGAAATTATTGGAATGTAATACATGATAATAATCATGCTGAGAATGAGTATGCACAAAGTAAAAGCAGGCAAAACCATAGCGCGTGACGAATAAACACAATGCAGATTTTCGTCTATAACAAAAAGCCTGTGTGAAATTATATTTGTTATCAGATAAACTACAGGGAAAAATGTAAGGATTTCCATTAATATTCTAATAAAATAATTTCTTTTATAAAGCTGAAGGATATCTATCGCGGAATACATATATATATACATAATCGGAACTACAAAATTCAAGAAGAAAAAACAAGCATACAAAAAAACATACATCAAAGTACGTATTTTTTCACTCGGAGGAAAATACATTTCAAAAAAGAGACTAAAAATTCTGCAGGTTACAGCAAGCAAGGAACAAACAAGACATCCTAAGAAAATAAGATTAGTCAAGCCCTTATATGTTTTTCTGAAAAAAACAGCAAAAATCATAGCACCAATAATACTGAATGATGCAAAATCAAAAAACAGAAAATTGTTCATATTGACTCCACTTCTTCGTTATGAATGCGCAAGAACTCAATAAACTGGTCCTGAGGCAGAGGCTTTGAATAAAAATACCCCTGAATATAATCACAACCAGCCGCTTCAAAATAATCTCTGGCTTCCTTAGATTCTACGCCTTCAATCAGTATTTCTTTGTTAATCTTTCTAAACATACTGATTGTGCTGGCAATAACCACTTTCATATCGTTATTTTGAAATTCATCTGCAAAAGTCTTGTCTAATTTGATTATAGAAAGAGGAAGCGACATAATTCTCTTTATATTTGAATAGCCGGAACCATAATCATCCAGAGAAAAATTAATGCTCATTTCTGAAAGACGGTTTATGTTCAAATCGGATATTTCATGATTCATATTCATGGCAGTTTCTGTAATTTCAAGATTTATAAAGGCTGGATTTACTTTATATTTTTGAAGAACTGAATTAACTTTGCTATAAAAATTTGATTCAATGCACTGTGCAACAGACAGATTTATTTCAACATACTGAAGTCCTAATTCATGAAGTTTATTATCTGCGACAAAACGACATACATCATCAAAAACAAATTCACCAATCTGATGAATCGCTCCATTATTTTCTGCAACTGGAATAAAAAGTCCAGGCGAAATCATTCCGTATTCGTCATCTTTAAGTCTGATAAGGGCTTCGGCAGAGGTAAAGCGTTTTTCCTTTAAATTATAAATTGGCTGATAATACATTTCAAAGGAATGATTTTTTATTCCTTTTGCAATGATTGAATCAAGCTTATTTCGTATCTGAAAGTTTTTATTTTGAGCTTCTTTTTCAAGGAAAATTACTCTGTTGTTTTCTGAAAAACTCTTATCGATATTCTGAACAAAATTCATAACAGAATTATAATCAGGTAAATCATTTGGACAGCGAACAAAACATATTTTAGCTTCAACAAGAGAATCTACACTGTCATCAAAGGAATTATTATTAAAGAATTTGCTGATTTCAAAAATAGTTTTTTCACGGATTTTTGTTGTCTCATTTATTGAAAGAACAGCAATTAATCCGTTCTGCAGATAATAAAGATAAGTTCCCTGCTCTGCAATGAGTATCTGCAGCTTCTGCAAAACAGTATTTATATAATCCTGAACCACATCATCATTAAGTCGCCGAATTAACTGTTCAAAGTTCTTAAGTTTTATAAAAATAATATTAACCGGATGCTTTGCCATGAAGTTTAATCTTACTTCTTCTGAAAAAGCATGAAAATTTAAGGTACCGACAGAGATTTCAATCAATTCTTCTGGACGCTGCAAAACTAGAGAAATAATAAGCATTGGGAAGGTAGTAAAAAAAACTTCAACAAGTAAGTCTGGATGTACCATTTGAATCAGAATGCCAATGATTGCAATTGGATACAAAGACAAAACTGCAATAAATTTTGAGCGTGAAAGTCTTTTTCTATAAAAAAAAGTAATTAAAATGGAATAAACAAAACTTGCAAAGGCAAAGGCATATAAAAAATACATGCTGCCCAATCTTGTAAATGACAAATCATCGTTAATGCGGAATAGTTTGTGGGTAAAAAAATCAATAAAAACAGTAGAAACTATAGCAAGGGGAATTATAAGCCAGCTTATAAATAAGGCCCTGTATCTTTTAAAATCATACCATAATCCACAAATTGAAAAAAGATAAAGAGCGTATATTGGAGTACTCAGATTTCTTGTAAGAAGATAAATATAATGTGTTAAACGAACAATCAATTTACCGGCTTCATTGTGCTGCAGAAAGAACTGTTCAGTAAATCGCAAGATATCAAAAATACCTGATATCAGTACAAAAATAACAAGAAGAAAAAAAATCTTATTTGACCGCCCAGTTGTTACCTTTCGGAAGATTAATGAAAAAATTAAGAACATCAAAGTAATAACAGCGCAATAATCAAATGTAACAATTCTTATCATGACAACCAGACAACAATAAGGTTATAAAATCTCTACCTATAAAAAGTGTACATCAATAATCCGTATAATGCAAAAAAAAAGTGCTTTCAGTAATCCATATATTTGGATTTTACCGAAAGCACTGTAATTTTTCTTAATTAAAAAAGATTACTCTGTTGGGCGCTTTTTAAGACTCTTGCTTTCTGCAATAGCCTGTCCTTCACCAACCTGCTGCTCCATCATAGCGCGAACCTTTAATGGAAGTCCAAACAAAGTGATAAAGCCCTGAGCATCCTTATGATTGTAAAGCTCACCAGTTGTGAAAGAAGCAATTGATTCATTGTAAAGGCTGTATTTAGAGCCAGAACCAGCACCACGAATTGCACCTTTAATCAATTTAACCTTGGCCCAACCTGTAACAGTTTCTTCTGTCTTATCAACAAAAGCCATACAAGCGTCCATCAAGGTTGTGAACCATTTTCCGTCGTAAATCAATTCACCCATGCGGATTGAAATCTGCTGCTTATAATGATAGGTCTCACGGTCAAGACAGATATGCTCCATCATTCGGTGAGCAAAATAAAGAATTGCTCCACCCGGAGTTTCGTAAACACCACGACTCTTCATACCTACGCAGCGGTTTTCACAGATATCAACAAGACCAACACCATTGCGACCACCAATTACGTTCAATTCGTTGAGCAAATCAAGCGCATTCATTTTTTTGCCGTTTACAGCAACTGGAATACCCTTTTCAAACTCAATTGTAACATATTCGCCCTCATCTGGAGCTTCTTCTGGAACACAAGTATTTTTAAGCATGTGCTTGTAGTTTGGTTCATTTTCAGTTTTTTCAAGTTCAAGACCTTCGTGGCTAAGATGCCAGATGTTCTCATCGCGTGAGTAAGACTGATCTTTTTTCATTGGAACTTCAAGTCCGCGGTCTTCCAGGAACTTAATTTCTGCTTCACGGCTGTCCATATTCCATTTATCGTCACGCCATGCTGCAATAACCTTGATATCAGGAGCAAAAGCTTTAATTGCAAGCTCAAAACGAACCTGATCATTTCCTTTTCCAGTTGCACCATGACAAATTGCAACAGCTTTTTCCTGGCGGGCATATTCTACAAGAATCTTTCCAATTAAAGGACGAGCGGTAGAAGTTCCCAATAGATATTCGTCTTCGTAAACTGCATTTGCTTTAAGAGCTGGCCAAATGTATTCTTCAATATATTCCTGACGAGCATCTACAACATAGCAGGCAGCAGCACCTGTTTTTATAGCACGTGCCTTAATTGCAGCCCAGTCATCTCCCTGACCAACATCAATACAAACTGCAATTACATCATAATCATAATTTTCTTTAAGCCATGGAATGATAACAGTTGTATCAAGTCCACCTGAATAAGCCAAAATAACTTTATCTTTTGCCATATAAATCTCCTGACACTACACTACGCTTAAAAAGGAGTGTAAGTCTAAAATTGCATAAATATACAAAAAATATACAACTTTATGCAAAAATATGCAATATTAAGATATGATTTATATGATTTAAATATAGAATATTAATTATCTTCTTCGTTGTCTTTGATTGTTACGCAGCCTAGATAAAGGGGAACGCTGGAAGTATTTGTATAATCGTCATTTAAGGATAAGCCGACTGCAAATAGAGGAACATACCAGCGGTTGTCATCGTCAGAATCTGTGGAAGTAGGATTTTCCTGAACATCAGAATCGCCTTCTTTTGGTACAGCAGATTTTTCATCCTTTCTGTAGCTTGCAAAATTAAAGTTTAATCCGTCTTCATCACGAATAGGCTTTCCGTAAGAAATGTCATTTATTCTAACTTCCGCTTCGTATCCGGGAACAACCAGGCCATCACTACCAATATAATCAGTAAGTCTTATCCATACAGTCTGATCACTGGAATCATTATGCTCAATAAGTACGGCACCAGAAAGTTTTTCTGCTCTAAGCGGCTTAAAATTGTAGGTAGAGGTTAATCTAGGGGCAGCATTTGCTTTATTATCTGTTGAATTGATAAGATTTGTTATGGAACCAACTTCGGAATCCATTTTTGATTTACTTTTATAGATTTTATAATAGACAGCGGTTCCTAAAAACTTTTTAACTTCAGTATTGTTGTTATTTTCATTTGTTCGGAATGAAAAAAAACAGTTTGAGAACTCTGAATCATAATAGGGAGTATGTATACTATAGCTTGGAGCTTCAACAACATAATATACGTCCAGTCCACAGCCAGAGTTAAATAAAAAAAGACATATACCCATTAAAACAACCTTAAACAAATGCTTTAATTTACTTGTATATGCCTTTTTCATTAAAATATTCAGCAGTGATTACTCTGCTTTTCCTTCAACTTTTAAATCAATAATTCTTGTTTTTGCAAGATTTGCCCAGCTGTCATTAGGATTTTTATCATTTAATTCCTGATAAACCTTTACAGCTTCAGCATACTGACCTTTTGTTTCAAGAAGGCGTCCATAGCTGAACATTGCATGAGTTCTCAAAACAAAATCTTCTACATCAACAGCAGCTTTGTAAGCAGCAGCGGCATCATCAATTTTTCCCAACTGTTCATAGCAAACAGCCTTATTATAATTTGCCAATGGTGCTGTATAAGCCTTTTTACCTTTTGTTGCAGCAGCATCCCAATAAGCAGCAGAAGCTTCATAATCTTCTTTCTGATATGCAAGTTCTGCAGCAAGCATGTTAGCTCTTACACCAGCTACGCCACCTTTTTTTGTATAGCCTTCAATTTTTTCAAGAATAGAATCACGTCTTGCAGTTAATTCAGCTTCCTCCAGTGAAGAAGATTCATTAACCAGTTCATAAGTCAATGCTTCAACTGCAGCAAGATTTTTTTCAGTTGATTTTGACACTGCAATTTCAACTATAATAAAAACTGCAATTATTGCAATAACTGCTGAAAAGCAGGAAATCACAACTTTTCTGTTTTTTTCAAGAACAGAATTAAGTTTTGAACTTGCAGTTTTCACTTCTTTTTCATTTTTCTCTGCCATAATATTTACCTCAATAATTTAATCAAAAAATTAAATATTTATTTACGAATCTGTAATTCATTTATGAGACGAATTACATAGGTTCGCTGTATTCCAAGAACTTTAGCAGTTTTAGTCTGGTTCCAGTTATTTTCTTCAAGTATCTTTATAAGATATTCTCGCTTAAAGGAATCAATAGCCGTTTTTAAAGTTTTGTCTGCAAAAGAAGTTTCAAGTACATCATTAACAGTATCTTTTATACTTTCTCCTTCTCCTAATGCCATGTCATTAACTCTTATATAGTCTGAATGACCGACAATAAAACAACGCTCAATGGCATTCTTTAATTCAGCTACGTTGCCGCCCCAGAAATAATTCATTATATAATTCTTGGCAGTTTCAGAAAATCCCAGGAACTCTTTACCATAAATCTTGTTGTAATATTTATAATAATAATCAGCAATTTCCGGTATATCTTCTTTGTGTTGTCGCAATGGAATCATATTGACAAATACATTGCTTATCTGGAAATACAAATCCTTTGAAAATCTTTGAGCTTCCATAAGTTCTTCAAGATTCTCAGTAGACGAAAAAATAAATCTTACTTTGGCTGACTTAACTGTGTCATCTTTTAATAAAGTACACAATTTTTCCTGCTGATTCAGATTTAGTTTTTCAATATTACTTACATAAATAGTTTTTTCACGGTTATTGTCATCGCTGACAAACTTATTTATAGAGTTAAGAATCTTTTCTCCCTGAGTGTAAAATAATTTACAATTTAACTCCAGGAAATCAGAAGGATTCTTTTTACCTTCGATATGAACAACTCTTGCAAACAACTGCTTGCCTGTTCCTGTTTCGCCAGTAATTAATACAGAGGCTGTATTTTGACAGACAGATAAAATAATTTTTCTAATTTCTTTAATGAACCCGCTGCTGCCGACAAACGATTGAACTGAATATGTCATATCTTCTAGCTCTTCCTCCAATAATCCGTTAAACAAAACGCATTGCAGTCCTATTACTAAAACATACAATGCGTTTCTTTAGAAAAAAATATTTAATATTCGTAAATAATATTAGTTATTTTTTTGTGTTTTTAAAAGATCGCCGAGTGTGTATGCTCCATCATCATTATTTTCTGAATCAGACATATACTGAGATATTTCATCACGCTGCTGCTTTCGTTTAAATTCACGAACAGAAAAAGCTACTTTTTCTTTGCCTGTGTTTACGTCAACGACATAAACATTGATTTTATCACCAACTTTGTATTTAGCAACGGCTTCTTCAAATGGAACATCTTTTTCATCGCTGAGATTAGCCTTATTTACAAGACCTTCAATTCCATTAGGAGCTTTTACAAATACACCAAAATCAGTGATAGAAGTAATTTCGCCTTCAAGTGTAGAACCTACTTTATATTCTTCAGCAAAAGCCTTCCAAGGATCGTCAGTAAGCTGCTTCATACCAATCTTAATTTTATGAGCTTCAGCATCACATTCAAGAACAACTGCTTCGATTTCCTGATCTACAGAAAGCTCACTGCCTGGATGTTTTACTTTCTTTGTCCATGAAATGTCATCGGCATGTAAGAATCCGTCGATTCCTTCTTCAAGAGCAACAAAAGCACCGATGTTAGTAATCTTAACGATTTTACCAGTAACTTTTGTACCTACAGGATATTTCTCTTCGATTGTATCCCAAGGATTTTCTGTTGCCTGTTTAAGACCGAGAGAAACACGACCAGCCTGAATATCATATCCAAGGATGATTGCTTCAACTTCCTGTCCTAAAGAAACCATATCACCTGGTTTGTTAACTTTCTTTGTCCAAGAGAATTCAGAAATGTGAACAAGACCTTCAATACCCTTTTCGAGTTCAACAAAAGCACCAAACTCAGTAAGTTTTGTAACTTTTCCATGAACCTTATCGTTTACATGATATTTTTCTTCAAAATGTACCCAAGGATCTTCTGTAAAATGTTTAAGAGAAAGATTAATTCTCTTTTCTACTGGGTCAAGTCTGATAACTTTAAGTTCAATTTCCTGACCTTTCTTTACAAAATCTTTAGGACGTGCAACATGTCCCCAGCTCATATCGTTGATATGAAGAAGACCGTCAAAACCGCCAAGATCAATAAAAGCACCAAAACTGGTGAAGCTCTTAACAGTTCCTTTTACAGTGTCACCAATTGCAGTATTTTCAAAGAATGCATCTCTATTTTTGTTGATTTCTTCTTCGAGATACTTTCTTCGGTTTACAACTGGATTCAACTTGTTATCTGAATAGAGACGTTCAATATAGAACTTAGACTTTACATCAATCAATGATTCCGGTTTTTCAACCTTTTCGCTATCAGCCTGGCTGATTGGTAAAAATGCCATTCGGTCAATTCCCAAATCAACTTCATAACCGCTCTTTACAGCCTTAGCGATAACACCATCAACAGGCGTCTTATCTTTCCATGCTTGCTGGATTTCTTTTAAGAATCTTTTTGAATCAGCTTTTTTCTTAGAAAGAACAGGACCACTTGAATTATGTCCCATTAATAATGCCTGAACCTTATCCCCTTCTTTCGGCAGATTATCTGCGAACTCCTCTGCAGGGATTAACCCCTCTGACTTATCACCAATGTCCACATAAACATAGTCTTTTGTAACCTGAACAACAGTTCCTTCTACAAGATTACCAGTTTCTGGTGCACTGAATGTTTTCAGAGACTCCTCTAATTGTGTCTGGAAATCACTCTTGGAGTTCTGAGTTTCTTCCTTTTCCACTTCCATTTCGTCCATTATATAACCTTTTAATTATGAAATTTGTTTTAATATTATCGCACAAACATTGTCAATCGTCAAGTTAGAAGTATCGATATAGAGGGCATCTGGTGCAATTTTTAATGAACCTTCCTTCTTATTTTTGTCCATTTCGTCCCTTTTTTCTATAGATGCCTTAATTTCTTCCAAAGTCATATCACTTACGCCCTGATCAAAGCGTCTTTTTGCCCTAACCTCTGCAGATGCATCAAGATAAATCTTGTATTCAGCATTAGGAAAAACTACTGTTGTCATATCGCGGCCTTCACAGACAATGCTTAAAGATTTTGTAATCTCCCGCATAAGATCATTTACAAGATGTCGGATTTCAACAATTGCACTTACCTGAGACGCATTGTTAGTTATGCGGTCATCGTGAAGATGGGCAGTAACGTCTTTACCGTTTAAGATAAAATGACCTTCTTTTGTATATTCAATTTTCTGCTTTTTGCAAAAATCAAGGGTTGCAGCTTCATCCTTATAATCAATTCCTGCATCCAGAACAGCCATAGTAAGAGTTCTGTAAAAACCGCCGCTATTCAAAAAAGTTATGTTTAATTTTTCTGAAAGCATTTTTGCAATAGTGCTTTTTCCAGTTCCTGCAGGTCCGTCAATTGCGATAATCATATTTCCTCCAACACAGGCTTGAGTTTTTTAAGGGGGGAAGACTCCCCCTTCGTCCGCACTTCGTTGCGTCCTACCCTCTCTGCGGGCTCAATCGCCGCCCGCAACGCCTGCTATATTTCTTCATATAATTACTAATGCCTTGAAGTTAAATTTAATAATCCTTTAATTTCAAAATCCGTCAAATCCCGGAATTCACCAGGCTTCAAATCATCAATATTCACACAACCGATTCTTACACGAACAAGGGATTTTGTACCTATATTTTGAGATTCCAGAACATTTCTGATTTCACGGTTTTTGCCTTCAATTAAAACTATGCTGAGTTTGCGCTGTTTTAGGATTGTGCATTTTTTGCACTTGTAGAATACGTCGTCGACTCTTATGCCTTTCTGGAATTTTTCAGGAAAATCTTCCGGAATATTCTGACTGGTTTCTACAATATATTCCTTTTCCAGCTGACTTGAAGGATGGGACAGTTTGGCCGCAAAATCTCCGTCATTTGTAAAGATTATAAGTCCCTTGCTGTACATATCAAGACGCCCTACGTTGTAAAGACGCTCCTTGTATTTTTCTTTCAATAAATCAGCAGCAACAGAACGACCTTTTTCATCAGAAGAAGAACAGACAAATCCGGCAGGTTTATTTAACAAAACATAGCGTTTTTTTTCTTCAAGAAAGATTTTTTTACCATCGACAGTAACTTCATCCTTTTCAGAAACCTTTGTTCCCATGGAAGTAACTACCTGTCCATTAACAGAAACTCTTCCATCAAGAATAATTTGTTCACAGGCTCGACGGCTTGCTACTCCGCTGTGTGCCAGAAAAACCTGAAGTCTAACTTCTTTATTTTCATGCTTGATAAAATCACTAGCGGGCAAGTTCGAACCTCTCTTCATCATCTTCATCAAGTTTAGGAAGCTCTGAAATGCTGTTCAATCTGAAAAGCTTTAAAAATTCTTTTGTAGTTCCAAAAAGAATAGGACGGCCTGGTGCTTCTTTTTTTCCAACTTCTTTTATAAGATTACGGTCAAGCAAAAGTCTGACCATATTATCTACGCCAACACCTCTGATTGATTCAATTTCCGCCCTTGTTATCGGCTGGGAATAAGCAATAATTGCAAGTGTTTCCATTGCAGATTTAGACAGATGGCCTTCCCTTTTTGAACCGTAAAGTTCTTTTAATACATCCCAATATTCTTTTTTAGGAGCCAGACACCAGCCACCTGTAATCATAGTAAGTTCAACACCACTATCTTCTGAACTATATCTTTCCTTTAATTTTTCTAAACACTGCTCAACAACCTCTTCAGAAAGCTGTGATTTATTAGAAATCATCTTTACCGAAAGGGGTTCACTTTCCAAAAACAAAACAGCTTCAACCAAAGCTGTTTCCTTATTAAAATCCATAAAAATACCTTATATTCTAGTTTGTAGTTAATTCGTCTTCGCTAGGAATATAACCTTCGTTATCATTTCTGGCACATATTTTTATATCACTAAAAATCTTATTTTGGAAGATGGTTATCATTTTAAATTTTACAGCTTCCAGAATTGCCATAAACGCACAGATTACATCCATTTCGTTTCCGGGACGTGTAAGCAAATCCGTAAACATACATTCCTTTTTTTCTTCAAGAAACTCGTTCATCAAGGTAATTTTTTCGTTTACAGATATTTCCTCGTACATATTCAAAATCTTTTCATTTGAATATTGTCCCATCATGTTTTTGAACATTGCCTGCATACGCTGCAGCAAGTCCCAGGTATCGATTTCTTCCCACATATCGTCGGATTCATCAAAAGGAAGAACTCTCTGAATCTTTTTGCGCTCAAAGTTCCATTCAGATTCATCTTCCTGCTCTTCCATAAGAGAAGATAGCTTCTTAAATTTCTGATACTCAATAAGTTTATCTACCAGTTCCTGTCTTGGATCTTCATCGTCATCATCCTCATAATTAAACTCAACAGGAAGAAGCATACGACTTTTTATATAAATTAATTTAGCTGCCCAACTGTAAAACTCAGATAAATCGCTTAAATCAGTTTGTACTGCATAATCCAGATACTCAAGATACTGTTCTGTAATCTGGGCAATCGGAATATCATAAATATTAACCTTACTTTCCCTGATTAAAGCCCATAATAAATCTAAAGGTCCTTCAAACTGTCCAACCTTATATTCATGTTTTTTGCTGTCAGTTGAAACATCAGATTTAGTAATTGTCTGCAGTGTTACAGTTTCACTCATTTTTTACCGCCTATAAAAAATCCTTAGAAGAAATATATTTATCAACGCGGTTTGCCTTATCATTCAAATCGATAGCTGATAAATATTTTTGAAATCTTTCTATAATTTTTTTATCGGCATTTTCTATTAAAACTTCAATAGCAGGAATCAAAACAAAAGCCCGCTCCGAAAGTCTGGGATGGGGAATCTCAAGTTCAGCAGTCCTTACGGATTCATCTCCAAACAACTCAATATCGATATCAAGAGACCGCGGTCCGAATCTAATTTCCTTACTGCGGTCCCTTCCATATTTTGCTTCTATTTCATTAACAAATCTAAGCAGTTCAACCGGTGTAATTTCATCAGCTATGTTTCCCAAAACAACCATATTGAAAAAATCATTCTGATTATCAACATACATTGCCTTGGTTACATAAACTGATGAATACACTGGATTTTTTAAATAGAGAGCCAATTCATGGCAAGCCCTTTTCAGTATTTCCAGAGAAGACAATTCACCAAAATCACTGTTAGAACCTAAACCTAATAAAACCTTTTTCATATCAGATTGAATTATCTCAGATTAAAAAAGTGCATTATCAGCCTTAGAATCATTTGCAGAACTATCAGCTTCCTTTTTTGCTTTTTTTGCAGCTTTTTCTACAGGTTCACCTTCTTTATTTTTCAAAACCTGCCCCGGAAAAACTTCGGCACGGATTTTTGCTTCTATCTCTTTTGCCAGTTCTGCATTCTGTTCAATAAAGTTAACTGCATTTTCCTTGCCCTGACCAATCTTAGATTCGCCCATTGTATACCAGGCACCGCGTTTATCAATAATTCCATGTTTAACCGCAGAATCCAATAAACTGGCAGAAGAAGAAATACCCTTACCAAAATAAATATCCAGTTCACACTTTCTGAATGGAGGCGCAACCTTATTCTTTACAACTTTTACCCTTACCCTGTTTCCAAGAGCATCCTCATCGCCTTTTCCGTCTATTGTCTCAATACGTCTAATTTCAAGACGAACAGAAGAATAAAACTTCAAAGCCTGTCCACCGGTAGTAGTTTCAGGATTACCAAACATAATTCCTATTTTCATACGAATCTGATTAATGAAAATAACAATACAATTTGATTTTCCAATCACCGCTGTCAATTTTCTAAGTGCCTGACTCATAAGTCTTGCCTGCATACCCATAACAGCATCGCCCATTTCCCCTTCAATTTCCTTTTCCGGAGTAAGAGCCGCAACAGAATCGACAACTACAATATCAACAGCACCACTTCTTACAAGATTCTCTGTTATTTCCAGAGCCTGTTCACCAGTATCAGGTTGAGATACCCACAACTCATCAATGTTCACACCAAGATTCTTGGCATAAACAGGATCCAAAGCATGTTCAGCATCAACAAAAGCAGCTACCCCACCCAATTTCTGAGCTTCTGCAATAGCGTGCAAAGCCAATGTAGTTTTTCCCGAACTTTCAGGACCGTACATTTCAATCACACGACCACGCGGATAACCACCGATTCCAAGAGCTTCATCAAGAAGAATAGAACCAGAAGGAATGACATCAATTCCTGCCGCATCAGCCTTATCGCCCAACTTCATCAAAGCACCCTGACCAAACTGTTTTTCGATTTGCAGGCGGGCTGCTTCCAACGCTTTCATTTTTTCCGAATTATCCATCGGAGTAGAATTTGAATTTACCATGTATATTACTCCCTATGTATATATTAGATTTAATATGCAAAAAAAGACCATTTTTCGAAAAAAAAATTAAAAATTTTCAAAAAAAGTGATTTTTTTTACTTCATTCCCTCTTTTACGCTCTGATAAACTGCTCTTCCCTCAATATAAACCTTATTATCCTCTGATGAAATCTTTCCTAAAATCTTTACAGGCTGATCAAAAGCGATATTTGGAGTAACCTTAAAAGTAACAGTAACAATGCCATCTACAACTTTACCAGATTCATAACCTACCAGAAGCTGACAGGTATAAGAACCATCATTATTCAAAATAGCATTACTAATCTTTCCTCCCCAGGCAACCCAGCAATCCATATAAAGTGCAGGTTCTTTCTGAACAGCAGAATAATCAGGGGAATCAGACAAAGTATCAAAAGTAGGAACTTCCAGATAAGACATAAGAACCTGAGCCTTCTGCTTAATTGAAAAAGAAGCATTAGAGTTCAGAATTCTATTTATTTCAACTTGTGCAGCATTATCCCTGTGAGACTGGAAATACATGAGAGCTTCATTATAAGATTTTGCAATCTGCTTATCATTTAAAATATAACTATAGCTCTGAGATGACAAATCCTTTTCCTGCGGATTATTTTTTTCTTCCGTGGTTAATGTCAATTCTGTAATATTCTGACGTTTTCCTTCTGAATAATCCTTCTTAGGAACAAATACCATAACCAGAAGAGTAACAAGAATTGCAGCCAGGGAACTGATTATAATTTTTGCAACAATATCAGGATTTACACCAAGCGAAGGATAAAACTGCTCTATACGCCCGGTATCAACCCAACGGCAAATTGTATCGTAATCCCCTCGGGTTCTTATAAACTCCATAGCCCTTTTTGCAGTTTCATTTTCTGGATCATTATCCCGGACTTCCATGTAATACTGCAAAGCGCGATCTGTATCACCACGGCGAAGAAAAATAACAGCCTGTCCAAGTAAAAGTCTTGTATCTGTAAGCTTTATATTTCTTGCCCTCTGATAATAAGTCACTGCAGAGCCAATATCGCCTACATAGAGACAGGCAGTTCCAAGCATGAGATAATATTCAAAATTATTTTCATAAATTTCCAAACGGTCTTCAAGAAGCTTTATAGCAGTAGCAAATTTTCTTCTTTTCATCAGCTGCCAGGCAACCGTCAAAACATCTCGCGCCATAAATTACTTCCGTAAAGCTGATAAAATTGCATCTAATTCTGCATTCAACATCAGGAGTTCTTCTTTATTCAAAGAAACATCATCTTCTTCCAGAGTTTCAATTCGACTTAAAAGTTTTCGGATATATTCAGGAGAAAGCTGTTCCTGTGTAAGACTATTTACATCAAATTTAACATAAGGAATCTTTTTTCCAGCCTGATTTTCTTCAGTTCCTTCTGCATTTTCTGGATTTACTGCATTTTCAGCATTCTGACCATCCACTTTTTCTTCAGCAGCTTTGTCAGCGAGTAATACAGAATAACCAATAGCACCATCCGGATGAGCAGTAAGATAAACCACACCAGAAGGAACTCTATCCCCAGTAGAAACTGACAAATACATCACTTCAGAATACTGTTGTTTTACAGAAAGCGGATGATCTGGCCAGATTACCCCACAGGCAGAATTATTATAGGACAAAACCGTATCAAAAGTTCTGTAAGAAAGTAAATCAGGCTCCCAGGAACGATTATTGAGCGTAGAATAATTTGCAAGTGCCAGAAGTGCAGGTGGAGTTGTATCTGCCATATTAAAAATCATCTGAAGCTGAGCCGAAACATTTTTGGAAATAAACCATGGATCATTTTCCAGATTTCTCAGAGATATTTCACTTTTAACAGCCGAACCGCTGCTTGTATAAAAATGATGGCGGTCAGTTTCACCAAGAATTGTATCAAAAACAGCCTTTACGGCAAAATTAGCTTTTTTCTTTCCCATATTGGTTACAGCAATTCTGATTTTCACTGAATCAATATCCGATTCAATATCAGACTGAAAACAATCAAAATAAACCATTACATCAGCAACATTATCAACTCTGTAGCCCAAAACCATTCCATTATCAGTTTTCCAGCCGGTATATTTTACACGGGTATCATTTGTTAGATTTATAACTTTTTCGCCCGCCTTCAGGAAAAATCCTGTAGTCATATATTCATCGGCAGTAGATAAAACCGGAATTGTCTTATAGTTTTTTTCTTCCACAAGGGCAATATTAAAGGTTCCTTTTTTAGGTTTAGCACGCAGTCTGACAGAACCATAGGTTTCATCAATTGAAAATACCCGCTCATTGGCCCAGCCGCTGTAAGTATCTTCATTCTTCTTTTTCTTTGATTTCTTTTTTGACTCTTTTGTATTTTCCTGGGCATTTTCGTTTTCGGAAAGTTCACTTGCAGCAGTTTCCGCAGCCGGAGCATTATCCTGTGAAAAAACAGAAAACATACACAACGCAATAATAGAAAAACCTAAAATTAAACTTTTCTTTTTCATACTAATCTCCATATTTTCCAACCAGGATATTTTTACTCGGCAGCATTCTGCTCATTTAAAAGCTGCTGAATTAAAAAGGCCTTTGCCTTCAAAATCTTTACAGCTTCATTTTCATTATAATCATCTTCTGAAGTTTTATTTTTATCATCAGTTTCACTTACGCTGTTTGCATCAGATTTTTCTGCATCTCCAACAGTTTCAGTTTTTTCAGCACTTTCTGTAACTTCGGCATCTTTAGCAATTTCAGCATTTTCAATAGGCTGATCCAAAGCGGCTGTCTCTGAAGTTCCATTTAAACCGCGCTGATACAAAAGCTGTTCAATTTTAAGTGCTTCTATCTGAGCTTCAAGATTCTTAATCTGCTCTTCAAGATCCTTATTTTTTTGCTGAGTTTCCATGAGTTTATCGCGGGTAGAATTGATTGCATCAGAATTATAAAGTTTAAGCTGTTTTTCGTACTCTTCTTTTGCGGAAAGATATTCTTCACCTGTCTGTTTTAAAAGATAAAGCAATTTTTCTTCGCGGGAACGCTGGGCTATATTTTCAATTCTGTACTGAGCCGCATTTACCTTTTCGCTTGACGGAAACTGAGTAACAATTCTTTCATAAATTGCTTCCGATTCATCATATTTATAATCTGTAAAAAGACATTCTGCTATATAAAACAAGGCAGAAGGATAAAGTTCATTTTCCTCATTTCGATGACAGAAATCACTAAGCACAACAATTGATTTTTCATACTCACCAAGATTATACAAAAGCTTGCCTTTCATATATTGGATTCTTGGAACGTAAATTGATTCCGGGAATATTCGCAAAAAATCTTCACAGTCATCCAGAGCATTTTTATAATCTTCAGCATAAATCTCAGCTGAAATCATCATATAATGTGTATCAGGATTATCATTTTCCGAATAAGAAGCTGCCTTTTTTAATAAAAATACAGCAGAGTTCCATTCTCCGCGTGAAAAAGCCTTGCAGCCCTCAAGATAAGCCGTTGATGCTGATTCGCTTGCAAAAAAGTTTGAACTGAAAAATAATAAAATCAAAGCTGCAAAAAATAATTTATAATTTTTTTTCATAATTATTTCTCCACCTTCCATTTCAAATCATCATTAAAAAATGAGGAGCCTGAAACGACAATATCTGTACCTGCATCAAGAACACTCTGAACTGTACGAGAATTTATTCCACCATCAACAGAAATCAAATAATTATATCCTTTTTCTTTTCGGATTCGGTTTAGCTCAGAAACTTTTTCTACACAAGCAGGAATGAGTTTTTGTCCGCCCCACCCCGGATTAACTGTCATGACAAGAATAATATCGACAATTTCCAGTAATTCGTTCAAAACAGAAACAGGAGTACCCGGACAAATTGAAATACCTGCTTTTTTTCCTGCTTCATGAATCAGCTGAATTATTCTGTGAGAATGTGCTGTAGCTTCATAATGGAAGGTAATCCAGTCGGCACCAGCCTTTATAAAAGATTCAACATGTAATTCGGGTTTTTCGACCATAAGATGAACGTCAAAAGGTAAATCTGTAAGTTTTCTGATAGAACGAATTACCGGCTGACCATAAGTGATTTCCGGAACAAAATGACCGTCCATAACATCGATGTGAACTGCAGAACCATTATTATTTTTTATTTTTTCAATTGCACCCTGTAAATTTGCAAAATCAGCAGATAATAAAGATGGTGCCAAAATTTTAGTTTTCATTTGTTTCTATTTTAACAGAAAAAACAGATATTCACAATTCATAATTCATAATTCATAATGCATAATTCAGTTTTTTTTAGTTAAGAGGGCTTATAAAAATGTGATTATAAAAAAATTATTATTTTTAAATTTTTTACTTGACAGATTAAGTCATTAAGTGTATAAACTTTGTCTCATTTTTTCCATTTTTTTAAATCTTTTCTTGATTAAAATTCCAAAGTTATATATAGTTTTAGATAGGTCATGGAAATTCAAACAGAAGCTGAACTGAAAGAAGCACTTTCATATCTGGAGCAGGGACAACCCTTCCAGGCTTATCAGATTATAAGTACTCTTTTCCTGCAGGATCTTGAGTGTAAGGAGGTAAATT
>JAEEGK010008817.1_pt1 | contig 23728 bp, 13 predicted proteins | sample 8958771 | NCBI WGS metagenome assembly JAEEGK01 (sample SAMN16246547, study PRJNA631951) | gut metagenome | biome: gut microbiome; feature: rumen; material: SC-attached | host: Bos | place: Iran: Karaj | collected 2018-10
TGAGTTCTGTTCCGTCGGCATTGCATATCCATGCGCGAGTCGGAGCCTTACCGCCCGTCTCCCAGCAGAAGATCACCTCGCCGGGATGCCAGGGATTGCCCTGAATATGCCCCACCTTGAAGTGTACGGCGACCACGGGTTCAGACTTTCCCGTCTTCAGGTCCATCTTGCCGATGCCGCCAGGACCGGCACCCATGTTGCGGGGTCCGAAGTTCGGGGCGATGGGCTCAGCGATGGGCATCTTGCGGGCATACTCCTTGTCCAAGCGGAAGTAGACCGACTGCTCGCTGCCGTCGAGGGCCATATCGCCTTCGCTGCACATCTCCTTGGGTATCACTCCGCAAAGGCGCTCGTAGGCATCCTTCTTCTTCAGCTTGCCAGCCTCAGAGTCGGCGAAGAGCTTCTCAAGGTTGATCTCGACGACCTCCATGCCAGCCCGCTCGCCGTTCTTGTCCTTGGCCTGCCGCATGATGTAGAGGTTCATCGAGTGGCGGGCTACGCAGAGCATGCCCGTGAAGCCACCCTCAGTCACCTGAACGATGTCGCCCGTCTCCTCATTGACAGCCATCGCCTCGCCTCTGACGCGGTTTGAGCGGAAAACCACCCATTTGCCGTCAGAAGTCCATTGATTGTGTGTCTGATAAATCTTAGAGTCTCCCGTACCGCTCTTACTGGTGAGGAATACCAACTCAACCCCAGTCTTAGGGTCTTTGATAACCTTCCTCTCAGAGGGAAAGCGGGTTCCGATTTGTGCCGTCAGCGCCAGAGTGAAAGCCGTAGCGGCAGCCATTGTAAGTAATCTTTTCATTGTCTCGTTTGTTTTTAGTAGGGTTAGTTTTTATATTATTATTGTCTCTTCTTCTTCAGCACCTCTGATGGAGCTATGCCAAACTCTTTCTTGAATATATCGCGGAAATGAGCCATCTGGTTGAAGCCGGTCATCATGGCTGCCTCCGTGACATTATAGTCGCCGCTCTCCAGCAGCTGGTAGCAATGTCTGAGCCGATACTTGCGTATGTACTCTTTAGCGGTCATGCCCGTCAAAGCCTTCACCTTGCGATAGAAGGTGCTGTGGCTCATGGCCATCTTGTCGGTCATGAAGGGCATATCGAGGTCTTCGGTCATGATATTCTCGCTGATGACCCGGTCGAGGCGCTCCATGAATTCCTGATCCAGCCGGCTCAGACTGGGCAGGGGTTCGGCAGCAGGCTCTGAGGATTCCGTTGCAGGAGCGGACGTCGTCGAGGGAGTGGCTGCCGATGACCTCGACACGATGAGTTCGGCCAAGTGACGACGCGTGGACAACAGGTTCTGGATGCGGCTGCCAAGCAGCTTAGCCGTAAAGGGCTTTGTCAGGTAAGAGTCGGCACCGCTGTCGTAGCCCTCCTCCTTGTCCTCGTCGGTCACCTTCGCCGTGAGCAGTATCACGGGAATATGGCTGGTGCTGATGTTGGCCTTCACCTTCTTGGTCATCTCGATACCGTTCATATGAGGCATCATGATGTCGCTGACGATGATGTCGGGTATGTGCTCGAGGGCCATCTGCAGTCCCTCTTGCCCGTTGGTGGCCTGAAGGATGCGGAAGTCTTCGCTGAAGGAGTCGGCTATGTACTGCCGGATATCGGCGTTGTCCTCCACGATGAGCAGGAGTCCTTCGCGATCGTCGTTTCTCATCTCCTCGGCATCCTCCTTGTGAAGAGCCTGCGGATAGGTGTTGCTGATGCCGAGCGACAACGAGAAGCTGCTGCCCTTGCCCTCCTGGCTGTCCACGCTCAGACGGGCCTCGTGTAGGTCGGCCAGCGACTTCACCAATGCCAGCCCGATGCCTGTGCCCGATGCCTGGTGGCTGCCCTTAGCCTGATAATAGCGCTCGAAGATATGAGGCAAGGCCTTAGAGGCGATGCCGTAGCCTGTGTCGGAAACGCTGATGGTGAGCTGGTTCTCGTCGGCCTTTGCCACTACGGTGATGCTTCCCTCTTCCGTGTATTTGATGGCATTGGAGAGGAAATTATTGAGGATGGAGGTCACGATCTCAGAGTCAAAGTACAGCTTCGGCAGATTGTCGGGTATGTCATAGGAGAACATCACCTTCGGATTGCGATACAGCTCCTTGTAGTTCAGGCAGGTCTCACGCAGCAAGGGGCCGATATCACCTCGAGCCACGGTCAGCCGGCGGTTCTGGGTCTCGGTCTTGCGGAACTCCAGCACTTCATTGATCAGCCCCAGCAACTGCTGGGCGCTCTTCTGTATCGTCTGTACGCGCCGCTGGTTTTGCGGAGTCAGCTGACTGTCGCCTGCAAGGTCGTCGAGTGGGCCCAGAATCAGCGTCAACGGGGTACGCAGCTCATGGGTGACGTTGGTGAAGAAGCGCAGTCGCTCTTCGTTCATCTCCTGCTTCTGCAGGCTCTCGTGCCGCTCCATCTCCAGCGAGTTACGGAGCGTGAGACGGCGTTTATACGACCGTGCCACATACCAGATCCACAATACTGCGGCCAGGATATAGAGCAGGTAAGCCCACCACGTCTTCCAGAATGGCGGAGCGATGATGATCTCGAGCTGCGTCTCGGAGGCTTCATCCCAGTCCTGGCTCTTCAGCTTGCCTCTGAGGATGAAGGTATAGCGTCCGGGCCTCAGTCCGCGGAAGACGACGTCCTGGTCGTTGTTGATGTAGTACCACTTGCTGTCCATGCCCTTCATCATGTAGCTGTATTCACCCCACCCCAGCTGGGCGTAGTTGCGTAGTGTGAAGGTCAGCCGAAGCGTGTTCTGCCTGTAGGTGGTGCGCACGCGCCCCTTGTCGTCGGCATGCAGCATCGCTATCTGCGTGTCGCTACCAACGGGATTGTATGCCTCGCAGCTGACGATCTGAACTTGCGACACTTGCGATTGTTCGCCCATGTCGAGAGGCTGAAACCGACACACGCCGCTGGCCGATCCAAAGCAGACGCTACCGTCATCAGTAATGATGGCTGCCCCATTGGCAAAGCCACCCAGATAGCGGTCGTCATTATAATTATAGTTGTAGAAACGCGCTCGATCCTTGTCCAGACAGGCGACACCCGAGAAGGTGCTCACCCATATCAGTCCCTGACGGTCCTGCTGGAGTGCACGTATATGACTGTCGGCCAGTCCGTTGGATTTATCATAGACCGTGACATCTTTCAGGTTCAAAGGATCTTCCACGCACACCAGTCCCTCGGCAGTACCAATCCACAGCTCGCCGTCACGTCCCAAGACGCTCTGGTTGATCTTGTTGGATGCCAGGCCATCATCCGTCAGCAGGCTCTTGTACTCCTTCGTCCGGAGATTGAAGACGTAGGCTCCCATGCCCAGCGTACCCATATACACCTCTTCATTGCTGAGCCAGATAAAAGTGGTAACGGGAGCGTTGTGGGTGATGCGACTGATAACATCCTCGAAAGTCACCTTGCCTTGATAATAGGTGTACACGCCGAACTCCGTCCCTATCCAGATACGCCCATCATTGTCCTCAGCGAAGGAATGGACATCGTAGCCCTCATGTCCCAGATCAATTCGCTCAAAGGACTCCTGCTGGGGATGGAACAGGAGCACGCCTTCATCCTCCATGCCCAGCCACACATTTCCTGACCGGTCAGCCATCAGACATCTCGGGAAGACATGCTCACGACGGCTCTGTCTCTGGATATTCCAGCGCTCCACCAGCTTCATGTCCTTCCAGCGCGACAGCTCATTCTGGCTGCCCATCCAGAAGCCGCCATCGCCGTCGCTGGCCAGCGCATAGACTTGCTGCAGACGTTCGTCGTCGCTGAAACCCATTACCTGGAACAGCGGTTTCTGGGCGCTGACGAAATCCACGCCTGTGCTGTGGTTGCCTATCCAGATGTTGCCAAAGTCATCACGGGTTATGCTGCGCACATTGATGGATGAGGTCTGTATATCGGTATTCTCGTAGAGCAGCTCACCCTGGGCATCCGGATTGACCACGCGCACGCCACCCATGTCGGTTGCCACCCAGAGGCGCCCGTCTTCCATCTCTTCGATGTCATACACATTATCATCATAGTCGCCATCGGTGCGTTCCACCTTCGTAAACGTGCCCTCAGCGGCATTGAACGCGGCCACACCCTGGTCGGTGCCTACCCAGACTCGGCCTTTCGAGTCGCGCAGGATGCAGCGCACATTGTTGCCTGGCAGGCTCAGGTCGTTGTTGCTGTCATGAACGAACCTACGGGTTGAGTTGTCCTTGAGATTGACGATGGTCATGCCCTGCTGGCTATGCCCCAGATAGAGGTGTCCCTGCCCGTCGTCCATGCCGCAGCGGTTGCCGTAGTAGTCCTTCAGCTGCAGGTTGCTCACCTCGCCTGAGATGCAGTCCAGATGCTGCACATGGCCATTGCCATACACCAGCCACACGCCTCCGTCGCTGGCCTGAGCTATGCCGTCGGTGCTATAGGCCAGCAGTCCGTCGTCGGCGCTCTTCTCTATCATCACGTCCTGCCTGCAATCGTAGATAGCAAGTCCGCTCTCCGTGCCGATGAGCATCTTTCCGCTGGCAGCATGATAGTAGAGAGAGGCTATGCGCTGGCCGCTGACGCTCTTGTTCGTCTGGAACACGCGACACCATTTGCCCGAGATCCTGTTCAGACCAGCCTCCGTAGCCACCCACACATAACCCTCGCCGTCAGTACACAGGCTGAGCACGAAGTCGTTCGACAGGCCATCGGCTGAACTCACCCTGCGAACGTCTCCGATGCTTTGAGCTGAGGCAAAAACCGCTCCCAGCAGCAAGAAGGCTATATGTAAAAGCAGACTGCGCATTTTCTTCGTTTGTTTCGCTTGCAAAAATACAAAAAAAATGTCAAACGGCAATCGCATCTACTTTCCTTTTTCTACACTTGACGAAAAATTGCATCCTATTTGACCGATGCGGGCACCTCCGGACAAAGAAAAAGGCATCGCTCCACGCCGGGGTGAAACGATGCCAACAGATATGTGTGGACTGAGAAATTACTCTGCCACGAGCGTGAAGCGGCGGAAAGCAACGATCTGCAGTTCCTTGTCCTGCTTCTTCAGCCAGTCAGCAACATTGGCCTTGTCGCCATCGCCAAACTGGAACTCCTGATCCACGAGGCAGCTCTCCTTCTTGAACTTCTGAACGCGGCCCTTGGCGATACCCTCGATCATGGGCATCTTCAGCTGAGCCTCGCCCTCGACCTTAGCCTCGGCGATGATCTTGCGAGCCTCGTCGGCCTGCTCCTTCGTGATCCAGCCCTTGGCGGTATTGCTCTCGATGTGGTCCTCGCTGTCAACATGGGCGGGGTTGATGCCAGCCTTGGTGAGCTTCATGTCGACGAACTTCTGCACCTGCTCGAGCTTCGACTTCTCGACGGCGGTCTTGTACTCCTCGTCCAGGATCTTCGGGTCGATGCTGTTGGCGTCGAGAGCGATGGGCTTCATGGCAGCCACCTGCATGGCGAGCTTGTGACCCACCTCGACGTTCTCCTTGTTGAGCTGCACCATCGTGCAGAGCATGTGCTTGCCCATGTGGTCGTACACCTCCACGTTGTCACCTTCCAGAGTCAGGTAGCCGTCGAGCTCCATCTTCTCACCGGTGATACCGCTGCGCTGGGTGACGATCTCCTGAGCCTTCTGGCCGTTGATCTCGAGCTCCTTCACCTCGTCGAGGGTCTTGCACTTGGCGGCAAGAGCAGCGTCGAGGATGCTCTGAGTCATGGCGATGAAGTCGGCACCATTAGCCACGAAGTCGGTCTCGCACTTCACAGCCACCATAGCAGCAAAGCCTTCCACCTTCTTCACGAGCACGCAGCCGTTAGAGGTCTCGCGATCGCTACGCTTGGCAGCGATGGCCAGTCCGCGCTCGCGGAGCAGTTCCTTGGCACGGTCGAAGTCTCCCTCAGCCTCGGTGAGTGCTTTCTTCACATCAGCCAGGCCGGCACCGGTCATGGTGCGGAGCTTCTTGATATCTTCCATATTTGGCTTGTAGTCCATATGTTTTTTTGTTGTTTTTTGCCCCTCAGTCAGAGGGAAATGGGGCCTGGACAAGCGGGAACCAGATGCCCCGGGTAACTTTATCTGTTATGGGTCTGCGCTTGTTCAGACCCCTATTTCCCCCACTTGTTTCAGGGGGGCATGAGTCACACTTACTCAGCGGCGGGAGCCTCCTCAGCGGGAGCCTCGGCCACGGGAGCCTCTTCCTTGCGGGCGCGGCGTGCACCAGCGCGGCGGGGTCTTGCCTCCTCGGCCTCAGCCTCAGCCTGAGCGTCGGCAGCCTTCTCGTCGGCCTTCTCAGCCTTGCGCTCCTCCAGTCCCTCTGCGATAGCTGCGCAGCAGGCATTGAGGATCACCTCGACGGAGTCCTTGGCATCGTCGTTGGCGGGGATGACAAAGTCGATGTTCGAGGGATCGCTGTTGGTGTCGACGACACCAAACACGGGGATACCCAGGCGGTTGGCCTCGCGCACGGCATTGTTCTCCTTCATCACGTCAACCACGAACAGGGCGCTGGGCAGACGCGAGAGGTCGGCGATCGAACCGAGGTTCTTCTCGAGCTTGGCGCGCTGACGAGTCACCTGCAGCAGCTCACGCTTCGAGAGGTTATTGAAGGTGCCGTCCTCCATGAGCTTGTCGATGTTGCCCATCTTCTTCACAGCCTTGCGGATGGTGGGGAAGTTGGTGAGCATACCACCGGGCCAGCGCTCGATGACGTAAGGCATGTTGATACTGGTTGCCTTCTCGGCAATCACTTCCTTGGTCTGTTTCTTAGTTCCTACGAAGAGGATTTTCTTGCCCTGGCGGGCGATGTTCTTCAGAGCCTCGGCAGCATCGTCGATCTTGGCGACGGTCTTGTGGAGGTCAATGATGTGGATACCGTTGCGCTCGGTGTAGATGTAGGGAGCCATAGCGGGGTTCCACTTGCGCTTCAGGTGGCCAAAGTGGCAGCCGGCCTGAAGGAGCTGGTCAAAATTTGTTCTTGCCATTGTTGCTTCTTTGCTTAAAATGTTGTTTACTTTCTTTTTAATCCTTGTTAGAATCAGCCGAGAGGTAGTAATAGCAGCTACGCAGATGCGATAGCGACTATAAGTCCTGTCGGTTTAGATGCTAAACATGTTCAGTCTCTGTCTGACGCAATCGTCCAACAGATTAACGCTTACTGAACTGGAAGCGACGACGTGCCTTGGGCTGACCGGGCTTCTTGCGCTCCACCTCGCGGCTGTCGCGGGTGAGGAATCCCTGAACCTTGAGGGCCTTCTTGTCATCGGCGTTCACCTTGACAAGGGCGCGGGCGATAGCCATGCGCAGGGCCTGGCTCTGACCAGTGAAACCGCCACCGTCGAGGTTGGCCTTGATGTCATACTTCTCGGCGCACTCCAGCAGAGCCAGGGGCTGCTTCACCACATACTGCAGGATTGCTGAGGGGAAATACTCGGTAATGTCTTTCTTATTGATCGTGATCTTGCCGGTTCCTTCCGACATATAAACGCGAGCTACTGAGCTCTTGCGACGACCTGTTGCGTTTATTACTTCCATTTCTATTTTCCTTTTAACTCATTAAACCTAATTCCAACCCTTACTTGTAGAGGTTAATATCGATAGCCTTCGGCTTCTGGGCCTCGTGCTTGTGCTCAGTTCCCTCATAGACATAGAGGTTGTTCAGCAGACTGCGTCCAAGGGGACCTTTCGGCAGCATGCCCTTCACGGCGTGACGCAGGATGCGCTCCACTCCGAAAGGCTTCTTGCGAAGCTCGGCAGGCGTGTTGAAACGCTGTCCGCCGGGATAGCCGGTATAACGGGTGTAGACCTTGTCGGTCTCTTTCTTGCCAGTGAACTTCACCTTTGCAGCGTTGATGATGATAACATTGTCACCGCAATCGACGTGCGGAGTGAAACTGGGCTTGTACTTGCCGCGGATAAGCTTGGCGACCTTAGAGGCGAGGCGTCCAACCACCTGATCGGTAGCGTCGACGACGACCCACTCCTTCTTAACTGTCTCCTTGTTCATGGAGACGGTCTTGTAACTTAAAGTGTTCATTTCTTCGTTTAATTACTAAAAAACAGTTCCTTTTACTTTATAAAGTTTCAATGCTGGACGCCGATTCCCAAACCACGTTGTCCGGCCAAAGACAGACGCTATTTACACGACATCCGCGGGGATTCTAAGACTCTCCCCAAATAATCGGACTGCAAAGGTACTGCTTTTTCGCCAATTACAGGCCAACAACACCGCCCCCGCCCAACACTTTTATGATTATTTAACACAAAGAGGCAGACCTGAAGCCTGCCCCTCGCGTATACATTATTAATATTAGTCCCAGATGCTCTGATGATAGTAGCGGAAATTGGTCGGGAAATAGAAGTAATTGTCAGGATTCGACACATCGGTAAGCTGAAACTCTCCCGGCGACATCTTCGAACCGCTACGAGGAGAGATCTTGAAGGTTTTCCATTCGTCCTTCGGAGCAATACAATTGACGAAGTATTTGAAACCAGCCTCATAGAGATCGACACCTAGGCCGTGTGTCTCCTTACCTGTCCAACGCAAAGCTATTTCGTCGTTGCTGACCTTTTTCATTTCCAGCGGATAGTGGATTTCGCCTGAACCGTACCACATATTAAAGATGAGGTCGATGTTTCCCTTGCCGTCAGTACTCAGACAGACATAGACGAGATTGTCGGGATTATATTTTCCACTTCTCTTCAATGCATTCTTGGCCTTGTCCCACTCACCTTGGGTATAGGTTCCCTGGCTGCTATATCCCCAGAAACGGCTGTCATACTCCTCATCCTGCATGAAGTAGCTGGCGAAGGGTTTCGGAATGATATAAGCCTGCCCATTGATGTCGTCGTAACCCGACTGGTCAGCATTGATGTGCATCTCGCGCACCATGACACCCTTGTACTCAATTGGTTCCAGGAAGTAGATTCCTCCCACAAGATTACCGTAGGAATAGAGATGACCGTCGATGGAAGGATCGTCATCCTCCATCCAGATGCTCAGGTTCTGGTATCCGCTGAAGAAGCGCGCAGGCAGCGTGTCGCCAGCGCAGACGAAAGAGCAGTTATAGGGTGCATAGTACGACTGGATAGAGTCGCAAGCCGCCTGATAATCTGGAGCCGGCACCGGCAACTTGATCATGACGAAAGGCAGCTGTTTCGTTTTTCCACGACCGAAGATGGTGTCCTCATTGGCAGAGAAGCGGTCGAGGCAGAACTCGAAGTCGCCCTGCAGCTCCTGTGCGAAATACTGCGACTGGTCAGCATAATAATGGAAGAAACCATTGTAGGTATCGAAGGAGAGCACAATTCCGTTGTCCATTTTAAACGAGTACATGCTGACAAGAGAATCCTCTGCCGCAACGCCAGGCAGGCGGACAGTTGAGATGGACTTGTAGAAAGTGCTATACACCTGATCGAACTTCACGGCATAGGTATATACGGCAGGATGGCGCCCTGAGGTGGGGTTGTCGGTGTAGAGTGCCCAGCCATATTTATTATTGTTGAACACGCGCCGGTATTCCGCCATCCACCGGTCGCTCCGGTTGGCCGGATCCAGATCAAAGAGGTCGTCCTCCTTCATCTGGCATGATACGAGCACGGTGGCTACCACGGCCAGCATGGAAAGAAATCTGAATGTCTGTTTCATTGTTGTTCCTCCTTTCTTTATAAACTGATGTCATCAAAATCCATTTCTGCGAGATTGGCCTCTCTTCGCTGGACGGCATCACGCACGGCGTCTATGTCGAGGTTCCAGTTATCAGCGAAATAGTCACGCACGATACGCAGTTTCTGTGAGATCTTATTGCGTCCGTCCAAGTTAGCCCTGTCGAGGATTGACTGGAACTCCTCCTCTGTACTACAGATATAGGTTGAGAAGGTCTCAGCAAAGTCCTCATCAGCCGTATAGGCAGCATAGCCTGTCACGAATCCCATTGAGAAAATCTGAGGGTCGTCAGGTCCGGAGAACACGGAGGTATAGCTTCCTCCAAGGTAGTTCGTACCCGTCACTTGGTTAAACTCATTGGTGTAAGGCACGCGCTGATGGAACGTGTGGGCATACTCATGGATGATGGTATGGAAGTAGTTGGCGTTCAACTGGTCGCGATCCGAGATTACGTCATGAGCCTGCCAGTTGGAGTCATAGAACTGCTCACCCAAGTGATTGACATACCACAAGTTGATCTTATATCCGCCCTCCGACGAGCCCAGGGTATAGCTGCCATTCGAATTCCAGCCAGGGTTACCCACGAGCTGCACCAGTTTGGGAAAGCTGGAACGCACAAACTCAGGACCTCCCGTGACTTCATCAAACGAGTCGAAGCAAATGTACTTCAGGATGCGTGCCATACGAATGGCATTCTCATATTTTGCAGGAACGAGGATATAGTCCATCGATATCTCGTTGTCCTCCCAGCGGTAGCGCAGCTCTATGTTATAGCGCTGCACATAGTTTTTCTCAAGCCAGCGGTCGAGGTCGTTCTGTGGTGTCTGCGAGTCGACGATGACGCTGATACTCTTGTCGACCTCGTCATCAGAGCATGCCGTAAGCATCAAAGCCCCGACAGCCATCATTGCGCAGATGAAATATTTTGTTTTCATTGTCTCTTCTGTTTGGTTGATTACTTCTTCTTGAATTCAATCATCTCACTCCCTGCAGGCCATTTCACCAGCTCCGGAGAGGTTTCAACGGGGCGTGGATTAGGCTGCAAGCCAGCTCCGCGCACCTCGAAAGGCAGCTGAATGGCCTGGCGCGGGTCACGGTACTCCATCGAGTCAGTCAGCGTGAGCATATTGAGTGCTGCGTTGATCTCACGGCGGTAGATCTTCATACCGTATCGCTTGATGTCGAACCAGCGCATACCCTCATGCAGGAACTCCAGTCGGCGCAGCAAGAGGATGGTCTGCAGCAGGCACTCCTGGTCGCTGCCTTCCGTCAGCTGGAGCCACTCGGGATTCAGATGTTTACGGGGCAGAGGACGTTCGGGGGTGTAGTAGTCATACTTATGATGCCACTTGTGGATGCTCTCCATCGTCAGGTCGCGGGGCACTTTCTCAGTAGAGTATTCCACGACATACTCAAAGGGATCCCAGTTGTAATGTCCACCACTTACGTAAGTCACCGAGTCGACGATGAAGCTGTTTGTCCAGATGTTGATGTCGGCAAGTGCCTTGTCGTTCTGCCCCAGCACGGCATAAGCCTCAGCGCGGTTGAGCACAGCTTCCTCAGCCTTCAGGGCGACCACGACCGTACGGTAATAACCTGTATGGTTGTTGGGGTTTGTCTCTTCAAAGAAGTAAGGAGTCTTGGGCAGTAGGAACTTATCGTAGACCTGGCTATAGAACCAGTAGAAGCGGAAGATGCTCTGCGCCTCGGCAGCGGCCTGAGTCTCGGGAGCCCACGGCGTAGCGAAGAAGAGCTCGGCCTGGCCAATGTAGTGGTTAGTATTGAAGCGTCCACCCGTGGAGTAGCCTTGGAAGTAGAAGGCATCGTTCGAGATAACAGGCAGGAGCAGGAAGTTGGCCTGGTCATTGACCGAGACGTACTGCATGGCCCTAGGCTGCATATTGTCAGTAGGCATACTCTGCATAGCATCGTAGTCGCGCATGAGTGCCGATGGATTGTCGCCCAAGGCCTTCGTCGAGTACTCTATCACCTTCTCGGGCTGCTGGTAGAACAGGTAGAAGCGTGAGGCGAACGTATAGGCAGCCTTCGAATTGAAGTGATAGCGCGGATTGGTATAGATGACATCGCTCATCAGCTGCAGGCCTTCGAGCAGGTCCTTTTCGATGAGGCGATAGTCCTCGGCCACCGACGGACGCTCATAGTGAGGATGGAGTGTTGACTCTGGCTCCGTGATATAGGGAATGCCAAGGTCGCTCTCGCTGTGCGTCTTTGAGTAGTTCAGGCAAAAGAGGTTGGTCAGGATGAAGTGCGAATAGGCCCGGCAGAGCAGCGCCTCGCCACGCAGGGCCCGCAGCTCGTCGCTGGCCTCAACGCCTCCAAGCTCATCGATGGCCTGCAGGGCATGGTTGGCTGAAGCGATGGCGGCATAGTGTCCCTGCCATACCATAGCAGCATTCTCGTTGTCACTCTCAGTAATCTCCTGCCAGCGGTAGCATTGCTCCGAGAAACGGTCGTAGTTGCCATTGAGATCGCCGTTGAGATCATCCACATTGTCGCTGGCCAGCTCAGCCAGTCGCACATAGCTGTCGGCAGGATAGGCTGAAGTGAGCAGAGCCTCCACCTTCTCGACCTTGTCGATTTCTATGCGGTCGTCGGGCAGCTCGTCGAGGAAGTCGTTACAGGCTGTAAGCGTCAGTCCTGCAAGCGCCGTGATCAGAAATAGTCTTGTATGTTTCATTATTGTGTCTCCTTTCATCAATTAAAATCCAAGTCTTACGGTGAATGTGAACTGACGTGGCATTGGCGAAGCCACACCGCCAGTATTAAAGAACTCAGGGTCGTTGCCGTTGAGCTTCTTGTCAGCATAGATCAGGAAGAGGTTCGTGGCCTGTAGTTTCAGGTTGACGTTCTGCAGGCCGATGGGCTCAATCCACAGCTTGGGGAAGGTATAGTCAAGAGATATCTCCTTCATGCGGATGAAGTCGCCCTTGGCCACGCGCTCCGAAGAATAGTTGTAGGCACTATAGGCGATGCCAAGGTTAGGATTGAGGTAGTTCTGACGCACGGATGGAATGACAGGGACGGTGGTCACTTCCTCCTCACCCGACGACGACCAGCGGTTGTTGAACTCACGCGGAGTAGCTACCATGTCGGTGTAGCGATTCGAGAACACATTGTCGAGACGAACCTTGTTGCCAAACGAGTAGACGATGAATGCCGTCAGCCGGAAGCCTTTATATTTGAACACATTCTCCAGCGAGCCGTAATCGGTGGGATCGGTCGAGCCCTCATACTTCAGCCAGCTCAGGTCGGCATACTCCTGGAAGTTGATCTTGTCCATCGTCACCTCGTCGTTAGCCACGCGGAAGGTCGGCATACCCTCGCTTGTAAGCTTCTCGAAGGGGATGCTGAACAGGGCTCTCACGGGATATCCCTTCAGGGCAAAGCCATTAGAGCGGATAAGGTCGATGACGCGGGCATTGCTCTCCAGGCTCGTCACCTCATTGTGCTGGTGGGAATACAGGAAGGTTGTGCTCCACTCGAAGTCCTCGGTCTTGATGTTCTTGGTGCTCAGCGAGAGTTCGAAACCGTTCGATTTCATGTCGGCGATGTTACCAAACTTGTCGATCTCGCCTCCCACGCCCTCGGTGACGATCGGGCCAATGAGGTCGTAGTTGTTGCGCTTGTACCAGCTCACCTCGAGATTGATGCGGTTGTTGATGAAACCCATGTCAGCTGTCAGCGAGAGCTCGTGCTTCTTCTCATAAGTGAGGTCGCTGTTGCCCAGTTCCGTGATGCCGATAGCCGTCTCGCGGCTGTCCACATCGGGACGCCATGTGATGTAGCTGTTCATGATGGGGTTCGAATTCGAGATGTCGTAAGGACCGCGGTCTGCCGTCAGCGAGTAGCTGCCCTTCAGCGTGAGGTGCGAGAACCAGGGTTCCAGCTGTTTGAACCACTCCTCTTCGTGAGCGTTCCAGGCACCTGATACGTTCCACGTCGGCAGCCAGCGGCTCTTGCGGGCGCGCCCCAGCGTGTTGGTTCCCTCATAGCGCACGGTACCGTTCACGATGTAGCGGCCCTTATAGGAATAGGTAGCTGTGGCAAAGAAGGCTGCCGTGCGGTCGAGTGTATGTCCGAAATTAGCTATCTCCGAGTTCTCGCGGGCTGCCTTCTCATACGACAGCGGCGAGAAGTTCACGGCACTCGCAAAGCCATACTGGCGCCCCCAGACGCGCTCCCATGAGTTGTCGCGACGCGTGGAGTTGGTCTCCATACCTCCGAAGAGGTTCATGATGTGGGTGTTGTCCCACACATGGTTATATGCTGCCGTAGCACGGAAGTCCCACGAAGTCATGTGATAGGTGGTCTTGTCGTAGATACCGCCATAAGGCAGCACCGATACGGGCACAGCGTATGGATCGTCGGGGTCAGTCCAGAGATAAGGGTTCGTGTCGCGCACCAGCGTATTGGGCATAGCGCGGTAGGCATTGGCCTGGTTCGAATACTCGGTGGCATTATGCTCCGAAGTGGAGGCGACGCGCTTTACTGCTGCCAGCCCGTTGAGCTCCAGGCCTTGGACAGGTTTCCATGTGAGCAGGCCCTGCACCTTGAATTCATTGGTGTTCAGGTCAATGTAGTTCTCGTCCAGCTCATGGAAGATATTGAAGGGATTGTAGTTGCGGGTATAGTACTCATCAGGGTCGAGCACACGCGAAGTGTTCAGCGCGTAGCTGTAGGGGTTGATGTCGAAAGCACGGCTCACCTCGCCGCTCACCAGGTTCACTTCCGAGCTCAGCGTGCCGGGAGCCTTCTGCTCACGCGTCGAGGCGTTGCCGATGACCTGCAGTTTCAGTTGCTGCGAGAAGTTGAAGGTGGAGTTGAAGTTGGCGGTATAGCGCTTCACGCGACTCTGCTTGTACCATCCCGGATCATACATGGCCGACACAGAAGCATAATGCTGGGCCTTCTCAGTACCTGTAGAGATGCTCACCGAATGATTCTGCATCACACTATTGTCGAAGAGCAGGTCGAACCAGTCAGTATTCCTGTACTCCTGCTCACGCAGCCAGGCATTGCGGCCTGCATCAGTATTCAGCACCTCACCACTTGCCAGCAGGGTGGCCAGCTTGCCATAGACACCGCTCGAGTTGGCATTCACCACATCGGCAGGACTCATATAGCCTTTCTTTGCCAGCTCCTGATAGACCGACATCTGCTCCTGCGAGTTCATGATGTTGAAGTTCTGGTAGTTGGGCACCAGGCGCATCGTCAGCTCACCCGTGTAGTTCACATTCGTACGGCCAGCCTTGCCTCGCTTCGTGTTGATGACAATCACACCTGCCATTGCGCGCGCGCCATAAATAGAGGTGGCGGAACCATCGCGCAGGATCTGGAACGACTCGATGTCATCAGCATTCAGACCGGCAATAGCACTCGACAGCAGCGTCTCGGCATTACCCGACGAAAGATCGTCGGTGTCCACCTCGATCACGTTCTCCTGAATCACACCATCAACAATCCACAGCGGCTGTGAATTGCCATAGATACTCGTAGCACCACGCACCTGAATGCGGGGAGCAGTACCAAAGGTGCCGGTCACGTTCTGAACGGTCACACCTGCGGCACGCCCTTCCAGCGAGCGCGAGATGTCGGGAACACCGTCGAGCTTGGCCTCCTGAGCGTCAATAAACGTGGTAGAGCCCGTAAACAGACGCTTGTCCATGTTCTGCATACCTGTGACGACCACATCCGAGAGTGTCGCATTGGGCTGCAGCACGATTCGCATACTGCTACGAGGGGCTACCGTCTTGCTTTGCATACCCACGTAACTCACCGTCAGGCGCTTGCCATCGGGCACGGAGATGCTGAAGCGACCATTGGCATCTGTCACGGCAGCCACATTAGTGCCGCTGACCTTGACTGTCGCGCCAATCACGGGCTGACCGTCCTCTTCCGACACAACGGTACCCGTCACAGCCGTCTGGGCCAGCGCACCGCTCACAGAGAGCAACAGCAAGCCCATAAGCATGAATAGTTTCCTTCTCATTCTTTTCGTTAATTAGTTAATTATGCAGTTGTTCTTGAAACAGCTGCAAAATTAATAAAAAAAACGCAAAAACGGGGTTGCCCGCACGTTAAAAAACCATAACGCACAAACATAATATCTGGCGAGCAGAAGCAAAGCGGCTGCGCATAAAGCCCTCACAACGAAAAACCCCTCCCGCACCAAAGCACGGAAGAGGCTTTTCTACACTCCCTCTCCCTTACAAGAGAGGTTACCAAACTCCCCTCCCCTCGGGAGGGGCTGGGGGTGGGTCTAAGGTCTCGGCTCGTCGTCTCCGCCGCCGTCACCGCCACCTGAGTCATCACCACTCGGGGTGATACCGCTGCCGGTGGCATTGTGTGCCAGCTCGAAACGGATGTCCTTGAGCATGGTGGCGGGGTGATTGTAGGTGGTCACCTCGTAGTCGACCAGCGTAGGCACACCGTTCACCAGGGCAGGACGCTGCACCGTGGCCGTCTCACCCGTGGGCGACGAGGTGGTCTCGGGGGCGAACAGCACGCGGCTCTTCTTCACGTTGGCGGCCGTGCAGCCCTCCTCGGTGTCGGAGGGAGCGCTGGTGATGCCCACCTTGAAGATGCCGATGCCATCGATCCTGATCTTCTGACCCAGCTCGAAGTAGTGCTTCATGGCTGCTCCCAGCTCGTCGAGGACGGCCTTGCAGTCGCTTCGCTTCACCGAGGCCTGCATCTGGATGAAGTCGGCCAGCTCGGAGGTGGTGATGAACTTCTCGTCGTAGACGGCACGCACGTAGTACTTACCGAACATCTTCGACAGCTCATTCGTGTTGCGATACTTTTGAACTTTTTGAGACATGGTTGTAAAAGTTTATTAAGGTTAATGACTTTGGTGTTTGGTGAATCTTTTTACCTCACACCGTTAACAATTCACTTGGGGTTCTCCGACGGCCTTCTTGTTGTACTTCTGCAGCCTCCTTGCTGTGCTTCTACGGCACTCTTCTTGTACTTCGACAGCCTCTAGGCACTACACCAAGCCGCTGTTGCACTACTCTCTGGTCCTCCCGGCTGACCCCTTGAGAGGCATACGCTCATGCTCTCATTTCCAGGTACAAAGGTACGAAAAATTTCTGAAATATGCAAATGTTTTGGCAATTATTTTCAATGATTTATCACTTTTTTGCCTTCAAAAACGTCCCTACGCTAACGCCCCATTCCGACGCCCCTCATCAACTTTTCCGCGCTGATGCTTGCAGGGAAGAAAGAAAATGCATACCTTTGCAGACATGAAGCGCGAGGTCTATGAGAGTCAGAAAGCGTTCGCCGGCGAGAAGAAGCCGTCGATGCAGCGCCGCTGCGTAGGTCACGACTATACCGGGCGCATGATCTACATGGTGACGATGGTCGTCGAGGGCCGTCGCCCTCTCTTCGGCACGATCGCAGGCCTGCTCCCGCGGCCAGCTGCTGCTCCTCGCTCCCTGGGACCACCACAACGAGCGCCTCACCATCCGTCGCGACCAATGCCTGGCGCTCAATGATATGAGCAGGCTGATTTGTGAGCGCCGAGAACCATAGGATTTTAAGCACCCTGAGGACTCATCCAGCCACCCGATTGGCCGTTTTGCCATATGTTTCCTTCTAAATGAGGTCAGGATACTGAAATTCTTCGCCGCTGATATGTGCGCCAAGAATAGGGAAAAACATCGGAACCAGGGGTTCGTGCATGTCTTTTGAGGCCTGCGAGAGCAGGATTTTGATGCATTCTGTGCCCTTGCCGAGGTTTGGCATTGTGGGGGCAGAGTTTTTACTAATGTCGTATTTCATTGTAATACAGCTTTTTAGATAAATTAGCGATAACCTGTCATTCCAATTCCAGTTATTCCAATTAATTTTTTGACGTTCCAATTCCTCCATACTTATATATAACTATCTATATATTAATTAGTTATATATCTTTATAAGGACATTTTGTCCCTCGTATTTTAACTGGAATAACTGGAAACTGGAATAGCAGGCCTGTTTACTGCTTACCCTTCTTCTACAAGGCCTGTGAGTGCCATGCAAAGTTCGTTGTACACTCCGAGGGCATAGCGCTCGACGCTGAAACCGTCGCCTGTCGGTATTGTGGTCTCTACGAACGCGTAATGCCTCTCCACGATGCTCAAATTTCCGCCAAACTAGCGAAACTCCAAATAGAACGGGAATTTTTTGCGAAAACAAAAAAACGGGCAAGGTCTCCGAGCATTGTGGGGGCCTTGCCTGTTTGCGGATGATATGCTTCCGTTCTTACTTCAGCGGGAGATACCAGTTGGAGGTGTCCATGAGGAGGGCGCGGACGGCGGGGTCGGAGGTGCCGTTGCGACGGCTCACGGGATCGGCTAGGTAGGAGGGGTCGCCACGACGCAGGGCTATGCGCATGAGGTCGTAGAATCGGTAGCCCTCGAAGGCTCCCTCCAGGGCCATCTCTGTCACGATGCGGTCCTCGACGAGGGGTATCTGATAGGCGATGGTGTCCTGACGCGAGGCCAGCGGCGTGGAGGGCTGGGGCATGTCGTAGTAGGCGTTGCACTCGCTGTCGCCCGATCCGATGGAGTGGATGCCGATGACGGTCTCGCGGGTGAAGGCTGTCTCGTCGAAGGTGATGAGGTCGCCTGCAGCTACCAGCTCAAGGCTGTCGATGTGTGTCCTGTTGTTCTCGGCGCAGAGTCCGTACTTCAGCACGGCGAAGGCCGACTGGGGCAGTCCGGAGCGGTTGAGTGCCTCGGCATAGCGCAGGTAGACCATCGTGCGGCGGTAGGTGGTGATGCTGTTGGCTGTGTGCTTGCCGATGGTCTGTCGCAGGGTGGAGTACTCGGAGTACTCGTCCTGTCCGCCCTGTGAGGTCTTCTTGTAGTTGGAGGAGAGCCGCAGGTCACCCACGAGGATATTGTCGGTGAATCCTGAGCGGGGTACGTAGACGGTGTCGGTGGTCGTCTCGGTCTTGTACTCCATGCAGTAGACCTGGTCGGCTGAGAGCTGTCGCATGCCTGCCGAGGGCGTGACCTGGAAGAAGTAGTTGTTCTCGCGTGTGGAGGAGAAGACGTTGAGCAGGTCGCTGACGATGCCGTCGAAGACTCGCTGTTCCATAGGTATGCGGCTGATGACTTCGTTGCCCTGTGTGCTATAGGCGTCGGAGGGACGCTGGAAGTCGGTGACGCTGGTCCAGCGCACGCGGTTGCTGCTGTTGAGGGTGATGAAGCGCTCCTTGTCGTTGAGGTAGTCGTGATACCATCGTGCTGCCTCCTGATAGCGTCCTGCCCAGAGGCAGAGGTCGCCGAGCAGGGCTCGCATGGGGATGAAGAACTCGGTGGAGGTGTAGCTGTTGATCTCGCCGTACTGCGGCAGCTCTACGAGTGCGTAGGGGGTGAGGTCGGCTATGAAGTAGTCGCAGACCTCCTTGATGGTGGCCACGCGCTTGGTGAGCGCCTCCTCGGCCTCGCGCTCGGTCATGACGGGCTCGGTGACGAGCGGCACCTGTCCGTAGTTCTTCACTAGCTCGAGGTAGGTCCATGCTCGGAAGGCCTTGACGGCAGCATACTCATAGCGGAAGAGGGTGCGTCCGCGTCGCTGGAGTGTGGTGTCGACGTTGGCGAGGTAGTAGTTGCAGTTGTTGATGACTGCGTAGTAGTCGCTCACCTGGCAGTACTTGTTGGGCTCTGCGAAGTCGAAGGCTGCGAGGCGCTTGAGGTCGGCAGATGCAGCCTCCGTGGGTGTGACGAGGTCGCTGCGTATCTCGCCCAGGAGCACCGAGCGGTCGGCGATGAGCTGCATGCGGTTGACGATGCCCATGACGCTGTAGACGGAGTCGGTGGGATGGTCGAGGGTGTTGTCTTCCTGGAACTCTACGAGCTCTGACGATGTGTCGAGGATGTCGGAGCAGGAAGAGAGAAGCAACACACCAAGGACCCACCCCCATCCCCTCCCGAGGGGGAGGGGAGCTAGGATAGCACTTAGTCTGGCCAGCTGCTTTTTCGTTTTATTGATAAAATTCACTTTATTCATAGCTGTTTGTTTTATTTCGTTTATGATGGTCACTCCACTCCCCTCCCGGACGGGAGGGGCTGTGGGTGGGTTTTACAGGTTGATGTTGACACCCAGCGAGAAGGAACGTCCTGCTCCCAGTAGTCCGCGGTCGATGCCCTGCGTGAGGATGCCTCCGTTCATGGCGCAGTCGGGATCGCTGCCGAGGTAAGGAGTGATGGTGAAGAGGTTCTGAGCCGAGCCCCAGATGGTGATGCCCTGCAGGTAGGTGCTCTGTATGGGCATGTGCCACGAGAGGGTGACATTGCTCAGGCGCAGGTAGCTGCCGTCCTCTATCCAGCGGTCGCTGAAGCGGGAGTTGCCGATGGGGTCGGTATAGGCCACGCGGGGGATGTCGGTCTGCTGTCCCTCGGTGTTCCAGCGGTTCTCGACGGCTGTGGTCTGGTTGAGGAAGAGGCTTCCACCCTCGAGCAGCGAGCGCTGATAGTTGTAGACGTCGTTGCCCAGCGAGTAGGTCATCGTGGCCTGGAGCTGGAGGTTCTTGTAGGTGAGGGTGGTGAAGATGTTGCCGTAGATGTCGGGATTGGGATCGCCGATGACGGTGCGGTCGCGGTCGTCGATGAGCTTGTTGCCGTCGAGATCGGCGAAGCGCATGTCGCCAGCCTCGAAGTACTGGTGGTCGCCGTTCTGCTTGAGGACGTAGTGTGCGTCGGCCTGTGCCTCGGCTGTGGTGGCATAGACGCCGTCGGACTTATGCCCGTAGAAGAGTCCCACGGGCTGGCCTACCTGCGTGAGGATGGTGGCTCCGTAGATGGTGGTCTCGATGGCGCGGTCGTTGTCGGGCAGGGCTGTCACCTCGTTCTTATAGTGACCTGCCGATGCTCCCATCTCCCAGCTGAAGTCCTTCAGGGCGAGCAGCTTGGCATCGATGCTGACGTCGAAGCCCATGTTCTGCAGACGGCCGTCGTTGCTCCAGTTCTGGTCGAGACCTGAGGTCCAGGCGAGCTGTCGCAGGGAGAGGAGGTTGGATGTCCATCCCTTGAACACGTTGAGGCGCACGTTGAGGCGGTTGTTGAGGAAGTTGCCCGTGAGGCCTGCCGTCAGCCGGCGTGTGGTCTCCCATTGCAGGTCGGTATTGCCGATGTTGCCAATGACCTTGCCGCTGACGCTCTCGCCGAGCATGCGCTTGGCAATGAAGTAGGAGCGTGAGGCTGTGTAGTCGATGTCGTCGTTGCCCGAGACGTCGAAGCCCAGGTTCAGGCGCAGGTAGTTGATGCCTGGTGCGGCAGCGAGCCAGCGCTCATTGGAGAGCACCCATGCTCCCTGAATGCTGGGGAAGAGTCCCCATACGGCATCGAAGAGCTTGAGGCCCGAGGCATCGTCGCCGAAGCGTGAGGAGGATTGTGCCGAAAGCCCTGCGTCGAGGTAGAAGCGGTCGGCATAGCTGTAGTTGGCCAGCGCATACCAGGTGATCTCGCGGGTCTTGTCGTCGGCACCATTGGTGCTCTTGAACTGCAGCGATCCCGACATGTTGGGTGTCTTGTCGTTGCCCGAGTTGTAGCCCTGCTGCGAGGTGAGCTTATACTCATTGCTGAGATAGCGCACGCCGGCGATGACCTTGAGGTCGGAGCCGGGCAGGCTGATCTTGGGACTCCAGGTGAGACGTGTGTCGCTCTGGATGGAGGTCTGGCGCGACGCCTGGCTGCGGGCTATGTTCTGCAGGGTGGTGGCATCGTCGAGTCCCTCGACATAGAACGTGGGCACGCCCTTGATGGGGAGGTAGTAGTTCTCGTTGGCATTGACCAGTCCCAGCGTGAAGTGCTCGCTGAGGGAGAGACGGCGGTTGAATTCGAACTTGGGCGTGATGGCAAACATGATGAGACGGTTGCCGAATGAGTTGCGGTTCTTGCCGTCGCCATACTCGAGGATGCTGACGGGGTTGGCCAGTCGTCCGCGTCCCTGGAACTTGCCCTCCAGATAGTCGTCGGCCTCGGCGAGGTAGTGGCTCACCTTTCCGAACTTGTCGAAGGCATAGGGCGAGAGGAAGGGAGCCTTGGCCAGGGCGATGAAGCCCGGCGAGGTGATGACCGTGCCGAGGGCGTCGGCAGGTGCTCCGTCGTCGCGCAGGGAGCGGTCGACATCGCTGTAGGAGGCGTCGAAGCGCACGTTGAGCTTGCGGCTGATGTTGATGTCGCTGTTCAGTCGCATGTTGAAGCGCGAGTAGTCGTTCTCCTTCAGGGTGCTGTTGCCCAGGGAATAGCCTACGGAGAGGTTGTAGGATGCGACGTCGTCACCACCTTGCACGTTGATGCCGTAGTTCTGCGAGAAGGCATTCTTGTAGACCTGGTCCACCCAGTCGGTCTGGTTGTGGTACTGGTTGTAATAATAATAGGTGGGGTCGCTGTTGAGGTACTTCATCTTGCCGAGCAGGATGGGGTTGGTCTTGCCTGCCAGCAGCTCGGTGGAGTAGAGCCGGTAGGCATCGGCATCCATCATCTCGGGCTGGCGTGGTATGAGCTCGTAGCGTCCGTTGATGGTGACGTCGATCTTCGTAGCCATCGACTTGTTGCGCTTGGTCTTGATGAGCACTACGCCGTTGGCACCCTTGGCTCCGTAGAGTGCGGTACCGTTCTTGAGCACCTGCACGCTCTCGATGTCGTTGACGTTGAGGTTGGCCAGGATATTGTTGAAGTAGCCGTCGTGCAGCATCTCGCGCCCATACTGCATGTCCATGATGACATCGTCGACGACGACGAGGGGCTGGGCATTGATGTTGAGCGAGTTGATGCCGCTGATGAGCATCGTGTTGCCCATGCCGGGAATGCCTCCGCGGCTGACGCTGCGCACGTGGGCTGCCAGCTGCTGCGAGATAAGCGGGTCGATGTTCATCTCGGAGGTGTTGCTGAAGTTGCCGGCCTCGGCCGAGAGGTTGGCAGTAGTGGTGGCGTTGTAGTCCTGGCTGAAGACATCGCGATAGAGCTTAGCGTCGGCACGCCCGTCGCTGATGGCTGCCTGCTGCATGTTGTAGCCGTCGACGCGCATGGCGATAGAGCGCACGTGCCCGGGTACGTTGAGCTCATAGCATCCGTCGTCGCCGGTCATCGTGGTCTGGCGCAGGTTGCCGTAGGCTGAGACGATGACACCGGCCAAGGGCTGTCCTGTAGCGGCATCGACGACGCGTCCCTTGACGGTCTGCGAATTGTCGTTGCTCACCACCGCTTTCTCCTGTGCTGACAATGAGAGTGCTGTCAGCATCAATATTGCAGTTAATATATGCTTCTTCATGGCTTATTCGGATTTAGAGGTTCTAGGACGGAGATAGATGCAGTCGAGATACATCTCACGGGCGTAGCGTGCCGTCTCGCGTGCCAGTATGTTGCATTGCAGCGTCAGGCTGACCTTGATGTCGTTCTGGTCGTAGTTGCAGGCGGGCAGGTGGAAGGCCTCTGCCAGGACGACGGTGTCGACCTTCTCGGGATTGCTCTGGAACTGCTGGTTGTCGAAGTTGAACGACAGCTCCTTGCCCTGTTCGTCGACGTAGTTGAGCGTAGCCTTGAACTTGCAGGGACGCATGTCGGGATCGTTCTGGTTGCTCACCGACTTGGGCAGTATGATGACGCAGATGTCGTAGTCGCCGGAGAGGGTGTTGTTCAGACGGAAGGTGAGGTTCCAGTTCGAAGTCGTGGTGCGCGGCAGCACCTGCAGGTAGGCATTCTCTGAGATGCTGTCGGCCACCTGACGGCGTCCGTTGAACGAGCAGTCCTTGTCGGCGGTGATGAGCCACGTGCTCTCGCCCTCAGCCCAGATCTCCGTGAAGTAGGTCTTGACGGGATCGAAGGGCCACTCTCTGGACTTGTAGAGCACACCATTGCTGCATGCCACAGGCTCGGCGCCGTAGAGGATGCCACCTGCGGCGAAGGGCTTCTGGAAGACGTGATAGATGGGCTTTCCGCTGACCCATCCTGTGCGCCAGCTGAGGTAGGGCACCGACCACAGCGAATCCTGCGTGGAGTGCTGGTCGGTCATGTTGAAGACGGCATCGTCGAGCAGGGCGCGGTTGGTCCA
>JAEEGK010008819.1_pt1 | contig 23725 bp, 24 predicted proteins | sample 8958771 | NCBI WGS metagenome assembly JAEEGK01 (sample SAMN16246547, study PRJNA631951) | gut metagenome | biome: gut microbiome; feature: rumen; material: SC-attached | host: Bos | place: Iran: Karaj | collected 2018-10
ATAGTGATGGCAATGTACAAAGAGAGAACCTGGTGTTCTTTCTGTCCAATGGGAACAATGACACAGGGCATTTGCAAGATAAAGGCAAAGAAAGGTAGGGAGAATTTATGACATTAGAAGAAAGAGCTGAGAGGGCTGTGGAGCTTAAGAATTCCGGAATGTATAACTGTGCACAGGCAGTGACTGCGGCTTTGGCAGATCAGACAGGACTTACGGAGGAACAGCTCAAACAGGTATCTGCCGGATTCTGTGCGGGAATGGGCAATCTTGAAGCAACCTGCGGAGCCTTGATTGGTGCAGGAATGATAGCAGGCCTCAAGACAGAAGGTAAAGGAACTCTTGGAGTTACCAAGCAGATTCAGGAAGAGTTTGGCAAAAGATGTGGTGCATTAAAATGCAAAGATCTAAAGACCGTCACAGACGGTAAACCGCTGTGCCCCTGCGAAGACTGCGTGAGGAATGCGGTTATGATCTATGGCGAGATAATGGGGCTGTGATTCGAATTTTTTTTAATATCGCAAGATTCCGGCTGGGACTTTTCAGAGCGAGAATTGTTGCGGCATGATTATAGAATGGCTTATCAATGAAATTTTCTTGAAAGCCATTCTTTTATTTTTTTTCTAAATATCCATAGACCTACTATGAGGTCCGGTGCCAGCATAAAAGGCAGAGATATACAGGATATTTTCATGGCAGCATTTATTAGGCTGAGTTCAAAAATTAGTCTTACGAATAATTCGATAACCAGCGTTGATAATGTAAAGAAGGTAACAGAAGTAATAAGTATGGATAAGCCATATATTCTGGGATTTTTATATTCGCCAATTATTTTTACAAATATGATTTTTTTATTATGAGCGCTATCGGGAACGCAATAAACGAAGCGTTGTTAAAAAATATTAAAATTCCCCATGCTATGATCATGGTTGCTATCGCGTCTAAGAGCATTAGGGGCAGGGTGTTTGCATTTTTCATATGGTATTTCCTTGAAAAATTGTTCCTCACGGTGAGGATTTATTCTTAAGGTGATTATATAGCAGTTTCTAATAAGGAAAAAGTTTTGGTGTGTTTGATCTCGTATGAGGGATTGTTATGTGAATGCGGGCAATGGCTAAAGTAAACGTTTCAATATTGAAGTAGCTTTACGGACATTAGAATCCGAAAATGATGTTTGCACGTAGAAACAAGCGAATATGGGAATGGCTTTACGGGTATAGAATCTCGGAAAACGATTTGTGCACGTAGAAACAAGTGAATGTGGGAATGGCTTTACGGGTATAGAATCTCGGATACGATTTGTGCCCGTAGAAACAAGTGCAAATGGGATTGATTTTACGGGCATAGAATTCCGAAAATTGATTTATACCCGTAGAACTAAGCGAATGAGAGATTGATTTTACGGGTATAAAGTTTGTAATTGAATTTGAGTAACGTAGAGGAAAGTCAAAATGTATAACTGTGTGTAGAATTTGCCATGGAGGCAGGCAATTTTGCGGAGCTGATGACGTCTGCCAACCGAGCGAGATTTGTGGTGGACGGTAAACCGCTGTGCCCCTGCGAAGACTGTGTGAGGAATGCGGTTATGATCTATGGCGAGATAATAGGGCTGTGATGTATAGAAGTCATGACATCTTAAATGAAATTACAGAAATCCGCACTAGCTGCGGATTTCGTGAGAAAGTGATTCAAGAGTCAACCAAGCCCCATCGACAAAGTCGATTCAAATTGGCTTGGTTGATGCATTCTTGAACTTTATGTTCAAGAATGCATAAATAATAAGTAATGTTATAATATAGTACATGGAAGAAAAGGCTTCCATGTACTTTTTGTGTGTAGAGCACTAGTGAAGCTTGTAAAACCGTTGTTTTTAAGAAATGGAGTAATGATTTGAGAGAGAAAAAATTGGTTTGGACACTTTTGGCGGCGCTGATGCTGACGGCGTGCGGTGCAAAAGAAACGACGCAGGATGAGGGGAATACACAGGATACTGCGGTGGCGGAAGTATCGAGTCAGGCAGTTGAGGCAGGAACTGAAGCAAGTACGACAGCTTCAACGGGAGATGCACTTGTACAAAAGATCATTGATACAGCCGCAGTCGCTCCTGAGTTTGCAAGAGAATCTCTGGTTGATGATTTTGACGGAGACGGATCGATGGATGCCTTCGTATATATTGGCAAGGAAGTGGACAAGGAAATGGGAACCTGCGAGGGCGAAGTGTGGTTTGCTTCCGACAAAGTATGCGAGAAGGTAGAGGAAGAGTTTTCATTTGTTGCTCATGACGGCAAAGTTATAAACGTTCTTCCTACAGAGAATAAGAATTTTATTCTGATAGAGAAAGCCTTCATGTCAAACAGTGTGACGGATGTCTTCTATATCGCCGGCGGAGATTGCAAGTCGTCAGCTATTTCAGGAATCGGCGGCTTTTATAAGTCGGAGGATACAGGTGATTACTGCATTAATGTAGATAATTATGATATGTCTCTTGAATTTGAATCGGCAGAGGATGCGGATAATCCGGAAGTGGTGCTTGATTATGGCCCAGGACTTGAGAAAGGGCTTTATACAGGGCATACGTGGAAAGAATATTTCTTTTACTATGATAAAGACACATCTGATTTCAAGGAATATGCGTCCAAAGAGCTTACAGAGGATGAACTTAATTCTGCATGCGGCTTCGACATTGCGGGTGAGATAAAGGCAGCAGGTTTTCAGCTTGGGCATATTTACAGAAGAGATAACGGGGTTATCAACATAAATTATTATCAGAGAACCGACAACGAAAACGGATCGGTAGATATATCTTTTAAAAATGCTACATATAATGAGAAAACACAGTCATTTATGTATGAGGGCGGCGAAGGGGAAAAGCCGTGGCAGAAATCTGACTGTGGCGGAATTTTTGAAGCTAACATTTTTTAATTGATTTAAGGGAGAAAAGATATGAAAAAAAAGATTGTTTATTTGATTATGGCCGGAATGCTCATGCTTACAGGATGTGGCGGTGCCAATGCAGAGCAAAGCGCAGAGGCTTCATCTGAGACAACTGATGCAAATGACGCTGAAGCCGGCAATACTGAAATGAGCTTGGATTCCGAAGAAACGAAGCTTGCCAATCCATGGAGAGATATCACGGAAGAAGAGGCTAAAAATGGGAGCGTAAGACTTTTTACAATTCCCGAAGGTGCGGAAAATGTTACATGGAGCATGATGGAAAGCAAGGGAGATGAAGCGCCGCTTATACAGGCAACGTTTACACTTGACGGAAAAGAATTTACAGCCAGAACACAGTACGGGGCATCTGAATTTGCGGATATATCCGGAATGAACTATGAATGGTCTTCTAAAGATGAAGGCAAGCTTGCAACATGGGGCGGCGGCAACATGGATGCGAAATTCTACAGATACAACGGTGATGAATGTGCGGATCTTTGCACCTGGTATGACATAGAGATAGGTATAGCATACAGTCTTTCTACTGTTGCAAGTGATCTTGAAGGTTTTGATATCCGGGCGGTTGCAGAAGCAATGCCGCCGGAACCTGAGATGTATATCAGCTCTTTTGTTGAAGAGGTTGCAGGAAAGACTGAGTTTGAGAGCTACGATGAAGTGATCTCATACCTCAAGAAAGGGCAAGGATATGCATATATTCAGCTCAAAGGCTATAATGGGGATATTCTTGCTCTGGCTGAAAATGTGTATAAAGATAAGGGAAAAAATCTTGCAATAGATGTGGCTCTCTATGGCGAAGTCGACGGTGTTGTAAAGAACCTTGGAAACGTATCGACAGCGGGGACGGCCTATCCTGTTGCCGTCCAAGACGGCGCTATATTTGCAGGCAGCCACCATTCATACGAGGTATATTTCGTAAATCCTGAAGGGGACGGTCTTATGATGAAAGACTGTATTCATGAAGAATATGATGAAAATGGCAATGCTACATATATTGGATTTACCAGAGAGACCAACAGTTTTGACAATGATGTTGAATTCACCGGCGGCGAAGCAGAGTATAATAAATACTGGGAAAACTATTTTGCTGCGACACTTCTAGACTTTACTCCTGTAGACTAAGGGGAAATGATAAATGGAAAAGACAACATATAAGAACATCGACATGACGACATATCCAAGGAAAGATCACTTCGATCATTTTCGCAATATGGAATACCCGTTTGTGACTATGACTGTTCAGGTTGATATTTCTGATTGGATAAAAAGACTTAAAAAAGTGGGATATCCCTTTTTCCTCTGCTTTCAGTATGCAGTTGCACAGGCTGCAAATAAAGTTCCCGAGTTCAGACAGCGAATAGTCGATGACGGGATTATTGAATATGAGCACTGCAATCCTTCATATACAGTGGCGCTTCCTGACGATACATACAGATATTGCATGGTCAATACAGATCAGCCGCTTAATGCCTATCTGGAAGAAGCCAAGGTAAAGCAGGAGAAAGCGCTTAATGCAGAGCACCTTGAAGAAGAGGGAGATTCGCGAAGCCATCTGTTCACATCATGTGTTCCGTGGCAGGATTTTACCGGCGGAACAATGCCATATCCTGATTCGAAATTCTCTGTTCCGAATATTGTCTGGGGCAAGTACAAGACAGAGAAGTATCTTGCACTGGAAGACGGTAATGTCGTTGAAAAAGAGAAGACGACTATCCCGGTCGTTGTTTTTGTAAACCATGCGCTTATCGATGGTTTGCATATATCCAGATTTTATGCAAATCTCGATGCAGAATTATCAAAGATGGAGTTTTCTAAGGAAGAACGATGAAAAAGAAGAATAATAAATTAGTATATATAGTTATAGCGTTGGCTGTGCTAATACCTGTTGTTTCAATCCTTATGCCCAAAGATGAGGTGTATGTTCCGCAGACTACAAAAGGAGTTTTTGTATATGATGAGGCAGATATGATAGACGCCGAAACGGAAGATACGATCAACAGAATACTTGTAACTTTGGAAAAAGAAACTACGGCTGAAGTTGCGGTTGTTTCCTATGAAGATTCAAATCTGTCTATCGAGGAATATGCGACAACGCTCATGAATGAGATGGGAGTCGGTAAAAAAGAAACAAATAACGGAATTCTTTTGCTGATGCAGAAAGAAGGAAATCATGTGCGCCTTGAGGTTGGAAGAGGCATAGATGATGAGCTCACAGACGAAAAGGCGGGGGACATACTTGATACATACTATGTTCCTTACAGAGACAGCAGTACATCAAGAGCCGCACTTGAAACGACAAAGGCGGTTGTAGGATTTTTCTATAGTTATTACGGTATCAGCAATGAATATACGACTGCAAACAATCTGAAACAAACTGAAGAAGAACCGGGCGATGACATAGTAGGGTTCGTTGTATTCGGAATTCTTGGGGTACTCATAGCTGGAATTGTTTGGGGTGTTAAATATGCAGAAAAAATGGAACGCAATAAGAGCCGTCTTATCCTTCCTAATCAGAGAAAACGCAAAAGTAAGATGGGAAAATTTTTTAGCGATTTTATAGATTATTACCGTAACGACTATGGAGGAGGTTACGACGGTGGCTTTGGCGGAGGTGGTTCCGATGGCGGAGGAGCAAGCAGATAGAGCATTACATAAGCTTGTTGAAAAATGCATAATTATGTGGTATTTTTGCATAAGCAATTATAACCCACATGAGTTGAGGAAGTTTTTAGTATGAATGAGTGGTTTGCAAAATTGGTTGAGGATTTCAACCGTTGTTTTATTGAAGAAAACAGATACCTGATGCTTATTGACGGTATAGGCGTGACGATAAAGGTATCGCTCGTTGCCGTTATTATCGGTATTGTTATTGGATTTTTGATCGCGATGTGCAACATGTCATCGAATAAGATCCTTAAGACTATAGGTACGATATACACAGATGTTATCAGAGGAACACCGTCGGTTACACAGCTGATGATTATTTATTTCGTTGTATTTGCAAGTGTTCGCTGGCCCAAATGGATCATCGCAGCAATCGCGTTCGGTATAAATTCCGGTGCGTATGTTTCTGAGATTGTCCGCGCGGGTATCCAGTCTATTGATAAGGGGCAGACCGAGGCGGGAAGATCGCTTGGACTTAATGCAAGACAGACTCTCATGGGAATCGTAATCCCGCAGGCTATCAAGAACATTTTCCCTGCACTTTGCAATGAGTTCATCGTTCTTATAAAAGAAACAGCTATCGTTGGATATGTAGGTCTTATGGATATTCAGAAGGCCGGTGATTTCATAAAGAGTTCTACATTTTTGGCATTTATGCCTTTGATCGGAACAGCGATTATCTATTATGTGCTGATCAAGTTGCTGACAATGGCACTTAAGAGAGTTGAGAACACTCTCCGTAAGTCAGACATACGATGAGGAGAATGCCATGAGTGATATGATTGAAGTAAAGAACCTTAAAAAGAAATTTGAAGATTTGGAAGTTTTAAACGGCATCACCACTTCGATTAAACAGGGAGAAGTAGTGGTTGTGATCGGTCCTTCGGGATCCGGAAAGAGCACATTTTTAAGATGTCTCAATCAGCTTGAGGAAATCTCCGAGGGAGAGGTTTTTCTTGACGGTGAAAAGATAAATGACCCTGCGACGGATATCAACAAGATCCGCCAGAAGATGGGAATGGTATTTCAGCATTTCAATCTTTTTCCACATATGACTATCATAGATAATATTACCTATGCACCTGTCAAACTTAAAAAAATGACCAAGGAAGCTGCGCGCAATAAGGCGCTTGAACTTCTTGATAAAGTCGGACTTGTGGAAAAAGCCGACAATTATCCCATACAGCTTTCCGGCGGGCAGAAGCAGCGTGTTGCTATAGCAAGAGCGCTTGCAATGGAACCGGAAGTAATGCTTTTTGATGAACCTACATCGGCACTTGATCCTGAAATGGTAGGAGAAGTTCTCGATGTTATGAAGAAACTTGCGGATACCGGAATGACTATGGTAATCGTTACTCACGAGATGGGATTTGCAAGGGAAGTTGCGAACAGAGTTCTTTTCATGGATGAGGGAATCATCATGGAAGAGGGAACTCCGGAACAGATATTCAGCCATCCGACCAGCGAGAGAGCAAAGTTGTTCTTGAGCAAGGTCTTATAATAAAAACGGCGCAAAAAGGGAGATATGAAAAATATGAAAAAGAAAATACTGTCTGTTGCACTTACTTTGGTAATGAGCATTGCATCTCTTACAGGATGCGGATCTTCATCATCTGATAAGATCGTATTCGGAACAAACGCAGAGTTTCCGCCTTTTGAGTACATCTCAACAAACGGTGTCATCGATGGTTATGACGGAATTGATATGGCTATTGCATCTAAGATCGGTGAGATCTCAGGAAAAGATGTTGAGATTGCAAACATGGAATTTGATTCACTTCTTGTGGCAATCCAGAATGGTCAGATCGATGCAGCTATCGCAGGTATGACAGCTACAGAAGAGAGAGCTAAGACTGTTGATTTCTCAACACCTTACTACACAGCAACACAGGTTATGGTTGTTAAGGAAGGTTCTGATATCAAGACTGCAGCTGATATGGAAGGTAAAGCAATCGCTGTTGTTCAGGGATATACAGGTGAGACTGTTGTTCAGGATCTCGGATACAAGTATGAAGCATTCAAAAAGGGAACAGAGTGCATTCTTGAGCTTGTAAACGGTAAGTGTGATGTAGTAGTTATCGACTCTGCTACAGCAAAAGATTTTGTTGGTGACAACGAAGGTCTTGTTATCGTTGAAGATTCCAATGCTTTCGAGTCAGAGGAATATGCTATCGCAGTTAAGAAAGGAAACACAGAGCTTCTTAATACTATCAACGAGGCAATCGACAAGATGCTCGCTGACGGAACAATTTCAGAGTTTGCAGCAAAATATGCTGATGCCAACTAAAATATAATTCTTAGAACAAAGAGTCGCTCGCGACTCTTTGCGCGCCGATGCGCGCAAGCTTTAGCTTGCATAATTCATCTGCGCATCGGTCGCATCCATAGCGGAGCGTTTTTTGTTTGATAGGAATTTCCTATCAAATAAAAAATCAAGGGAGTTCATGCTAATAGTTAGTGTGAACTCCCTTTTTTCATTTGAGGAAAATCCTATCAAATGTTTTCTGTTAGGCGGAGCCGGGCTCTACTGCAGATCTGCGAGTTTCCCGTGCTTCTCGTAGCTTGTGATGCGTGCAGGTTTATTGGCTTCATCCACAAATACCACGGTCGGTTTATGCGTCTTTGCTTCACCTGCATCAATTGTGCAGTAGGACATGATTATCACATTGTCACCTATGCATACCTGTCTTGCGGCGGCGCCGTTTAAACAGATCATTCCGCTTCCCGCATCTCCGGCTATGGTATATGTCTCGAAGCGGTTTCCGTTCTGTACATCAACAATCTGCACCTGTTCATATTCAAGAATTCCCGCAGCTTCCATAAGCTCACTGTCGATGGTGATACTTCCTATATAATCAAGTTTGGCATGAGTTATGGTCGCGCGGTGAATCTTACCTTTTAACATGGTTATATTCATAAGCATTTATCCTTATTCATTTATTGTGATCGTCAGCAGACCGAGTCAACGAAGAAATTATCAATGAGTCTTGTCTTTCCGATATATACGGCAAGTGCGGTAAGAACCGGACCGTTGATGGTCTCTACTGGCTGAAGCTTTTCTGAATCTACAAGTTCTACGTAATCGATTTTGGCAAGAGGCTCTGATTCGATTATTTCTCTGATCGTTCCGATTATCTTCTTTGCATTCTTTTCACCGCTTCTGACCATTTCTTCGCCTTTTGTAAGTGCCTTATGAAGGATGAGGGCAGCGCTTCTTTCTGACTGATTCAGATAGGTGTTTCTTGAGCTTTTTGCAAGGCCGTCTTTTTCCCTTATGATGGGACATCCTATTATCTCGATGTTGTAGTTGAGGTCGGCAACCATCTTGCGAACGATCGCGAGCTGCTGATAATCTTTTTCTCCAAAGTAAGCTCTGTCAGCTTCGGCGATGTTAAAAAGTTTGGTGACTACCGTGCAGACTCCGTTAAAGTGAGTAGGTCTGCTCTTGCCGCAAAGTCCCTTGGAAAGTGTATCTACTCCCACATGTGAGAAGAAGTTGTCGCTGTACATTTCTGCAGGATCGGGATGGAAGATAAGATCTGTTCCGAGCTCGTCGCACATCTTACAGTCTGTGACAAAATCTCTCGGATATGTTGCAAGATCCTCATTTGCGCCGAATTGTATGGGATTTACGAAATCACTGACAATTACTTTGTCATTTTCTTTGACGGCTCTTTTTATAAGGCTTGCGTGTCCCTCGTGAAGATATCCCATTGTAGGAACAAGTCCTATTGAGTATCCGTTTTTCTTCCATTCTCTTACGTGTTCTTTTACTTCATCTATTTTACTGGCTATTATCATTTGTTTGTCCTCTCTATGATGTATTATTTTCTGATAAGTATTTCCTTATATTGCCTGTGCTTCCGCCTGAATCGGAAGATCCGGGATGATGGAATTTATGACATCATCGTCAATTGCAAAAGAGTGTTCCTTTGAAGGGTAGGAACCTGCTTTTACAGCTTCGTCATAAGCACTGAAGGCTTCTTTCATTTCTTTTCCAATCTGAGCGAACTGTTTAACGAATTTGGGCTTGATGCCTTCAAACATTCCGAGCATGTCCTGATAGACGAGGACCTGTCCGTCGCATCCGTTTCCTGCTCCGATTCCGATTGTTGGAATTGAAAGCTGCTGAGTTATGAGTGTTGCTAATTTTTCGGGAATACATTCAAGAACTACCATGAATGCGCCGGCTCTCTCTACTGCAAGTGCATCTTCAAGAATCTGTTTTGCCTGCGCTTTGTTTTTGCCTTGTACTTTGAATCCGCCAAAGGCATTGACCGACTGAGGAGTCAGTCCGAGATGTGCGACCACGGGAATGTCCGCTTTGGTGATGGCTTCAATCTGCTCGCAGACCTTAGCGCCGCCTTCAAGCTTTACAGCCTGTGCGTGGCCTTCTTTCATTAATCTGCCGGCATTCATGACGGCATCATAGGTTGAGGTCTGATATGACAAAAAAGGCATATCAGCGATGAGGAAGGTGTTGTGGAGTGCTCTTGAGACAGCTCTGGTGTGGTGGATCATGTCCTCCATAGTAACAGGGAGGGTGTCATCATACCCAAGCATGGTCATTCCAAGAGAATCGCCGATCAGCACTGTGTCTACGCCTGCCGCTTCCATAAGGCATGCGGTTGTGTAGTCGTAGCATGTGAGCATGCTAATCTTACGGCCTTCCAACTTTTGTTGTTGTAACGTCGTTACTGTTCTTTTCATTTTTTTTTACCTCTTTTCCATACAAGCCTTGATCGTTCAAGGTCTCATTGTTTCGGGCTTCGAAGTAACTATAGCAGACCTTTGCGTTATATTCCAGCCTAAATTTCGACAAAGAGGCTTTCCGCCGGTGACTCAGACGAGCCCTATGGGGGACATTCTCTTACTGAATCTGATATAAGATACAACTTTATTGGATACAATGCGACGTTAAAAGAAATGTAACAAAAATTGCTCAAATAGCAATATTTGAGTGGTAAATAGCAATATTTGACAAGTCGACTTAAACGTTTACTGCTATAATTTGTCTTATCCTAACAAATATTACAGAATATTTAATATATAAAAGATTTGTAAGGAACAAGTTTACATTTTTGTGGAGGTTACATGTATGAAAAGACAAATTTCTATTTTATCAACAGTTGCGCTTAGCGGCTTAATGGTTCTGAACAACACGGTAGACATCAATGCTGCACCGTCACTTAATCCGTATTCGGGGGTAGAAGCGGAGACAAATTTCGGACAGTCAGGTACTGAGGTTGTTACTGATAATGGGGTTAAAGCAGTATCAAGTATTGAATCAGGGGATTATTTCATTGTAAAGGACGTTAACTTTTCTAAGGGAGTATCAGAGTTCAAGGTAAAAGCAAAAGCTGATAAGGCAGCACTGCTTGAGATCAGAGAAGGTGGTGTTGACGGCGATGTGATCGCCAATCTTAAGATCGGAGCAACTAAGGGTGAGTTCAAGGAGTTCACAGTTAGTACTTCATCAAACATTGATGGCAAGGCAACAATTGCTTTTGTAGGAAAGATGGGATCATTTGCCATCGATAACTGGACAGCGGTTGAGTCAAAAGATTCTTCTGCAAAGGAAGATAAGAAGACAGAGGAGACGAAGGGATTTGAAGTAGATCCTTCAACGGGCAAGACAGGCCCCGGTCCTTTCATTGATCCTTATGAGCCTGTTTCAACAGTATTTGTTTCAACAGATTCAAAGGGCGTTGAGCAGGAAGAATATAACGGAGATAAGGTTGTAACAAGTCTTGGTCAGGGTGACTGCTTTGTAGTACACAATGTAAAGCTTGATAAGGGAATTGTTGCACTTACTGTTTCAGCAAAGGCTGATAAGGCAGCTTTATTGGAGATCAGAGACGGGGCTGTTGACGGCGACGTGATCGGATCTATAAAGATTGATGATACAAAGGGTGAATACAAGTCTTATACAACAAAGATTGAAGAGAGCATCGAAGGAACTCATGCTATCGTATTCACAACAAAGACAGGTGAAGTAAGCATTGAGAAGTGGAAGGCAATGTGCGCTCCTAATGCAAAGGCAAAAGACGATAATAACACTGTAAAAGAGCCTACAGATGATTCTTCAAGCAGTGCAAGCTCATCAGATAAGACAGGTCCCGGACCTAACGTAAATCCTTACGAGCCTGTTTCAACAGGTCTTAACTTCGGTAAGTCAGAAGGAACAGAGCTTGTTGATTATAACGGAAAGAAAGTTGTTTCAAGCATTGAGTCAGGTGACTATTTTGTAGTAAACAACGTAGATTTCAAGAATGGTGCAAGCACTCTTACAGTTTTGGCAAAGGCTGACAAGGCTTCTTCAATCGAAGTAAGAGACGGAAGCACTGACGGCGCATTACTTGGACTTATCAAGGTTAACTCTACAAACGGTGAGTACAAGTCTTTCAGCACAAGCATCAAGAATGTTGACGGAAAGCATGCGCTTGTATTCGTAGGAAAGATGGGAAGCACAAGCATCGCAGAGTGGAGTGTTCAGGCTTCCGGCGATAATAAGGAAGTTAAGCAGCCCGAGAATCCTACAGATAACAAAGATAATAAAGATAACAAGGATGCAAAAGATACACAGAAGCCCGAAGATACAACACAGAAACCCGGTACGGGAGCAACTCTTTTCCCTTACAACGATATCGCTGCAGGTGAGAACTACGGAGATGCCAAGGGCGTAGAGTATTCAGAGAATAACGGCAAGAAGATTATCACAAGTCTTGGCAAGGGTGACTACTTCACAGTTAAGGATGTTGATTTCAAGAAGGGTGCCGCTGTACTCTTTGCAAATGTAAAGGCAGATAGGCCTGCTGTAGTAGAAGTAAGAGACGGTGGCGCGGACGGAAAGATTCTCGGAACAATGAAGGTTGGCAATACCGATGGTAAGTTCGAGACTTTCCATATCCAGTTTGATAATATTACAGGAAAGCACACAATTGCATTCGTTGGTAAGATGGGCGATGTAAGTGTTGAAAGCTGGAAGGCAATGGCCGGCCCTGAGAAAAAGACAGATACTGAGAAGAAGGAAGACACAACAGAGAAAACACCTGAGAAGACTCCTGAGAAGGATACGACTACAGATACAACAGGAAAGACAGCTAAGGGACCCGATGTAAATCCTTATGAAGATGTTCCTACAGGACTTAACTTTGGCGAGACAAAGGGTACAGAGCTTGTAGATTACAACGGAAAGAAAGTTATTTCCGGACTTGAGAAAGGTGATTATTTCGTAGTAAACAACGTTAAGTTTACAAAGGGCGTTAAAGTAATAAATGTTTCAGTTAAGGCTGATAAGCTCTCATCATTTGATATTAAGGACGGAAGCGCTGACGGAGAATTAATCGGAAGTGCTCAGATCACACCTACAAACGGTGAGTATAAGTCAGTAGTTGTTAAGGTAGACAAGGAAATTGACGGAACACATGCACTTGTATTTGTTGGAAAGGGTGGAAGCGTAAGCATTGAGAAGTGGAATGCAATGAGCGCACCTCAGAAGAAGACAGATACAGAAAAGAAAGATGATGCAGGCAACACAGGAACAACAACTCCTGAAAAGAAAGACGATGCAGGCAATACAGGAACAACAACCCCTGAGAAGAAAGACGATGCAGGCAATACAGGAACAACAACTCCTGAAAAGAAAGATGATGCAGGAAACACACAGAATCCCGGATCTACAACAAGCAAACAGAACCTTACACTTTCACATACAGTAAATGACTGGGGTTCAGGATACCTTGTAGATTTCAGAGTAAGCAATAACTCAGGCGAGACTGTAAACGGATGGAAGCTCAAGATCAAGAAGGATGGAATCAAGATCGCTCAGAACTGGTGCATGGAAGTTAAGGAAGAAGGCGACTATTATGTAATCACTCCTTTCTTCTGGAATTCATACATCGAAAACGGCAACTTCATTTCATTCGGTATCATTGGTCAGGGTACTGCACCAAGAACCGTCACATATGAGTTTGTTAAGTAACATTGTTGTTTAAAAATAATTGAATTAGAAAGTAAAAAGCTGATACGAAACAGGGAGCTCTTCTTACTGCCAAAGGCGCAGTGAGAGGGGCTTTCCCTATGTTTCAAAAATGAATAAAAAGCGTATTTACACGGTAGAATAATTATAATAACATAAATTGTATGAAATATAATGTTATTCAATCGGAGGAAAATTTTATGGCAGACATTCAGAAAGTATATGATTTTTTAAATGAGGCAGAGACATATTATCTTGCAACAGTAGACGGTGATCAGCCGAGAGTAAGACCTTTTGGTACAGTTCTTTTGTCAGACGGCAAGATCTACATTCAGACAGGAAAGGTAAAAGACGTATCTAAGCAGCTTGCAGCCAATCCTAAGGCTGAGATCTGTGCTTTCAAGAATGGTGAGTGGATCCGTGTTGCAGGAGAACTCATCAACGACGATTCTCACGATGTTAAAGTTGCTATGCTGGAGAAAATGCCTCAGTTGAAGGCAATGTACAGTGCAGACGATGACAATATGCAGGTACTTTATTTCAAGAATGCAACAGCAACATTCAGCTCATTTACAGCAGCACCCGAGATTGTTAAGTTCTAAGAAATGCTTTTATCACCGTTCCGGTAATAAGAAACTGATCGGAAAACTAAATTGTGTTTGAGGATCCATGGAAAAGCGAAAGTACCGATTTTTCTCAAAATAGAGTATGATATAAAGCAGTAGTTAACGTTTTGTATTTAGTAATGGAGGAAAAGAACAAAATGGGATTGATTATGAGCCTTATCATGGGAGCTATCGCAGGTTTTATTGCAAGTAAGATTATGAATGAATCATCGGGAACTCTCAAGAATATCATTCTTGGAATAGTAGGTGGCTTTGTTGGAGGGCTTGTGTTTAAACTCATCGGACTTAAGGCAGATGGTATCATCGGAAGTCTTATTATATCCGTTGTAGGTGCTTGCATCTGCATCTGGGGCGGAAGAAAGCTTTTCTAAAAAATGAGTTTTTTAAGTGGTCATGGCGGTTGCTGTGACCACTTAATTTGAGCAGAACACTTGCCGAGGTCTTTTCGAGGCTAGTGTGAGCCATGGGTGAACACTTAACGAGCGAAACGCGAGTTTAGTGAGAATCCCAATTTGAGCAGAACACTTGCCGAGGTCCTTTCGAGGCTAGTGAGAATCCCAGTGTGCTGTAGCGTTTTTGTTTTTTGTAAAGGAAAGCGGTAAAAATATGAATCATGCGATTTTTTTAGCCGGGGGGACCGGAAAGAGAACAGAATCTGACATACCCAAGCAGTATGTGCGTGCGGGCGGATATATGATGGCAACTTACGCCATAAAGCCGCTTCTTGAGAGCAAAGCAGTGGATGATGTCTATGTGGTTGCAAATGAGGATTGGCACAAAGAGATTTACGAAGATGCGAGGAAAATGGGGCTCAATGTGAAAAAGATTAAGGGCTTTGCCATGCCGGGGGTGAACAGGCAGGCGTCCATATTAAGCGGCATGAAAGAGATACTTCGCGGAATTTCAAAGAAAGAAGATATTGAGGCGGTTTCGGTAAAAGATACGGTTCTTGTTCATGATGCTGCAAGACCTTTCCTTGATTTCCAGCTTCTTAAGGATATCTATGCCGCATTGAGCGGACATGACGGAGTTATGCCCGTTATCCCCATGAAAGATACAGTATATTACAGCGAGAACGGCAAGACTGTTTCCAAGCTCCTGGACAGACAGAAGGTGGTAGCGGGACAGGCGCCTGAGCTGTTTAATTATAAAAAATATTACGAGGCAAATGTAATTCTTTTGCCCGATAAGATCTTTTCCATAAACGGTGCGACTGAACCTGCTATTATTGCGGGAATGGATATCGCAATGATCTCCGGAAACGAGAAGAATTTTAAAGTTACGACTGCGGCCGATCTGGACAGATTTATGCAACTTAAGGAGGAAAAGCAGTAATGGCGAAAGCATGGGTACTGCATGAAATAGGCGATATAAGACTTGAAGATGTGGATATCCCGGTTCCCGCAGAGAATGAAGTCCTTGTAAATGTAAAGGCTGTCGGTATATGTGGCTCCGATGTGCCGCGTGTTTACGAGACGGGAGCGCACAGGATGCCGCTCGTTCCGGGACATGAGTTCTCGGGAGTTGTCGTAAAGACGGGAACCAAAGTTTTTGCAGACCTTGAGGGAATGCGGGTTGCGGTTTCGCCCAAGATTCCATGCAGGAAGTGCGAGATGTGCGCAAAGGGTGAGACGGATCTGTGCCTTAACTACGACTACACGGGATCGAGAAGAGATGGTGCTTTTGGGGAATATGTGTGTGTTCCTGTGGATAACTTGATAGAGCTTGTGGATAACATCTCTTTTGAAGAAGGAGCTATGATCGAACCGCTTGCCGTTGCAGCCAATGCTGTCAGAACAGGTTGCGCGGGGATTGATCCTGCGGATGATGGCGTGAAGATTGCTGTTTGCGGAATGGGTACTATTGGTCTTATGGTCGTTATGCTTTTGATGGACATGGGATTTTCAGATATCTATGTTATCGGAAATAAGGACAGCCAAAGAGATAAAGCGATCGACTTGGGAATCCTTCCCGAAAATTATTGCGATATGAGAACCGAAGATCCTGTTATGTGGATAAAAGAGAAGACAAACGGAGTTTCTGTGTATTTCGAGTGCGTCGGAAGTAACGAGAGTATCAGGTACGGACTCGAAGCGGGAGCACCAAAATCAAGACAGATATTGGTTGGCAATCCGAGGAGTGATATGTCTTTTTCCAGAAATACATATTGGGAGATCTTGAGAAAGCAGATGCGCCTTATTGGGATATGGAACTCTTCATATCGAAAGGCACTTGATGCCGGCAGTTTCGGGCAGGATGGCTGTATTGTGAATATAAAGGATTCAGACACAGCGCAGATTGACGACTGGCACTACGTTCTTAGCAGGCTGGAGGCGGGTGGAATTAAGCCGTCTAAGCTCATCACGCATAGATTTGCGCTTGATGAACTTGATAAAGGGCTTGACATTATGCGCAATAAGACGGAAGATTATTGCAAGATTATGATTTATCCTAATGGATTTTAGATGAGATTTTATATAAGAGATTATGCATTGAGCGATTTCGTGTATGAAATTTCGATGGAAGAAATAATTTGAGGAGCGAACGAATGTCCTGGAAAACAGTTAATATTCAGTTGATGAATGGATGCATTTTTGCTGTTTACGGGGATAGTGCGCTCTTTTTTAGGCAAACCTGCTAAATTTACAAGGTTTGAGCTTTGAATATGAACGTGTTATCTCCTTATTTTATTTAAAACAAAAAAGATGAGGAGATTTTTTATGAATAAATTTAGTAAAAAGACAGCAAGAAGACAGATTGGAAAATTATATTTATTGGACAGTGTTGGGAGCCTTATGATCGCTGGGGCATCATGGGTTGCGCTCCTTGCGGTAAGAGGATTTACTACTGCGCAGATCGGACTGTTCGAGAGCATATTCCACATAGCAAGTATGATATTTGAAGTTCCTTCAGGGGCTGTGGCCGATGTGTTCGGAAGGAAAAAGACGATGGTGGCAAGCAGCGTAGTGACAGTGTTGTCTGCGCTGATGATGATATTTTCGGATTCGTTTTTTATGATCGCGATAGCGATGGTAGTGAGTGCTCTTAGCTATAACCTTGCGTCGGGTACAAGGGAAGCGATTGCATATGATTCACTCAAAGAAGCTGGTATTGAGGATGAATACGATAAGTATGCCTCGAACGATCTTGTCATATATCAGGTTGCAAGCTCGCTCGCCAAGATTCTTGCGGGAGCGGCAATAGCGCTTGGATACAAAAAAGCTTATGCGGTTGATGTTCTTGTCGGAGTGTTGGCGATTGGAATAGCTGCGTCTCTGCGTGAAGTTGAGACGGAGCTAAGTAAAGAAAAGAGTGTCAAGAAGCGTTTTAAAGAAGTTGCAAAAGAGAGTTTTCTTTTTCTTAAGAACAATTCCAAAGTCAGGCTCATTATTCTGTTTAATGCGGCGATAGGAGCGGTTTCGATACTTGTCCTTTTCTTCTTGCAGGCAAGACTTCCTAAGATGGGAATTGACAATGTGCTGTTTGGACCGGCACTCTTTGTCATGGGACTAGGCGCCGCAGTAGGAGCGAAGGCTGTCGAATATGTGAAGCCTTCACGATATAGGTATATCGGGCTTATAAGTTTACTGTGTGTGACATTTGCATTTGCAATGGCTTTTTCGGGAAGTATTATTCTTGCCGTGATCGGCGGATTCATCGGCGCTTTCGGAGACAATTACATTGAAGTGCGGACTGATGTCATGCTAAACAATATGATTCCCTCTAAGCAGCGCGCGACGCTTATGTCCGTGAATTCTTTTGTGTTCTCGGTTGTCATGATAATACTGTCGCCGATATTCGGTGCATTATTCATGCTGTGACGGAGATTTTCCTTAGCAAAGAGGCTCTCTTGGTTCGGTGTCGTGTATGTTTGAGTATACGATGCCGCTGTGCACGGAAGGCTTAATACCTCCGTCTTTAAAGAGGTCACTAATATTTACAAATTCGTAGCCCTGTGCAAGCAGCTCAGGGATCACAATATCGAGGGCTTTGACGGTTTCATCATTATCTGTGTAATCATGCATGAGTATGATAGAGCCGTCGCAGGCCTGAGATAATATCATTTCAGCACGTTCTTTGGCAAGAACGCTGTCTTCCCAGTCTTCGCCGTGAATTCCGCATATAAACGGAAGATCTATGCAATCGTACATGGTTCTGCTCACATCTATGTACGGAGGTCTGAAGAAACGTGGCTTGTATCCTGTGATCTTCTCGATTGCCTTGTCTGTATATTCAATCTCTGAACGCACTTCGTCTGCAGTGAATGTCTGCATGTGAGAGTGAGTCTTGGAATGATTGCAGATCTCGCATCCGTGTGCGATACACTCCTTTACAATCTTTTCCGATTCATCTGTTATGTTGTCCGCAATCAGAAAAAAAGATGCGACAACGTTGTACTTCTTGAGCTTTTCAAGAACCTGAGGTGTTGTGACGGTGCTTGGTCCGTCGTCGAAAGTTAATGCTATTTTTTTTCCCATAATAAAAGTCCCCTAAAAAAAATAATACTATTCATATTTTACACTCTTTTTTTCTACTTGCACGCTTAATATATTCGGGGAGAAAAGTCTTGCGATGTGGTAATATTAAATAGAGAAATAAAACTGAATACGGCAGTTTCGGGATTATCAGAAACAATACAGCCCGTGCAACGGCAAAACACGGGTATAAGTTTGGTAACTAATAACATTGATATCTAAAAGGGTAGGAGATCGAGTATTATGATTACGAACGATAAGGGACTGGTAGGATTTAAACATAAGATCATGGAAGAGGTCTGCAGACTTGCATGGAACGATGAACTCGATGAAGAACACAAGGAGCAGCTTGTTTATAAGCTTGCACCCGGACCAAAGCCTGAGTACAGATGTTGTGTGTACAAAGAGCGTGAGATCGTGCGCCAGAGAATCCGCCTTGCTTGCGGTCTTAGCACAACATACAATGAGGGCTCCAAAAATATTGTGCAGGTAATCGATCCTGCATGCGATGAGTGCCCTATCCATGCTTTTTCCGTAACTGATAACTGTCGTTTTTGCATGGGAAAAGCATGTCTTAATTCATGTAAATTTGATGCGATACGTCCCGGTGATGTCAGGATGCACATCGACTCCGCAAAGTGTAAAGAGTGCGGAATGTGTGCAGGTGCCTGTCCGTACGGCGCTATCGTTCATCTTGAGCGCCCTTGCCACAAGGCTTGTCCTGTTGGCGCGATAACATATGATGAGAATGGCTACTGTAAGATTGATGAGAGCAAGTGCATTCAGTGCGGCCATTGCATCCACAATTGTCCTTTCGGAGCGATCAGCTCCAAGACATTCCTTGTTCAGATAATAGAAGCCATTAAGGCGGGAAAAGAAGTTATAGCGATGTGTGCACCTGCTACAGAAGGCCAGTTTGGTGAAGATATTTCCATGGCTTCGGTAAAGAATGCGCTGATAAAACTTGGCTTTGCAGATATGGTAGAAGTAGGACTCGGCGGCGATATGACGGCTGCTTATGAGTCAAAAGAGTGGGCGGAAGCTTACGCAGAGGGCAAAAAGATGACGACGTCATGCTGCCCTGCATTTATCAACATGCTCAAAAAGCATTTCCCCGAGCAGTTTGAAAATAACATGTCATCAACGGTTTCTCCTATGTGCGCGATCTCGAGATATCTCAAGGCAACGCGCCCGGGATGCGTTACTGTATTTGTCGGCCCTTGTATTGCCAAGAAGTCGGAAGCAATTGATGAGAGCGTTCCCGATAATGCGGATTATGTAGTGACATACGGAGAGCTTCGTGCTCTTATGAGATCCAAAGATGTTGAATTTGAGCCTGTGACCGATGAATATCAGGAGTCTTCAATCTGGGGCAAACGTTTTGCGACAAGCGGCGGGGTTGCCAATGCGGTTATCGAGTGTATGAAAGAGAGAGGCGAAGATGTCAGCAATATCAAGTTGCACCGCGTTGCAGGAGGAAATGAGTGTAAAAAAGCTCTTTTACTCCTTAAAGCAGGAAGGCTTCCGGATGACTTTATTGAAGGAATGGTATGTCCCGGCGGCTGTGTGGGCGGGCCTTCCAAGCACAAGACGGAAGTAGAGATCACGAAGGCCAGAGAAGCTTTACTTTCAAAGGCCGATGACCGAAAAGTTCTCGAAAACCTCAAAAAATATCCAATGGATAAATTCTCTATGCACAGAGACGGCATAAAAATAGACCTGCCGGATTGAGCGAGCAGGGCGTCGCGAAGCCATCCGATCTGAAATGCTTGTGTTCGTCTGCGCAGTGAGTTTCATAAATTTATTAAGACGGGAAATGCTTCCTTTCACGTTGTTCAGAGAAGTCAGCATTTCCCGTCTTTATAAATATTGAAACTCATCTTGCTCGTACGAGATCTGCGCATTTCAGAACGGATGGCTTCGCGACTTGGTAGTCTATGCAAAGCGTCCATCCTATATTTATGCAGATCCTAATCATAATTTCAGATTATGATTCAGTTGTAACCTGTGATTCCTGATCTTGCTTGATAATGAGCTTGTCGATGTTGAGTGAAGTGGATGAGAAGATGGTCTTTACAATCCACACAAGCAGTACGAATACGAGAACAGGGATAACGCAGGCGGTTACTATCATTACGGCGAGAGCTTCGAGGAGGTCTTTGAGGAAGTTGGAAACTCTGTCGATTGTTTCGGTAGTGATTGTGGTAAGGTCGCTGAGTATGCCTGAATCGGAATCGCCTTCGATGTCGAGGTCGTCGTATTCTGTGATCGAGGCTTCAACTTTGGCGGACTGAGTCTGGTAAACTTTGTCGGAGAGCCAGATGCTTGAAGGAACGATCAGGAAGATAATGAGGCCCAGGAGGCCGATTCTTGCGGCCATGTCCATAAATTTCTTTTTCTTGAATAATATGGCAACGCTGAGAAGGATACATGTGGCAGGGATAAGTACTGAGAATGAAACATATCCTGTCAGAGTTATCATGAATTTCTCAAGGTACAGAGCGCTTAATATCAAGAGGAAATATGAAGCGAGATCTGCGAGCTGCTCTGAGATAGGCGTGCACAGGTCTCCCGGAAGGAGTGATAAAGTGGCTGATGTTGCCGCTGCGCCACCGGCGAGCTTCATTACCGTAGTGATCTTTTCATCCGTCTGTTCTATAGAATGCTTGTGTGTGGCGGGATTGGCGGCAATCGGAGCAATCTTTGTAAGTGAGATAACTGCAACAAGCAGTAGTATTACTATTAAAGTTATCTTTTTTAAATTCATATAAATATTCCCCTTTATTTAAACTCAATCTGGTACTTTGATGTCTCGGGCAGGCTGTTTACAAAGTTTTCGATAAGCGTCTTTGCCTGGGCATCGGACTTTTCGAGAATGCCGTTTTTGAGAGCTTTTTCTTTGGCACTTTCCTCGAATTTAGCAAGTGAAGTGTTGTAGTCTTCGAGCTTTACCGGATTCCATATAGAATCTTTTTCCGAATAGATTTTGAATGTGTCCTTGTCGATGTTTACGGAGAAAATCTCGGAATCGGGAATGTCTATCGTGATAGTCTTGGCGTCTTCGTCCTTGGTTATTGCTATTTTCTCAAAATCCACACCGGCTGTGACAGAACCGTCATAACTGTAAATGAATTCGGAAGAAGATGTGATAAACTTCATGATTGTTTTTTCTTTGGTATATTTTTCAACCTGAGTAAAATAGTATTCCTGCGTAATGAGTGTTCCCATGTTTGCGATTCCTTCGCGGATCGTCTCGGTGTTAATAGACACGAGAACTTTGGTATCGCTCTTTTTTACGGTGTTATCCGTTGCTGCAATGTCTGACAGACTTGGGGCTGCGGGAGCGTTCTTTTTATAATCGACCAAAAGGATTATCATCGTGATCACGGCAATAACGATTACAGCCAGGTATAAGCGATTTTTATTATTTTTGAAAAATTCCATACATAAACCTCCGTTATGATACACATAAAATATGTAATCTAATTTTATCATTAAGTGGAAAAAATTGTCAGTATGCCCTTATAAACTATGCAGAAATCTGCTTGTGAGACGATAGGAATTGAGTTAAAATGATGCGGTTGAAATTCTGAAACAATCAGGAAAGGAAATAAAATGAGCGTTTGGATAGTAATGCAGCAGATGGGAATGATAGTTATTCTCGTTGCGATAGGAGTTTATTTATACAAGAAGGACGTTGTGGACAATAACGTCTCGAAGCATCTGTCAGTGATCGTTATGGACATATGCAATCCGGCACTGATACTGGCTTCGATTCTCACGGGTGATATAGATGTGAGTCATCAGGTGCTTTTGGAAGCAGTGGTGCTTGGAGCTGTTTATTATGCGTCTCTTATGGGATTGGGATTTCTTTTGCCCATGATCCTTGGAGTTAATAAGGACAAAAGAAGATTCTACAATCTCATGGTTGTATATACAAATGTAGGATTTATCGGAATTCCCGTCGCTAAGGCAATTCTTCCGGACAGGGCTATCATCTACGTTATCGTGTGCAATGTCATGTACAGCCTTCTTTTCTATACACACGGAATCACAGTGCTCAGCAACGGCAGAGAGAAGATGAATGTAAAAAAAGCAATGAGTCCCGGAACAATAATGGCGCTTCTTAGCCTTATTGTGTGCTGGTTTAACATAAATCCTCCGCTTATCGTAACAAATACCGTTAGCTATATAGGTAACGCGACGGTCTTTTTGTCTATGACGCTGCTTGGCGTTTCAATAGCAAGATCCGGAGTCAAAAAAGGCTTCAAAGATCTCAGGATATGGGGATATATTGCGCTTAGAATGGTACTTCTTCCCGTTGCGATGTTCTTTATATTGAGAGCAATCGGCTGCGACGAAGTAACCGTGCTTGGATTCTGCCTTATGGCGACCATGCCTGTGGGCAATCTTCCTCTTATTCAGTCGGAAAAAATAGGTGAAGATACCGAGATACTTTCGGGAGCAATTACTGTTACAACTATCGTGTCGATGGTGACTATCACGGTTTTGATGATTCTTTTTACTCAAACACTCGGGGTGTAACTGAATTTTATGAATTGGTTTATGAAAAGTTAATGAATTATCGTTTACAAAGTAAATATAATCTCGAATAAAATGGTATGATAGGATATATACCTTTGGGGCAATAGTTTTATGATGCAGTCATTTTTTCAGTTAACGTGTAAGGAGGCTGAGAATGAAGAAGATTAACGATTTAAAGATTTATGTAAAGATGAGTCTTGTCATTGGTCTTGTAATCATGATTGGACTTGGAGCCATTTACGGTATAATCAATTTTCGTACCAGATCTATTATGAGAAGACAGACTGAGATAAGGTTATCGGAAATTACCGAAAGCCGTTCGGTTGTTATTGAGAAATACTTTTCTGATCTGCAAAATTATGTTGTGAATTTTGCGAAACTTCCCGCTGTAGTATCTTATATGCAAAATACAAGTGATAAAGCTGCTGCAAATGCTGTGCAGGAGACTCTTTTAAGCTACACATCGACAAGATCTGATATTGAAA
>JAEEGK010008822.1_pt1 | contig 23723 bp, 12 predicted proteins | sample 8958771 | NCBI WGS metagenome assembly JAEEGK01 (sample SAMN16246547, study PRJNA631951) | gut metagenome | biome: gut microbiome; feature: rumen; material: SC-attached | host: Bos | place: Iran: Karaj | collected 2018-10
CTTCTTCTTCTTCTTCATTATCATAATTAGTTTTTTTTTTTGATGAAGGAATGTTTTTATTATTTTGAAATCTATTTTTTGATTTATTACTTACAACATAATTTTCTTCTTCTTCTTCTTCTTCATCATCATAATTAGTTTTTTTTTTTGAAGAAGGAATGTTTTTATTTGTGGTAATATTTTTTTTTTGATTAGGATTATAATATTGTTGATTATAATTCTTAACATTTTTTTTTACTTGTTTATTTTCATTAATTTTTTTTTTCTTATTTTGAGAAAAATCTTCTACATCATCATCATTTAATTCATTATAAGCTGATTGTTTTAAACTTCTTGGAATTTTTAATTTATTTTTTTGTTGATTTAATAATTCTTGTTCAAAATCTCCAACATCATCTTCATAATCATTAATAAATTCATCATCATCATAAACAGGTTGTACTTTTTTTTGTATTTTTTTTCTTGGTGGATTTGAAGGAATTATTTCATTATTATTTAACATTTTCTTTATTAAATTTAACATAATGTATAAAAAAATAATTTTTTAAAAATATATAAAATAATACTTATAAAAAAATTAAATAAAATATATAAAAATGATATTAAAAATTACTTATTTCATTTTATTATCATTAATAATAATAATATATTGTAAAAATGATTATATACTCTCATCAGGGTCTTTTACTGATAAAAAAGAATATTATTTCAAAGGAGAATTAACATTCTCATCATCGAGTTTCAAACCAGAAGATTATAATATAACATTTCAAAATAAAACAACTTTATATCCTATTAAAAATCTTTCTTTAGAAATTAATTTACAATGTAATGAAATAGTAAATATAAAAATAACAGATAAAAATAATAAAAGATGGGAACCATTATTTACTCCAAATCAATTATATAAAGAAAAAATTAAAAAATGTGAAAATAAAATATCACTAAAAGATTATGGTTTAAATTTCACAACATTAATAAATAAAACTTTTAATTTTAAATTAACAAAAAATAAAAAGACAATAATAAATTCAGAACAATCAAATTTTTTATTTTCAGAATATTTCATATTATTTGGATATTATTTAACATCAAATGACATATATGGATTTGGTGAAAGATATCATAATTTTAAATTAGGAGATGGATTATTTACAAGTTGGCCAAATGATACAGGAGGAATTCATAAAGATTTAGGAAATGGAGGTCATAATTTAATGGGAATTCATCCAATTGGACTTCACAAAACTTCAAATGGTAAATTTATTGGAATTTATTTTAATAATATTAATGCACAAGATACTTTCATTCATAGTAATGATAATAAAACTTTATTGGAACATAGAACAATTGGTGGATTAATTGATTATTATTTTATTTATGGTGATAATCCTGATGATGTTTTAATTAAGTTACATGATATTATTGGACAACCTATTATGCCACCTTTTTGGTCTTTTGGTTTTCATTTATGTAAATGGGGATATAATAATACTAATGAAATTAGAGAATTGTATAATAAATTTTTTGATCAAAATTTACCTATTGATACTTTTTGGGTTGATATTGATGTACTTGAAGATAAAAGAATTTTTTCACTTAATATGGAAGATTTTCCTGATTTACCTGATTTTATTAAAACCTTACATGATAATAATTATAAATTTATTCCTATTGTTGATATTGGTTTTCCTATTAATGATTCAGATCCTTATTATATAAGAGGACATGAAACTAATGCTTTTATATTATCAAATTATACAAAAAAAGAATTAGTTTCAATTGTCTGGCCAGGTGAAGCATGTTTCCCAGATTTTTTCACAAATGCAGGAATGGATTTATGGCATTATGCAATGGAAAATTATTATGAAATAATAAAATATGATGGAATATGGATTGATATGAATGAACCAGCAATGTTATATTCACTTGAATCAATGAGAGGTGAAATATTAGAACAATATGATCCAATATATAATAAATATGAATATATTCCTTATATTCCTGGTTTTAGAATTGATGATAAAGACAGAGTTAATGATAGATGTGATATTAGAAGTCATTCTCTCAGTGAAAATGCAATTAGTGTTTCAACTGTTGATAATCCATTATTAGATTCATATAATTTCAAACCTCATTTATCAGTATTACAAGCAAAAGCTACTAATGATTATTTAACAAAATTAGAAAAGAGACCTTTTATTATATCAAGAAGTACATCTCCAGGATTAAATCAATATGGTTTTCATTGGTTAGGTGATAATAATGCAGATGTTAATTCAATGAGAAATGGTATTACTGGAATATTTAATTTTCAAATTTTTGGTATTCCAATGACAGGAGATGATATTTGTGGATTTGGTTCAAATTCAACTGATAATTTATGTGCTAGATGGATGGCTTTAGGATTATTTTTCCCTTTTTCAAGAAATCATAATTCAAAAAATAATATTCCACAAGATCCATTTGCTTTTGGTTATAATTCTAAAACTTTAAAAGTAAGTCGTATTGTTATTCGATATAGATATTCTTTATTAAGATATTTTTATTCTCAAATGTTTAAAATTTCATTAGGAGAAAGTGGAAGTTTTTTTAAACCACTTTTTTTTAATTTTCCAAATGATAATAATTCTTATGATAATATTGATAGTAATGCTATGATTGGAGATGCTTTTTATTTAATTCCTAATTTTAATGTTGATGATAATATTAAAGATATTGAAAGTTATTTTCCAAATGCAAATTGGAATTATTTTCCTTCATTTATTAATTTTTTTAATTTTGATAAAAATAAAGAAAGTGGAAGTAAAATTAATTTAAAAGGTGATTATGATAAAATTCATTTATTTATGAGAGGTGGTTTTATTATTCCTTATCAAGATACTTTTTCCACTTCTATTAAAAATAGTAGAGATTTAAGAAATCATCCTACTCAAATTATTATTAATCCTGATGAAAATTATAGTGCTGAAGGTGAAGTTATATTTGATGATGATGATTATTCTACATTTACAACTAAAAATTATTTAAAAGTTAAAATGAGTTTTCATTATAATATTATTAATTTCTATATAGTAAATAATTTTATTGATGATTACCTTTATCATGATAATAAAATTTCATTAATTAAATTTTTAAGAATGGATTATTTAATTAAAAATGGTAAGTATAATATGATTAATATTATTACTCATAATCATAAATTGTATAATATTAAATTAAAATCTAAAGGAAATGATATTTATGAATGTGATATATCTAAACTTAATTTAAGATTTGATGATATTTCTTCTGTAATTATTTATGAAAATGTACCAAAAAAGAAGTTAAAATTTTTATCTTAAAATAAATAAAAGAAAATCCAATAAACTTATTTATATTTTTAAAACTTACATTTATAAAATTAATTGCCAATTTTTTTTAATTAATTAATTTTTTTATAAATTATTTAATTCATCATACTTTTTATCATATTCTTGTTTATCTAAATCAGGATTTTTCTTAATCCAATCTAGAATTTCTTTAGCTTTTTTTATTGCAGTAGTACTTTTAATTTTACTTTTAGATATAGAAAAAGCCAAATCTTGTAATTTTGTTTTTGCGATAAGATCTTCTTTCCTTTTCAAATCATTAGCTTCATATTTTTTAGCCTCTTGAATTAATTTTTCAATATCTTTATCATTTAATCTATCTTTTAAATTATCTATTTTAATAGATTTTTCATTGCCATTTGTTCCTTTTTCAATAGCAGAAACAGTTAAAATAGCATTAATATCAACTTCCAAAGTAATATCAACTTTAACACTTTTAGCAGGACCCATTGTTGTTAAAGGTAAAGTAAATTCTCCTAATAAATCATTATCTTTACAAAATTTTCTTTCTCCTTGTACAATTTTAATTCCCATTCTCTTTTGATTATCAACAACAGTATAATATGTTTCAGTTTTCCTACATGGAATTGTAGTATTTTTAGGTATAATAACACTCATAATATCTTCTTGTACATCTGTTCCTAATGATAAAGGAGTAACATCTAATAAAACTAATCTTTCTAATCCATCATCTTCAACATCATTTATTATTGCTGCTTGAACAGCTGCACCACATGCAACAGCCTCATCTGCATTAATTTGCTTATTTGCTTCTTTGCCAAAATATTTTTCTACCATATTTTGAACTTTTGGAATTCTTGTTGAACCACCTACTAAAATTATATCACTTATTTCACTTTTTGATAAATTTGCATCTTTTAATGCATTTTCAACAGTATCTAAACATTTTTTAAATAAATTACTACATCTTTCTTCAAAATCAGGTCTACTAATTGTGATATTAAAATCTTTCCCTTTATATAAAGCATCCATATCAATAGTTGCTTCTAAAGTAGATGATAAATTCTTTTTTGCTTTTTCACATTCAACTTTAAGTCTTCTATAAGCTTTCTGACTTTTTTCATCTTTCATATTTTCATTAATATCAATTCCATATTGACTTTTAAAAGATTCTAAACACATTTTAAGTATTTCATTATCAAAATCTTCTCCACCTAAATGTGTATCACCACCAGTAGCTCTAACTTCAAATAAAGAACCATCAAGAGATAATATTGAAACATCAAAAGTACCTCCTCCTAAATCAAAAATAAGTATATTATTATTATTATTTTTTTCTTTATGATCTAATCCATAAGCAACAGCAGCAGCAGTTGGTTCATTAATAATTCTCATTACATTCAATCCAGCAATTTTTCCAGCGTCTTTAGTAGTTTGTCTTTGTTGATCATTAAAATATGCAGGAACAGTAATGACAGCATCAGTAACTTCTTTACCTAAAAAATCCTCAGCATTTTTTTTTAATTTTTCTAATACCATAGCAGAAATTTGTTCAGCATAAAATTTTTTTTCTTCATTTAAGAAATTAACACAAATTTGAGGTTTTCCATTATCTGGATTTTTCACTACTTTAAAAGGCCAATGTTTCATATCTTCTTGAACTATTTTATCATCATAAAGACGTCCTATTAATCTTTTTGCATCATATATTGTATTTGCAACATTTTTGGTTATTTGACTTTTTGCTGCATCTCCTATTAAACGATCTTTTTTTGAAAATGATACTACTGATGGTGTTGTTCTACCACCTGTATCATTTGGGATTATATCTATTTTGCTGTTACGCCATATTGCTACACAAGAATATGTTGTTCCTAAATCTATTCCTATTGCTAAATTTTCTTCAGTCATTTTTTTTTTAATATTTTTTTTTTGTGAAAAATAGCTTTATTTAGCTTTATTATTTTACAATTTTTATTATTTTAAATTTTATTCTTTTATTTTATTTATTTTTGTATTTGTTTTTTATTTATGGAGGTGAGAATAAATATTTAATAATTCTTTAATTTTTGTTTTTTTATTTTCATTATTTAAATTATGGGCTATTATTTTAAAATATAATTATTTTTTTTTAAATTTAAAATAAAATTTTTTTTTAATGAATTGAAAAAATAATTTTAATCAATAACAATTTTATTTTAGTAGGGACAAATTAATCCCCAAAAAAGCAAAAAATTTAATAATTAAATAAAAGAAATTAAATTAAAAAAAATAAAAACTATTTATATAAATTAATTTAACTATATAAAGAAGTATTTAGTTTTACAAGTAATTCTTCAATAGTAAAATTATATTTATCATAAATATAATTTCTAATAATTTCATGATAATCAGCAATTTGTAAAAAAACTCTTTGACTATTAAATTCGGAAAAAGAACCACTTAAAGGAGGAGAATTTATAATATACCATCTAATAGAATATTCTTGACATCTTATATATTTATAACCATTAAGTAAAGCAGCATAAGTATATAAAACATCATCAAAACATTTGGTCCCATTATTAACTCTTTCTTCAGTTGTTTCTTTATATAATTCATCTAATTTATTATAAAAATATTTATATTTTACAACTGAACCACCACCATAATGTGAATTTATTATTGTTCCATTTATTTTCCAATCACTTGTGGGACCACCATAAGAAATTGGATTATTTCTTCCTAATTTTTTATAATGTTTTAATATATTTGCAAACATATTATTTGGATATAAAATATCATCATCAACTGTCATTATTAAATCTTCTTTATATTTTTTTAATGTTGGTATTAATTTTTTAAATACATTATTGTTTTTTTTTACCCAATTTATTTCGAAAATATCATTTTCTAAAAGTGTTAATATACTTTCTGGGAGATCCAAATTTTTATTTGGAAATTCTTCTATTGCTAAGTTTAATATTATTTTATATGGTTTTACAAAATTGTTTATTAATATTTTTAAAGTATTATCAATATAATTAATTCTTGCAGTCCAAGATGTTAATGATACAATTAATTTTTCATCATATTTAATATAACATTTATTTAAAAAAATGTCTGATGAATTTTTTTTTAATTTACTTTCAAAATAATCAAAACAAATGTCATCTGATTTATTTAAAGTAGGAGAAAATTCTAAATATAATCTATTTGCATATATTTCATTTCCGTCACAAAAAAAAACAATATCTTTTACAACATTTATATAACTTTCAATATAACTTGTTTCACTTTTATTTAAATTAAATATATTTCCATTCATTTTTAAATCAAACTTATCATCACCTTTAAATATTTCACCACCAATTAAAAAAGTTGACTCTGCATATAATATTAAATTAGAATTTTTTTTTATTCTTATTAATGGATTAAAATCTTGATTTCCAAGTAAAGTTTTATTTAAATAAACAATTGTATTATTAATATTTTCTTCAATTGTAATTATTGGTAAATGTGAAGAATTATATTGTCCATTATTTAAATTTAAAATAACATCACTTGAATTTACAAAAATATTAATATCTTTATATTTTCCTTTAATTGAAAATTCACCTTTCATTATTATAAATACTTTAGTATTTTGAATTTTATAACCATTTTTATTTCCAATAACTATGATTTTGGGAGCAATAATTTTTTTCCTTTTTTTTTTAATTTTTTTGATTATTATGATTAATATATAAATAATAATAGGTAATAACATACATATAGTTAACTTTTTCATTTTATGTATTATAACATTTTGAATTTAAATATACTATATTTAATCCAGTTAAACCCGGGTTAATCCCCCTGTACTATTTCTTATTTCTTTTATAAGGAAAAGAAAAAAAATAATATAATTATGTTTAAATAAATTTATTTTAAAAAAAATTTATTAAAAGAGATTGTTTATAAAAAATTATTTTTAATAGGATGTATTGGGTGGTATTAAATTAGGGTATGAAAAATTTATAATTTTTATTTAAAAATAATAATAACTAAATTATAGAAAAAGTATTAAAAATATCTATTCTATTGTTAAACTAAAAAATATCACATTTTATATATTATAAAAATAATATTATAATTAAACTTATTTTAAAAATGAATATTTATATCATTTACTAATTTTGATATTAATAAAAATGAAATATTATTTAATTAAGGAAAATTTTAATATCTTTATTAATACAAATTTAATTTTCAAATATTATTTTCTTTTTTAGGTTTAGTTTTTCTTTACTAAAAATACTTTAGAATTTAATTTTTTTATAATTTAAATTTATTTTTAGAAGTGAATTATCTTTTATTTTTCTGATTTCATTTTTAATTACATCATCATTTCAATTTTTTCTATTAATTGATTAATTTCTTGTGAATTTTGTTCATAATATAAATTTTCTTTTGTATCTATGATTTTATCTTCATGTTTTAATATAATTTCATTATTATTTGTTTTTTTCCCATTTTTTGGTTCAGTTGTAGTAAAATAAAAAATAAAATTATTTCCAACATTATCGAATAATTTAGCATAATTGTCTCCTTCTTTCTTTCTCAATTTTTCTAATAAAACTTTATAACTTGTAGATTCTAAATATTCCATAAATAATTCTTTATATTTCATATTCAAAATTTTATTAATTTCAGGATCATTTTTCTTTAAAAGAATATTAATAAGCTTAGTATTATTTTCAATATCATATGTTTTATATTTTAAACTTATTGATTCTTCTTTTAAAATATTTCCTATTTTTCTTTCTAATAATTTTTTATTAAAAGTAATACTCACCGTAGATGTTATATGATTATTTATTTTTAACAATTTTTTTAACTTTTTTGTAGTAAATTTTTTTTGAATAATTTTTTTATTTAATAAATCCATAAAATATTTATGAAAATGAGGTTTTATTTTTCTTCTTATTGTATCTGGATCATTTTTTCTTATTATTCTAACTTTTATTTTTTTGTTTTTTTTTGTTTTTTTCTTTCTTTTTTTTTCAATTTTAAAAATAAAATTTGGATTTATAACAATATTATTTTCATTCTGTATTTTAATATCTTCTTCATCTTCTTTACAAGTTAAACTTGTTTCATTTAATTCATTATCATTTTCAAAATCTATTTTAATTTGTTTTTCATTTAATTTTTCTTTTTTGTCACTTTTATCTGTTTCACTGTAATTTGTAATATTATTTAAATTTTTTTCATCATTAATTTCTTTTTCATCCATTTTACAAAATAATTGATTGAAAAATTTAAACTCTTTATCATTTTTATCATTAATTAAATCATCAAAAAAATTTAAACTATCATCTAAAAAAGGTTCTGATTCATAAATAAAAGAATTTAAATTAAAATCCATTTTTTTAAGTTAAAAAAATAAGGAATTTATTTTTAAAATAATTTATATACAATTTTCAAATAAAATATTTATCTTATTATAATTAATTATTATTTATATAATTTATATTTTAATTAATTTATTTTTAGTATTTTTTGTGCTGAGTTACATCTAATTGCTCTATATTTTTTTTTTAATAAAGAATTAAATGAATATTTACTACAAAAGAAATTCTTATCTAAAGGTATTGAATTAAAAGAATTACTATTTTCAAATCTTGAAGAATTTATAGAATTCATTGAATTCATATTATTATTTTTACTATAATTATTATCATCTTTCATAAAATCAGGGAAAATTAATTTTTCTTCCCCTTTTTTACTCATAAAATAATGAAAAGATAATTTATTATTTAATTGTTTTTTTTTTATATTTAATATTTTTGTTGATGTTTTAAATGGAATATATGTATCACTATTACTTTTTTTTAATTTTGTTTTTTTCAATTTTATAAGATTTTTATTAGTAGGTTTTTTATTTACATTATATAAATCATATAATATATCACCTATTGAATTTGATTCATTTTTATTTTTTTTATTTTTTGATATATTATTTTTTTCTTTTGAAATTGTAGATAAACGCTCTGTTAATATTGTTAATTTTTTTTTATTAATTAATTTATGTTTTTCTTTTGATTTATTTTTAACTGAAAAAATTTCTGAAAATTTTCTTTGAGTTTTTTCTTTTGTAATTTGAGTTTTAAATAAACTATCTGAATTAATTCTTAAATGTAGTTTATTTGAATGTTCCTTTTTATATTTATTTAAAATTAACTTATTATATACATCAAAAACATTTCCAACATCATTTTTCATTAAAGTAACTTTATTTATAAATCTTTTTTTTTTAATTTTAGAATTATTTACCAATAAATTTCTAATATAATCTAATTTAATTCTTACTTCACTTTTAATATTATATACAAAATTTCTTAAAATATTTTCAATATCTATTCTTGAAATAATTGCAATTTCTCCTTTTGCTTCAATACAAACTACATTAAATAATGATTTATTTGTATTTAAATACCATTCAATATCCCCAAACATTTCTCCTTTTTGAGATATAAAAATTTTATTTTTATCATTTACTTTTAGTTTACCATCAATTTCATATTTCCTATTATTTGAAAAATGCTCTTTTATAAAATTTTGATATTCAATAAAATATTCAATATTTATTCCTACATTTGCTTCTGAAATTCTATTGTAATTAATTTCAAAAGAACCATTTTTAATAAAATAAAAAGAATCAATATATTCGTTTTGCTTAATTACATATTCATTAATAAAAAAATTTGAAACTACCATTCTTTTTATTAAAGATAATTTAAGTGTTGAAGGACATCGTTTTATAATATCAATTGAATTTGTAAAAAAAAACAAATCATTATCTAAAATTCCAAATCTTCTTTTTCTTTTACTGTTATTTTTATTCATTAAATTTTATTTTTTTTCAAAAGTAAAATTTAAAACTTTTAATATTTTGTAGATTAATTCATTTTTATGAATTTAAAAAATATATATTTTTACAAATTAAATAAAATAAAATATAGAAAAAAAATAAATTAGTTACTAAATTCTGATAACAATATATATGGAATTGATAAAATAAATAAAAAATTCACATTAATCAAAAAATAAAAAAAATTAAAGTAAATTTAGTAAACAAATATTTAATTAAGTTTGAAATGATAACAATGAAATTATTCATTAATAACCTTTAAATAAATTACTTATTATAAATATTATTAAAGAAAACATTGAAAAAATATTTTAAATTAAAGCAAAATTTAAAACAAAGAATATAATTTAATTTTATGATTTTTTTCTAAATACAATAAAATTTATTATTAAAATTTATTTAAATTTACAATTATAACTAATTTAAATTACCAAATACTTTCAAAATACTTTACCAAATAATTTCCTTTAAAAAAAATATACTTCTATATATTCATCCCAATATTAATATTTCATTTTAAGTTTTTTCTAAAAACTTTGAAATTATAAAATTTTTGGAATCGTTTAAATATTTCTCATTTAATACAATACATTTTTTATTTTGATTCAATATTGAACTTTTATCAAATTGTCCATTCAAAACTTTTTTTATTTTTTCAACTTCTATAATATTTTTTCCTATATTTATTAAATCTGCATAATTAATTATCTCCTTTTTAATAATTTTATATTCTTTTTTCAAAATTTTTCCTGTTTTTGTTGTTTTATCTAAACCTAATCTAAATAAATTTCTTATTTTTAAATGAAATTGATATAAATTATTTTTTTTTGTATTCTTAGTATTTGAAAATTTCAATTCTGAAAGTTGATTTAACATTCCTAATTTAGAAATTGAATTTTCATAACCATTATTTTTACTTTCGATTTTAAATAAACTTTTTCCATAAATCTTAGGTTTTCTCTCATTATTTTTGTTAAATTTTTCAAAAGAAAAAAAGAAAAGAGAATTAGCAAATTCAATATCATATTTATAAGTACAAAAATATTTAATAATAAAACAAGCAATTAAATGAAGTCCATTAAACATTCCTCCAACAGAAGCAGCAATATTTTGAATTTTAGTATATTTCCTTAAATAATATTTTAAATCATCAGAAGGACAAACATAAATAGTTGCTATAATACCATCATTTTTTATAGAATTAATATCACTTTCAGTATAATCAACTTCAGTAGAATAAATAAATGATTTTGAAGGGAAAATCCAACCTGAATTTGTTTCAGTTTTAATTTGAGAAAAATAAATATAGGTTAATTTATTTATATTAACATCTAATTTTGCATAAGGACCATTAATCATATATCCAATAGGATTATTATAATTTGTATAATCTACATATGAAGATATATAATTTGTTTGAACCCAACCATCTTGAATTTTTTCATTAATTTCTTCATTTGATTTACATATTATTCCTTCTTTTGTTCCATTTTGACATTTAATTATATAAAATACTAAATTACCATAAAATGTAGTTCCATATCTACCTCCTACAATTACTGGAGATGAATAATTAAAACATAAATATTGTTCAATTGAATTTGATATGTAATAATTTTCTATATCTAGATTTTTATATATATAATGTGTATTTGAACAATTAAAAAATGTCATTTCATATTGTAATGATATAAATTTATCATGATTTATTTTTATATGATAAAATGCTTTTATTGATGCAATTGATGGGTCATTTATAAAAATATGATTTTTGTCTCTTATTCCAATTGAAAATAATAATTCTTTTGTGTTATATGTTAGATTTGGTGTTATACCATTTTTCATTTTTGCAAAATTTACATCTGGATTATTATGATTAATTAAATCATTTAACCCTAATAAAAATAAAATTGCGATAAAAATATTTATTCCTAATGATAATGTAACTGTAACAATTGAATGTTGATTTCTCTTTTTATTAAAGAAATAATGAAAAGTTGTATCAATTACATCTTGAAATTTCAATGTTTTAATTATTTTATCCATTATTTTTTAATGAAAAGAATTTTTAAAAATTTTAATTAAAGATGTATGAAAATAAATTTATTAATATTTATTAATTAATTTTTAAGATATTATTGTATATAAAATAATCAATATTTTTAAAGAAGATTAATTTTGAAAAAAAATTAAAAGATTTAAGTTTATTTAAAATAAATTGTATACTAATATTTATATTTATATAACAATTTAAGTATTTTTTTGAATCTTATCTTATTATCAAATTTTTATAACTTAATTATTTTAATTTTTAATATCTTTCAATTTAAAATATATTAAATTATATATTCTTTATTTCAAAATATTTTATTTTATATTAAATATTTAATAAATAATATATATTTTTTAAAGTTTTCCATATATTCATAAAATTATAAATTTTTGATTAATATTATAACTCATTTATTTAATTAATAAGTAAATTTTGAAATAATATTTTTTTACACAAAATGAAAATTAAATAAAAAAAATTTTAAATTTTAATAAATGTGAAGATAATAATTTTATATCAAATATTTTTTATAAAATCTCATATCTATAAACAGAATAATATATAAAACAATAGTTAACTAATGATTTTATATTTTCAATTTTAAAGTCCTTTTAGGAATATCATAAACACCACTTATTCCACTTATATTTCTTTTATAATTTCCTAAACTTTCATTATTATTTTTGAAAATATTATCTTCATTAAAGAAATATGGTTCATATTTTTTATCATATACATAAGGTAATTCACAATATGAAATTTCATTATTATAACTATTATTTTGATTGTTATTGAATTTTTGAAAAGAATTATTGCTAAATTGTCTAAATGAATTTGCCCTAAATAATTTATTATGAAAAATATTTTCCATTTTTTTTTTGGGTGAATCATAATTATTATCAATATTTTGATGATTTGAATTATTAAATTTAAAGTGATTTTTATATATTAATTTTGAAGGAAGAATTAATTCATTATTTTTTTTATGAATACTAATATCATCATCAAAATAATTATATTTATGAATATTATTATTTTGAAATTTTGATATAGAATATTTTTTTTTTAATTTATTTGAAAATAGTCTTTGACTAAATAATTGATTTTGATTGGGTTCATTATTTTCATTGAAAAACAATCGAGGGATATTTTTCCTAAATTTTGAAATCTTATCTTTTTTATTTAAATTTTTCAATTTTTTTATTTGAATAAAATTATCATTTTGTTCTTCCTCAATTATTTTATTTTTAAAATTACATTTTGTAAAAAAATTATCATTAATGAAATCATTTTGAACTAAATTCTCATTCATTTTATTATTTTTTGTTTCTTCTATACAAATTTTACTATTTTTAATATCTAATTTTTTTTTTTGTTTTATATGATATTTATTCTTTTTATGAGGTGATTTTTTATCTTTTTTTACTTCATCAAACCAATCAGAATCATTAAATTGTTCAATGATAATTTTTTCATCATCAGTATTATTATTATCATCTACATTCTTATATTCTTCTTTATTTATTTCATCAATCATTAAAAACTATAAATATTTATTAAAAAACCAGTTAATAAATAAAAATAATTAATATCAATTTTTAAAAATAAAAAATGGAAGGTAATATTCAAAATACAAGAAATATCATTATAAATGCAACATTTTTTTTAATGACATTTATTGTAATATTAGATTTTTATGCAATATATAACACAATATCACATTTAAAAAAATATGTAGAAAGTGATAAATTTGATCAAATTTATTTTAATGAATGTATAAAATATCAATGTATTGCTGAAATATCTTTTGGTATTTTTGGCTCACTTGCAGGTGTCTCTGCATGTGTTGCTGGTTTTTCTTTTATTGTAAATTTTGATTATTTTAGTGAAAAATGTTTTAAAACTTTTTTCCATATTAATTATATAGTTTTTGGTCCTTATCTTTTTGGATGTACTTTTCTTGGTTTACATTATTTTAATAAAATTTCATATTTTTGTTTAGAAAAAGAAAATTTAAATAATAAAAGTTTAAATTTATTAATTGTATTTTGTATTTTTTTATCTTTATCAGTTTCTTCTTTTATTATATCTTTATTTTATCCTATGAATATTATTTCTTTTTTTAATGATTCTATTAGATTTAATGATGGTGGGTCTTATATATTAGGAAATATTTTTTGGAAATTTGTTTTTGAAAGAAATAGAAATATTATTTTTAATTATCAAAATGATAATAATAATAATTATCATAATGAAGGAAATTTTTTAGATGATTTGGAACATTCAATACAATTATATGCACAAAATTAATTATTTATATAAATTAATATTTTATTTAAATAATCTAATATATTTTAAAAATATACTAATTTGACTAATTTATTAACTTACTATTTCCATTTTTATCTGTTTCTTGAAGATATTCATAAGTATCTTCTAATTCATTTGCTCTTTTTTTTCTTGGTAATTTCTTAATTAAATTATAATTAATAACTATAAGAATTATAATAACAATAAATACTACAATAACAAATATAATTATTAAATATTTCAAATAATTTGTTTTATTTTCAGAAGAAACTTTTTGAGTATATACATTTAATGTTTTTGATTCTTTGTCAAAAATTAAATCATAATTTTTTAAAAAAGGAATTCCTAATTTCCAAAAAGGATCTAATTCTTTTTCTATTCTTGGAAATAAAACCAAATAATATAATTTATCTTTATATTCATACCACAATTTTTCTGGTTTAATTTCAAAAGTAAAATTTTCATTTTTTAAAATAAATTTTAAACTTTCCATTTTTTTAATATCATTTTTTATTTCATCATTATTATTACAATAATAATAAGAATATTCACTTCTTAATTTAAAATCTTCACTAAAGCATTTTTTATTAATTCTATCTTTAAAAAATAATTTAAATATAGTATCTTTAAAAACAAAAGGAGCAATTATTAATCCAGAATCAAAAATAAATCTACTATTTATAACTCCTTTTAAATCATTATTTCCATAAAAGATATTATTAAATTCCAATCCTAAAATTAAATTATTATCATAAGATTGTAATTTAATTTTAGTTAGGTTTTTTTCAGAATATTCATTAGTAAATTGATGCGGATAAGCACCTATAATTAATTCATTTTTATTATCTTTTAAATCTTTATTTAATAAATCTCTTTCATCAAAATGAAAATAAAAAGAATTTTTTGATATTTTTTTATCTAAATATAATTTATTAATTAAACTTGTATTATAAAGAGTTTCATTTTTTTTTTTTGTATCTAATCTTAATCCAATTACACCTGAACTTTTATTTCTTTTTAAAAAAGATAATTCCTTAACCAAAGAAAAATCAACATCTTTAATTTCTTTATTTCCTAATATAAATTTATCTTGTGATAAGTCTGCACTTTTAAAATCTTCATTAAAAATATAATCAACTTCATCTAATTTTTTATATGTTGATGAAATTTTAGGATTAAATGTATCATATGATGATATTATTTCTGGTCCAATTATATATATAGAATAAGAATCTGTTCTTAAATGAACATTAAAATTTTGATTTGGCGTTCCTAATGATATAGTTGTTATTAAATTTTGTGAATATAATGTTTCCATTACGTTTGTTTCATTCATATTTAATTCTGATTTTTGTATAAATTTTAATCTTATTGGTTCTAATTTTGTATTTTTTGACAATAAGATTGGTATCAATAAAAAATAAAAATATAAAGTTATTTTAAACATTTTTTTAAGTCTTTAAATAAAATCTAATTTAAAAAAAAATTAATTATTCCAAATTTATTTTAAATTTATAATAATTTAGTTAAAATATAATATATCAATTATTCTGACTAATAATTATTTTATTTATATATAATATTCGATATTTGAAATTAAATTATAAAAATAAACTTCTTACCTATTATATTTATTTCTTGAATATTGAAAAAGTTCTTTAAATTGTTCATAATTAATAATATCTTCATCTTTAATACCAAAAGTGGTATGAATATCCTCAATAATTTCGTCAATAATTTTATTCGAATCATTTGTAATACCTTTTATTAATTCTCTAATTTGTTCTAAACAAATTTCTCCTTTATTTTCTTTATCAATTTTTTTAAATAATTCTTTAACATAATCATCTTTCATTAATATATTTTTTTCAAGACATCCTCTAATAAATTCTTCATATTCTATATAATCACTATTATCAGTATCTAAAAGAATAAAAATTTCCTCAATTGTATCACCATAAACTAATAAATTATATTTAGAATAATCCCCAGTTTCTTCTCCTTTCATTTTATAATAATCAGTTAATCCTTCATATAATTCTTTTTTAGTTAATAAACCATCTTTTTTTTTATTTAAATAACCAAAAAGAATCAAAATATTATTTTGTTCTTCATCAAATATTCTATGATGACAAATAATTGCAAGAAACATTTGTTCCATTTTAGTAGTTAATTGATAATTGATTAAATTATTGAAATATTTATCAAGATTTTGATTTTGAATAATTTTCTTATATATAATATTTGGGTCATATTTTTTAAAAAATTCACAATTCAAAGCTTGAATTGCAGAATATCTTGTTTCAGGATTAATATCAAGTAAATGTCTTAAAAGACTTTGAAGACTTTTTGGAAATTTTTTTAATCTTTCATTATTTTTATTATATTTTCCTTTTAGAATTGCAGTTGTTATTTCTTCCTCAGTTTTTCCTTCAAATGGTATATCTCCAGTAATTAATATATATAATATTACTCCAATACTCCATAAATCACATTTATTATTATAATTTTGTTTTATTACTTCTGGTGCCATATAAATTAATGTTCCTATAATTGTTTTTTCATTTGTTTTTGCTTTTAATTTTGCTGTTCCAAAATCTATTATTTTAATATGTAAATATTCATTTATTTTTCCTTTTATATTTATCATTGAAATTTTTGAAACTAGAATATTTTCTAATTTTAAATCTCTATGAATTATATTATTAAAATGTAAATAAAAAATCCCACTTAATATTTGATAAATAATAAATGAAATTTGCATTTCATCAAATCCTTTTTTAATATGACTTACTAAATCTCCATATTTACAATATTCATTTATAAGATAATATGAATCTTTAGTTATATAAAATTCATATATTTTAATAATTGCAGGATGACATAATCTTTTTAAAATATCAATTTCATTATCTAAAGATAAATTATCACAAGAAATTTGTTTAGTTTCATCTTTCTTAATTTTTTTAATTGACACTTCTTTTTTATTAATTTTGTCTTTTGCATAATATACTTGACCAAAACTACCTTCTCCAATTTTTCTAATAAAAATATATTTAATTTCAGGAGATTCATTATTTGCTTTAATTAAACATTCAGGAATAAAAACTAATTTTGCTTCATTTAAAAGTTTTGAAATTTTTTGTGAAAGAGGACAAGTTTTTGAAGTATATAATTTTGGCATTACTAAAGTTGGTTTTTTTGATGTTTTATTAGGAGACATTAAAGTTTCTGATTTATATTTACTATAGGAAGGAAGGTTTCTTGATTTAATTGGACTAAGTACACTTTCTGATCTTTTAAATGCATTACAACTTGAACATTTTATTCCCATTAAATATTTTTAAAATTTTATTAAAATTATTCCGTTGTGTTATATATTTTATTATAATTTTTAGTTTATTAAAATGTTATATAAATATCATTATGATTTTATTATAAAATTATTTTTATTTTTTTCCATTATATTATATAAAATTTTATAAAAGTTTTAATTGAATTTTATTAAATTAACATTATCAATTAATTATAATATATTTATAAAACTATAATATAAAATAAATAAATATTTTATTTTCCATAAATTTTTGCAAAAATATCTTCAATTTTATCAATTAATTCATTTTTTTTATTAGGATCATCTTCTTTTTTTAATTGGTTTAATAAATCTCTAGGATCATTATTTTCATGAAGATTATGATGATGACTATGACTATGATGACGATTAAATTTAAAAGAATCTTTTTCATTAATAGAATCAATAATTTTATCAATTTTTTTTTCTAATTTATTAACCATTAATTTATTTCTATTTTCATTAGAATTTTCTCTTGGACATTCTTTTAAACTAAATAAAGTATTTTCAGAATATGTTCTTTTAGATGGAAGTTTTAAAGAAGATTTTTTTGATAATGGTGAACTTTGTCTATTTTTTATAGTTTTATTCATCCTTACTGAACTCATTGCAGAATTTTCATCTTTTAAACTTTCTTCTAAAATTATATTTGTATTATATCTTTCAAATTTAACACTATCATTTTTTTTCGAAAAATTATCTTTATTTTCATATAATGAACTATCATCACTTTTTTCACTTTTATTTTCTTTATCACTATTTGATTCTTCATTTTTTGATTTATTTTCTTTTTTAGATTTTTTTTCTTCTAAATTTGAATTTTTGTCTTGATCTGATTTACTCATTTTACTTGAGTTATCATCACTTTTACTTTGATTATCACTTTTACTTTGATTATCACTTTTTTCACTTTCATTTTCATTTTCATTATTATCACTCTCATCACTATTAATTAAATCTGAATTTTCTTCTTCTTCTTCATTTGATTCATTTTCTTCAGATTCATCAGAACCTTTTATTAAAGTTTCAAATTCTTTTATCATTTTATTTTTTTCTTCATTAAATTTTAAATATTTCATTAAACTCGAATGTAAAAAGCTTTCAATAAATTCTTTAAAATTAACAGATAATCTTAAAAAATCATTTTTTTTCAAAACAAACAATTCACAATTTCTACTTTTAATTTTAATATTAACAGTTAATTTTTCATTTAAACACATTTCAATTTCACCAAAATTATTATTTTTTTTAAATTCTTTAACTTCTTTTTCACCATATTTTTTATCTAAGCAAAAAATAACAGTTCCTTTAGCAATAAAATACATTTCATCAATCATATCTTGAACTTTATATAAATAATCATTTTGAGAAAATTTAACTGGTTTTAAAAGTGGAGCAACATAAGCAAAAAAATCACTAGGCTGATCTCTAAAAAAATATAAATTTTGAATAGCTTTATCTTGCATAATTTGACTTAATTCAATCCTTAATTTATTAGGTAATTCCTGTAAAAAAATCATCTTATCTTTTTGATTTCTACTTAAATCATATTTAATAACTTTTCTAACTTTATCATAAATTCCTTGATCTAAATTAAATTCTTTTTTAATAGAACTTAATATTTGTAATTTTTGATCCATTTCTTCATTTTGTTGATCCATAGTAGAAACAATAGAACTTAAAGAACCAATAGCAAAAGAATATAATAAAACACCAAAAGACATAATAAATAAGTTAAAAACTCTTTCTGAAGTAGTTCCAGCTGAAATATCACCATAACCAACTGTAGTTACTGTTGTTAATGTCCAATAAAATGATATTGTATATAATTCCATATTTGATATATCAATATAACCTAAACGAACTACCCATGAATCTGGATTCATATCTTCTAATTTTGACATTAAAACCCAAAGACATGCACATAAATGATTTAATAAGAAAAATAATAAGAGAAATATTATTAATTTTTCTACTGTTGCATTTACTTTTAATTTTTCTAATAGGAATTTTGTCACACGTGATGTGTTATTTTTACTCATTGTTAATATACGTATTGTTTTTATTAATTTTATTAAACGATCTGATTTATGAATTCCTGTTACTTTTTCTTTTCTATTTAAAAATAATGGAAATGGAATTACTGATATTAAATCAATTATAAACCAACCTTTTAAATATTTCATAATTATTTTTCTTTTTTGCTTTACTAAATTTTCTTCATTATCTGTATATGCAGTAAAAAAACTTAATATCATATCAATTGCAAATGATATAGAAATAAACATTTCAAAAGTTGTAAATTCATTTTCTTCACTAAAAGCAACATTATATGGAATAATAATTGAAGTATATAAATTTAATATTACTATAAATAAATCCCATATTGTTTTATAAATATTATCTGGAAAAATTATCCATGGAATATCTTTTTCAAAATCACTTTCTTCATCATCAGTATCAGTATCACATATTTTTTCTCTTCTATATAATCTTCTATTTAATGCTTCTGTTTTTTGAATTTCCATTTCTAAATTTTTTTGATCTTCTAAATAATCATCATCATCATTTAATGATTTTTTATTTCCTGATGGAACATTTTTTATTTGAATATCTTCTTCATATTTTTTTATTGAATTTTGCTTTAGAAAATTTAATGCTTTTGCACTGTTATTATTATTAACATTTGCAATTTGAGTAAAATTTATTTTATTCTGATCTTCTATTTTTGATATTGGTTTTATATTTATATTTGTGTTTAATAATTTAAATGAATTTGATTCATTTGTAAAAAATGCTTTTTGACTATCATTTTGAGATAAAGAAAAATTATTATCTGAATCATTGAATTTTGACATTATTTTTTTTATTAAAACAACTTTTTAAAATATTAATAAAAAATAAATAAATTATTTATTTTCATTTGATAAAAAAAGAAAATAAACTTTCATATCATATGAATCTTTTATAGGCATTGCACAAATAACACAATAATCAATATATTTAATAAGAATATCATTTAAGGCTTTATTTTTATTTTGTTTTAATAAAGTCCAAACAGATTCTTCTTCTTTATCAATTGGACATTTAACAAAATAAAGATTTTGTTCATTAAAAGTTTTAAAAAAATTATCATTTAAAATTATTTCATTTACTTCATCATCACTCATTGGAGTTGTACTTATACTTAATAAAATTTCTCTTAATTGATAATAACAACATTCATTTTTAATTAAATAATTAGGTTTTATAGGATTTTTATTAGCATATTCAATTAAATCTCCAACTTCAAAATTTTCACCTTCTGATTTATGATTAAGTGGATATATTCTAATATCATTAAATAAATCAAAAATTTTATTTGATTTATCATCACTTATTTCAAGCATATAATATTCTAAATCATCATATGTTGATTCATTCCAATATGGAGGATTATGCTTTTTAATATTTTGTTCTTTATTATCTTCTTCTTTATCATATAATTGTTCTTTATATTCAATTATATTTTCATTTTTTTCATTATCTTCATTATTTTTTTTATTTTTTCCTTTTAAATTAATTTTATCATTTATTATTTCAGAAGGTTCAGTTAATTTTATTTCAATTTGTCCTGTTCTATTTGTGTCTTTATTGTCATTTATAAAATTATATTTATTTTGTTCTTCTAATTTACTTTCAAATTGCTCTTTTAATCTATCTTTTCTAGTTTTTGTATCTGTTTCTTGATTTAAATACATAGTTGCAATATCATTTTTAGGTCTAACACAACATTGACATCCCATAAATATTTTTAAATATCACTATTTATCTTATTTTAGATTTAAATCAATATTTAATGTTAAAATTTTTATAAATAATTTTAAAGTTCTAATAAATAATTATATTTAATGAAATATTAAAAAAGCTAATAAAAAAAAATAAAATAATAAAAGCCCAAAAATTAAAAACAATATTAAATAAAAATTAAAATAAATGGGAAATACTCCAGATTCAAAAATAAAAAATAATAGTACAATAATAAATATAGAACTAGGAAAAATTGATTATTTTAAAGGAGAAACTATACTAGGAGAAATAATATTAAATGTTGGATTAATTCCATTATCTTTTCATCAAATAAACATTTCATTAAATTTAAAAGAAGGATGGTATTATGAAACAGGAGGTGAAGATGCAACTTTATATTCAGAAAAAAATGAAATAGTATTAAAAACATTTCAATTAAATGTAAGGGAATTATTAAATAAAACATCAAATCTAGAATTAATAACATTAAATCAAGGAAAATATTATTTACCTTTTAATTACAAATTATCAACTTTAATTTCTCCTAGTCTTGAATATTATATGGCTTCAGGAAGAGGTTACTTAAGATATTTTTTAACAGCAGAATTAATTTCTCCGTATATTAATTCAGGTGAAAAAAATGAAATATATGAAAAATTAATTATTGTAAAATCACATCCAAAGATTTTGAAAACTCCTTTAGTTTATAGTGTAGAAACAAATGTTAAAAAATGGGGTTTATTAGATAAAGGAAATACTAAATTATATGCTACATATTATAAAAATTATGGTGTTTTTGATGAAATGATACCAATTACTGTAACTGTTGATAATACAAAAGGTGATTTAAATGTTACTTTAATTAAAATTGTATTGATTAGAAATATTAATTTTCTTAAATATAAAAGTGTAAGTTCTTTTTATTTTAAATCAAATGTTATTGAATTAAAAAGTAATGTTTCTATTAAAAAAGAGTGTAAAGAAACTTTCAATTATCAAATTAATTTAAGAGATTCTAATTTGACAAAAAAAAGTTTTTATAAAATTGATGATCCATATTCTGATATTATTGATTTAAATTATCTTTTACCAACAGTAAATGGAAATTTAGTAAGATGTGAATATGTAATAAAAATTTCATGTGAATTTGAATCTCTTGTTACTTATAATAATAGACCAAGAGTTTTTTTACCCCTAAATATAGGTCATCAAGGAAAAGATGATATCAATGATTCTTTTGTAAATTATAAAAATAAAAATGAAGGTTTTATTAATATGGAAGAAATAAAACCTGAAAATGATAAAATGTTTGATGATTTTGTAGTTGTTGATGATAATATGAATGAGAATAAAAAAGAAAATTTAAGTGAAATTATTGGAAATAATATTAATCCTAATATTAGTAAAGTTAATGAAAATGTTATTCCTTTTAAAAGTATGGGACCTTTAATTGAATATGGTATTGGAAAAAATAATTATGAACAAAATAACTTTAATCAAAATAATGGTATAAATTATCATTTTAATCAATATCAAAATATTAATTATAAAAATAATAATATTTCTTATGATAATCAAAATAATGATAATAATTATAAAATTAATGATAATCAAAATAATTATTATGAAAATAATATGTCTAATAATTTAAATGATAATCTAAATAACAATTTAAATAATAATCAAAATAATACTAATCAAAATAATATATGTTATAATTTAAATAATAATCAAAATAATACTAATCAAAATAATATATATTATAATACAAATAATAATCAAAATAATACTAATCAAAATAATATATGTTATAATACAAATAATAATCAAAACAATACTTTTCAAAATAATTTATATTATAATACAAATAATTATCCAAAATATAATTCAAATAATATCCAAAATAATTCTATTAATAATGATATTAATAATGTAAATTATTCAGATGAGAAAAACCAAATATATAACCAAAATAATTATAGCAATAAT
>JAEEGK010008825.1_pt1 | contig 23719 bp, 12 predicted proteins | sample 8958771 | NCBI WGS metagenome assembly JAEEGK01 (sample SAMN16246547, study PRJNA631951) | gut metagenome | biome: gut microbiome; feature: rumen; material: SC-attached | host: Bos | place: Iran: Karaj | collected 2018-10
TATCCGTACCCACAAACACGAAAAGTTCTGCCGTCCTTTCCCGGACAACGTCCATTACCATTATTATAAGGAGTGGCAGGAAGTGGTGAAGGGCTCCGATTTCGTAATCGGCGGTGTCTCGTCCTTCGGTGTAGACTGGTTCCTGGAAGAAATTCTCACCAAGCTGGATCCCGCCATGCCTGTTCTGTCCGTGACCAAGGGCCTCAGGGCTACCGAAGACGGTACCCTGCTTTCCTATCCCGGCTACTGGGAGAGCGAACTGGCCAAGCGCGGCATCCAGCGTACCATCTGCGCCATCGGCGGTCCCTGCACCTCCTACGAGCTGGTGTTCATGGATCCCTCCGAGGTGGGCTTCTGCGGTAAGGACAATGCCGCCCTCCGCATGATGAAAGAGGCCATGCAGCGCCCTTACTATCATATTTCGCTCACCAACGACGTCATCGGCCTGGAGAGCGCCGTGGCCCTGAAGAACGCCTACGCCATGGCTGTTACCCTGGCCGTGGGCCTGAGCACCCGCTGGCACGGCGAGGACGAACCCCAGCACTACAATTCGCATGCGGGCACGTTCACGCAGGCCGTCCTTGAGACCCACGCCCTCATGCAGCTGCAGGGTGGCACCTTCGAGAGCGAGTGCATCGGCCTGGGCGACCTGTATGTCACCATCTTCAGCGGCCGCACCCGCAAATGCGGTGTCCTGATGGGACGCGGCCTCAATTATGAACAGGTTACCGAAGCCCTCGCCGGCATCACCCTGGAGAGCCTTGTCATTACCCGTGTCATGGGACAGGCAGTCCGTCGCAAGGCCGAACTCGGTCTTGTGGACCTCGCGGATTTCCCCCTGCTCATGCACATCGTGGGCATCCTGGACAAGGGCAAGGCCGATGCCGACATGCCTTGGGAAGCCTTCACCTTCGAACATCTGGGCAAATGATTATAAGGTAGGATGAAGACGAAGCGTTCTTTCAAGTATTGGCAGTGGCGGGTCATCATCTGTTCGATGATTGGCTACGCCCTCTTCTACTTTGTGCGCAAGAACTTCGCCTTCGCCATGCCGTCCCTTGGAGAGGAGTATGGGATTACGAACACCAGTTTCGGTATCATACTCAGCCTGGTGGGGATCATCTACGGCGTCTCCAAGTTTGTGAACGGCATCATCGCGGACAGGACCGTAGCCCGTTGGCATCTGGCCATCGGGCTCGCCGCCTGTTCGGTTTTCAACCTGGCATTCGGCTGGTCTGACAAACTGGCCGCCCTCCTCACGGGCCAGACCGGCGGGGCCGAGTTCGTGAGTGCCATCGTGATGGTGATGGCCACGCTGCTGGTCCTCAACAATGTGTTCCAGGGCTGCGGTTTTCCGCCCTGCAACCATCTGCTGGCCTGGTGGGTGCCGCCCAAGGAACTGGCCACCAAGACCGCCATCTGGAATACTTCGCATTCCATAGGCGCGGCGCTGGCGGCGGTATTCTGCGGGTACATCATCGCCCGAACGGGCAACTGGCGCTACTGCTTCTTCGCACCGGCCGCGCTGGGCTTCGTGGGCGTGCTCTTTGTCGTGCTCACCCTGCGCGACACGCCTTCTTCCGTGGGCTTGCCGGATTTGCCCGACACCAAGACGGAGATCGACCATGACGATTCTCCGGAGGCCTTCCGGGCCTTTGTCAAGAAAAAGGTGTTCCTCAATCCGGTTATCTGGCTCCTGGCCATTACGGACCTGTTCGTGTACATCGTGCGCTTCGCGGTCCTGGACTGGGGCCCTACCTTTCTGCAGCAGCGGGCGGTCCCGCTTTCCCCTCAGCTGGCGGGTTGGACCATCGGCATATTCGAAATCGCCGGCTTGCTGGGGATGCTTGCCGCCGGCTGGATTTCAGACCATTTCTTCCATTCCAAGACGCATCGCGTGTGCGCCGTGGAGATGCTGCTCACTGGCGTTTGTCTGCTGGTGCTGCACCTGGTAAGGAACAGCGCATCCCCAGTCGTGATTCTTATCCTCCTCGCCCTGGCCGGCTTCTTCCTCTACGGCCCCCAGGCCCTGCTGGGCGTGACCGCCTCCAAGCAGGCCACCAAGAAAGCCGCCTCATCGGCCCTGGGCATCATAGGTATCATGAGTTATGTCTCGGTGATCTTTACCGGAGCCGGTCTGGGCTGGTATTCCGACCGCTTCGGATGGGATAGCCTCTATCTCCTGATGGCAGGCGTATCCGTCATCGGATTCGTATTTGTCGCAGTCCTTTGGAACATCCAGGATGACGGATATCTGAAGGAGGCCTGATACGGCCCTTTACCACATACTGGCAACACAATAACCTGAATATAGACTAAACCAACTACACCAACCAACAGAATTTTCATTATTACTAATTAACAACTGTTCATTACCCTCCGCTCGAATTCACGGAACAGAAAACAAGCTTACAGGAATGAATCAATTGTTAAAACACTTACTTTTCTGCGCTATCGTTGCGGCTGCGGCTACTTTCCAGTTGCAGGCACAGACGCAGACCATACGCGGCACCGTATCAGAAGCCGGCTCCGGAGAACCGGTCTATGGCGCTGTCGTGAAGATTGACGGCACTTCCAGAGGCACCATGACCGATCTGGATGGCCGGTACTCCATCGAGGCCCGTGCCGGGGAGACGCTTGTGTGCTCCCTGCTCGGCTATACGACTTTTTCGGCCGTTGTGGGCGAAGGGCGGGTGATCAACTTTTCCCTTACGCCGGATACGCAGGCTTTGAGCGAAGCTGTCGTAGTGGGATACGGCACGCTGAAGAAAACCCAGCTGGTAGGCGCCGTGGAGACCCTGGACGCCGAAGCGCTGGAGGGACGGGCCAACTCCGATGTGACCCGCAGCCTGCAGGGACAGGTTCCCGGCCTGAACATCATCCAGACCGACGGTAAGCCTTCCCACAGCGGCAATGTGTACATCCGCGGCAACAGCACTTCCTACCAGAGCCGTATTTCGGCCACCAATGCCGAATCGTCCTCGCACAGCATCGGTCAGGGCGGTAGCGCCCTCGTGCTCATCGACGGGGTGGAAGGCAGCCTCTCCAACGTGAATCCCGACGATATCCTCACGGTTTCCGTGCTCAAGGATGCGGCCTCGGCCTCGGTGTACGGTGCCCGTGGCGCCTATGGCGTCATCCTGGTCACCACCAAGGCCCCCAAGACGGATGTGGTCAAGGTGAACTACAACGGTTCCGTCTCCGTCAAGTCCCGGCTGGTCAAGTGGGAGAACGAACTGGTGACCGACGGTTATACCTGGGCCCAGTGCTTTGTCGAGAATTTCCTCGGCAACGACCGCGTGCCCGGCACCACCGGTACCTATCCCAAGGATATTTCCGGCGTCATGGACTTCTCGCCGGATTATCTGGCCGAACTGGGCCGCCGCGCCGAGGCCGGATACACCGACCAGGTGGGCCAGGATGCCTCCGGCAAATACGTCTATTACGGCAATACCAACTGGTACAAGCTCATCTATAAGGATGCCAATACTGCCACCACGCACAATCTCTCCGTGCAGGGATCGAGCAACAAGCTGTCGTGGATGGTGTCGGGCCGCTTCTACAGCCAGGACTCCATCTACAAGATCGCCGACGAGACCTTCGGCAACTACAACCTCCGCAGCAAGGGCAAAATCCAGATCCGTCCCTGGCTGAGCATCGAGAACAACACCTCGCTCTATATAGAGAATTATCACCAGCCCACCCTGTCCAGCGTAGGCTCTGCCACCGGTAACGTCTATGAGGCCATGGAGCGTTACGGAAACCCGCTTGCGGTGCCGTATAATCCCGACGGAACCTTTACGAGACTGGCCGGAAGCAACGGTTTCATGGCCCTGGCCGACAACCGTACGTATCAGGAGGAGAAGGAGCAGCGCATCAACACGACGTTTACCCTCAATGCCGACATTATCAAGGATGTGCTGAATTTCAAGGCCGACTATTCGTATGGCGTACAGAATGACCACAAGACCCGTGTCGCCGTGCCGCTCATTTCCTATGTGGGCCCCGACCAGTCTTTTGAAAACTACGCCGACGGCTATATGTCGCAGTGGAAGTATTATGTGTACAAGAACGCCGCCAACGCGGTGCTCACCTTCACGCCCAAGCTGGGCGAGGCCCACGAGCTGAACATCATGGCCGGTGCCAACATGGAAAAGACGTCCCGCCGCGTCCTCTACGTCTATATGAAGGAGTTCCTGGATCCGGACTATCCGAACTTCTCGCTCATGCCGGCCGACGAGACCAATTTCCCGAAAATCGATGAGAACGGTTCCTGGGACAAGGGTCTGCTCGGTTTCTTCGCCCGTGTGAACTATACGCTGCTCAAACGCTATATCTTCGAGGTGGCCGGCCGATATGACGGTTCCTCGCTCTTCCCGGCGAACAGCCGCTGGGGCCTTTTCCCTTCGGCATCCGTGGGTTGGCGCGTGAGCGAAGAGCCCTTCATGGAAGCTACGCGCAGCTGGCTCAACAACCTCAAGCTGCGGGCCAACATGGGTACGCTCGGTAACGCGCAGATCAGCCCCTACTCGTTCCTGCAGACCTACAGCACGTCCAAGTCGTCCTCACTCAAGAACGGCAGCTATTTCTACTACATCAGCGCGCCGGGCATCGTCCTGGACGATGTGACCTGGGAGAAGGTGACCACCTATGACGTGGGCCTGGACGCGGACTTCTTCCGCAACCGCCTGTCCCTGAGCGGTGACTGGTATATGCGCAACACCACCGACCTGTACATCGCCGGAACCGAACTTCCCGCCGTTCTGGGCACGGGCACGCCCAAAGGCAACTACGGCGCCCTCCAGACCAAGGGTTGGGAATTCACCATCGGCTGGAAAGACCAGCGCACCCTGGCCGGAAAACCCTTCGGCTACAACATCCGGGCGAGCCTCTGGGACAGCCGTACCTGGGTTACCCAGTACGAGAACCTGAACGGTAACTTCTATTCCTACTATGAGGGGAAGGAACTGGGCGAGATCTGGGGTTTCCGGACCGACGGTTACTTCCTCAACAACACGGAAGCCAACAACTGGGCCGTGGATACCTTCCATAAGAACGGCGCCATCTTCCGGGCCTACGCGGGCGACCTCAAGTTCCTCGACCTGAACGGAGACGGAAAGATCGATGCCGGCGCCGGTACGCTGGCCGACCACGGGGACATGACCGTTATCGGCAACGCCACCCCGCGCTTCCAGTTCGGCTTCAACTTCGCCTTCAACTGGAACAACTTCGGACTCACCGTCTTCCTGCAGGGCGTGGGTCAGCGGGACTGGTACCCCGGTGTGGAGTCCGGTTTCTTCTGGGGACAGTATAACCGCCCCTACGGCTATCTCATGAAGACCCAGTACGACAGCATGGTCCACATTGACTATGACGACCCGGAATGGACGGTCACGAATGCGGCCGACAAGCCCTACTGGACCCGTCCCGTCCGTTATGTGGCCAACCGCAACGTGGGACCGCTCACCATGGAGAACGACTACTACTTGCAGAACGCCGCCTATGTGCGCCTGAAGAACCTCACGCTCGATTATACCATCCCGGAGCGCCTCAGCCAGAAGCTGGGAATCGAGAAGGCGAAAATCTGGGTGAGCGGCGACAACCTGCTCACATTCTCGCCCCTGTATGAGCACACCCGCATGTTCGATCCGGAAGCGATTGCGGCCGGCGACTCGGATTTCTATTCCACCGGCGGTCTGTACGGGGTGGGCGAGGGTTATTCCTACCCGATGCAGCGCATCATGACACTCGGCATTAACCTGACGTTCTAAAGGAGGAATCAGTATGAAAACAAATCGTAAGTATCATATCCTGACCGTGATGGCGCTTGCGGCGCTGGTATCCTGTGAAAGTTTGCTGGAGAATAAGCCGCTGGCCGTCCAGGAGGCGTCGGAACAGCTCAAGACCGAAAGGTCCATGGAACTGTATGCGAACGGCATGCTTTCCAGTTACATCCCGTCCGGAAGCGGAGTCTGGGGTGCCAGCGGCGACCTTTTCTCCGACCTCTGCGCCACGGTTTCATCGACCGAATACTACAAGACCAGTTACAACCCCACGACAGCATCCGGATGGAGCTCCGGCAACTGGGCCATGATCCGGCGGGCCAATTACCTCATCAAGTATATCGAACGGGGAAAGGAGAACGTAAGTCCCGAAGTCTATAACCACTACCTCGGTGTGGGCTATTTCTGGCGGGCCTATGGCCATTTCCAGAAAATCAAGAGTTTCGGGGACGTGCCCTTTATCGACCATGTGATCGAGACCGTGAACGATCCGCTGCTCTTCGGCACCCGGGTGGATCGCGAAGAGGTGATGCACCATGTCCTCGAGGACATCAATACGGCCATCGAGAACCTTTCCGACGAAAGCTACTTCATGGACGATTCCCGCATCAATGTGACCAAGTTCGTGGCCCTGGCCATCAAATCCCGCATCTGCCTGTACGAAGGTACCTACCGCAAGTACCACAGTACCAATTATTCTACGGGAGAACCCTGGAACAACCGCTTCGAGTCGGCCGAAGACCTGCTCCGGGAGAGCGTAGCGGCCAGCGAGCAGCTGCTTGCCTACAACCTCTTCCCCCTCAATACGATGGCGGGGGCCGAGGGTGCCTATCGGCAACTCTTCACGCAGGAATCCGTGAACAAGGAGTTTATCTGGGCCTACACCTATTCCTCGAATATCCCCAAGTACGACGACCGTTCGTTCGACTACTTCTCCACCACCTCGTGGCAGATGCCCAGCCCCACCCGTACGCTGGTGCGCCACTACCTGAAAGCGGACGGCAATCCGCTCCTCGATGACGCCCTGGATGTGAATGCGGTGTTTGCCGACCGTGACCCGCGCCTGGCCCAGACCATCGCCGGCCCCGGCCTCACCTATACCGACAACAACGTGCCTTTCCCCCGTACCATCGACTTCTCGGTGTCCCGTACCGGTTATATGTGGCACAAGTGGATCATCGAGGACTATGAACACTATCATGCCTCCCGTGACGTGGCGGCGCTGCCGGTCCTCCGGACGGCGGAGGTGCTGCTGAACCTGGCCGAGGCCAAGTGCGAACTGGACGGGACCCTCTCCGAGGCCGACTGGAACCGCACCGTGGGCGCGCTCCGGGAGCGGGTGGGCGAGCCTTCCGTGTATCCGGGAGGCCCCGCCTATGTGGCCGACCCCTGGCTGATGGACTATTATGCCACGGCCGACGGGGTGCGCCCGTCCCGCATCCTGGCGGAAATCCGTCGGGAACGCACGGTGGAACTCGTCTTCGAGAACGGCCTCCGGCAGGACGACCTGTTCCGCTGGCGCCTGGGAGAACGGGTGTGCGAGCAGTGGCAGGGCATCTACCTCACCGCTTCGCAGGTGTCCTCCGGCAAATTCAGCTTCAACGGGACCGATTTCTCGATCGGCAAGGGTGTCGCGCAGAGCCAGACGGCCGTCCATCTGGACGACAGCGGGGCCAACGCCACCTTCCGGCTCAGCGACGGCAATGCGGCGGCCGGGTACCTCGAGTACATCGTACCGCGCACCTGGAGCGAGAAACTCTACCTCAACCCCATTCCGCAGACCGCAATCAACGTGAATGGCAAACTCACGCAAAACGCATTATGGGAATAAAGACGATCTGCTGTAAAGCCCTGATCCTCTCTCTCGCCACCCTCGCCGCCTCCTGTGGCCGCGGGGATGGCGAGATTCCTGTCTGGAAGATGGTGGCCGAGGATATCCCCGCAGACATCAGCGTGCGCTATGTGGGCAGCGCCCTTCCCCCTACGGACAGCGTGTATGTGACGCAGGGGGCGGCGTGTGACGATGAATATGTCTATTTCGCCTATTACAGCCACGACCGGAAAAAGCACAGCAGCGAATACGCGGGCCGGGTGAGCAAATACCGTTTTGGCCAGGATACCCTCATCCACGTGGCCGATTCCCCGCTTTTCAAGGGCTCCCACGTGAATTCCATGGCTATCGATCCGGAAAGCCACCGGCTGTATCTGTGCGGCTGGGCCTTGAACCCGGAGGTGAGCCGCAAGTCCCTGATCGTGCTGGACACCCGGACCCTGGAGGTGCTGCCCGAGCAGGAACTGGACCAGGACTTCACCCTGACCGCCATTACCTATAATGCCGAAAGGAAGCGCTTCTTTGCCCGATCCGGCGGGCGCCTTCCCATCTACGACCGGGATTTCCGGCTCGTTTCGATGGCCGGGCGGGCCGACAGTTCCCGCTACACCACCCAGGGGCTGGGCTCGGACAGCCACTACTGCTATTTCCCGCTGAGCAAGAACAAACGCTTGCGGAAGGTGAACCCGGTCTATGACAACATCATCGCCGTGTATGACTGGGATGGTCGCTATGTCACCAGCTTTACCGTGCCCTTCGCCGAGGAAGGCGAGGACCTGTTTACGCGGGGGGACCATGTGTACGTGAATTTCGCGATGAAGGGGCGGAAAGCGGGGGAGCGTCTGCACCATGCGGTGTATGAAATCGTGGCCAGGCCGTCTGCCGTCGGAAACAAGCGCGTGACGGCATACCCCGGGGCCAATACCACACCCTACCAGTACGAGCCTGCCGGAGATACCCGGGCTCCCCGGGGCTATCGCACCGCCTACATCAGCCACTATGGCCGGCACGGGGCACGCACGGGCGAGCACCGGGAGGACTATAACCGGCTGGTATTCACCCTCGAGCGGGCCAAGGCCTGCGGCATCCTCTCTCCCGAGGGCGAAAGGCTCCTGGCCGATGCCATCCGGGTGGTGGACGCCCACAAGGCCTCCAACCTTACCCTCACGCCCCTGGGTGAGGAAGAGCAGCGGCAACTGGCCGATCGCTTCTGGAATCGGCACAAAGCCTTCCTCCAGGCTTCTTCCCAAAAGATACGGGCGGCCTCGACCACGGCCCCCAGGGCCCTGCTGAGCATGGGGGCGTTCAACGCCACCCTGGAACGCCGGTGCGCCTCCCTGGAGATTTCCACCGCGTGCGGCTATTACCCGCAGAAGTACCTGGACAACCAGTGCAACCCGGAGCGGAAGGCCTTCTTCCGGGCTTTCAGGGATTCGCTTGCTGCCCGGCCGCTCGCTTGTGTGGACGCCTTTTGCGCGCGCATTTTCACCGACCCGCAGCGGGGTGCCGAGTTGGCCGGCGATCCGCAGCAACTTCTTTATAGCCTGTATTTTACCGCCCGGGTTGCCCCGGCGCTGGGCCTGGACGACAGCTGCCTCTACGATTTTATCCCCGAAGAAGCGCTCCTGCAGTATGCCGGCTCCCAGTTCAGTTACTTCTACCTCTGCCACGGCAACTCCATCGAGTACGGACAGGAACGCATGGCCCTGGATGCCCCGCTCCTCGCTGATATCTTCCAGAAAGCGGATGCGGTCCTTTCCGGGGCGGACGACACCGCGGTCGATCTGCGTTTCGGACACGACAACAGCCTCCGGGCCCTGGTCTCCTGCCTGGGCCTCGAAGGGATAGGCCGGCGTTTCGCCATGGCCGAGCTGCCGGAGGCCATGACCTCGGCCCAGCTCATTCCGTTCTCGGCCAACCTGCAGCTGGTGTTCTGCACTTCCGGGAAAGACAAGCCCGTCCTGGTCAAGTTCCTCTGGAACGAGAAGGAGGCCCATCTGTCGGGACTCGAAGCGGTGAGCGGCGGGGTCTATTACGACTGGGAAGCGGTGAAGGCCCAGGCCTGGAAGCGCGTGGGCAGCCAATACCTCGGGATGCTGCAAGGGAAAGCCATCAATCCCAAGAACGGCAAGCACGAAGGCTATCAGGGCTTTGACATCTGGGGCGATTATGCCCTCAGCGCCCAGAACCGGGGGACGGCCTGCGTGTACCGGATGTATGCCGATTCCTTTGTCAAACTGGGCGAATTCCCGTTTGACAGCTGGCATGAGCACAACCACAGCAATGTGCTCAGTTTCCTGCCCACCTTCTATCAGGAGGACGACCCGCTTCCGCTCATCGCCGTGTCGCGGGCCCAGCGGGGGACCCTGAACGGACTCAAAGACGAGATCCGGGTAGAACGGATCCTCCCGGACTTCCGGGGCTCGAAGGAAGTCCGCATCATCCATTATGAAGATACCGCCCACGACTTTGGTTATGCCCTGCAGTGGGTGGTTGACCGGGAAAACGGATTTTTGTATGGCTATGGCAATACCATAGACAATACCAATCCGGCCAATCGGCACCGGATTATCAAATTCGCCCTGCCCGACGTGCTGGCCCCGGGACCCCATATGATTACCCTGCAACGCGAAGACGCGCTGGAGAATTATCTCCTGGAAGATACGTTGCACGAGGCGTTCATGCCCATCGGACAGGGGCTTTTCATCCGGGACGGGAAACTCTATATGCCCACCGGCTTCGGCAGCCAGAAGGCCCCGTCCGTCCTGTATGTGTGGGATTTGCAAAAGCGGAGCATGGAGACGGTCGATCTCACGCAAAACAGCTTCAGTGAACTGGAAGACTGCTCCTGGCATGACGGCACCCTGGTGGTGCAGGCCCAGAGCGGACTCTGGAAAATTAACTTAAACTAAATAAAACTTCTTTTTCTTAAAAATTTCGTTGCGGAGGTGTTCCGTAACGAAATTTTTTTTATATTTGCAGTGTTCCGTGAGTTCGGCGGAGGGTGATGTCCAACTAATCACATCATCCAATGGCCTTACTCAAAAGATTTTTACTGTTTCTCGCAGCGCAGTCTATCTTTTTAGGTGGACTTGTTTCTTGCGCCTCTGAGCCGAGTCCTGGCGAAAATAGGGACATGCCAGGCGTGACAGGCTTGTCCTACGATGAGCTCAAGTCCGGCCCCAAATCAATCAGCGTTTTCTTTTTCAATGAAGAGGCGATAGCGGCAGGGGCTGCCAGTTTCTACGTACAGATTCTCCGTGTAGAAAACGGTGGCGACAATTACGATATCCGTGTCAATGACAAGGATCCTTACACCTCGGTTCTGCTCTCGGCGAATGACGACCCCAACGATGAATGTGAGTTCAAGAATCTCGTTCCGGGGGACCAATACCAGGTACGGGCCCGGGCGAATTACCCCGGAGGCAGCTTCTCTCCCTGGACGTATATGCAGGTTTCCGGCGGCGAGGCTGCCATCGTGGAGGTGGGATACGGGCTGGTCAATGCCCTGGATGCGGCCCCCGACCATTTCCAGGCCATCGCCTACGACACCAAGATCGAGGTGAGCTGGTCCCGGAAACTCGGGATTGACTCCTATCTGCTGTGCTGGAAGGCCTCGGGCGAGGAAGACTATACGGAAATGGTAATCCCGAAGGACAAGACCTCTTATACCATCGAGGATGTCCAGCCGCTCACGGAATACACCGTGGCGCTCATGGCCGAGAAGAACGACGAGTATTCTCCCGAGGTCAAGACGACGGTTACCACCCTCAACAAAGTGGACGCGGTCTATATCCGACTCAAGACCGAAAGCGCCTTCGGCGCCAAGTTCGAGGGTACCACCACCTCCGGTGTGGGCGTGGAATTCTCGGTTTCCAACTTTACCAACATGCTTCAGGACGAGTCCGAGGAGTATCTGGTGGGCATCTATCGCGACCAGGCCTGCACCGACCTCATCCAGTCCTGGAATTTCAAGGCCAACGGCGTCAACTGCACCAATGGTTCCGGCACCACCTACAACCTGTGGGGCGTCTCCTACGATCCGGCCACCAGTTATAATTATACGGAATGGCCGGGCATGTTCTTCAGCGGCCTCCAGCCCTTGACTACCTATTATGTAAAGGTCGAGCTTCCCGGACACGAAGGTGTCAGCGCGACGGTGGAGGCCCGCACCAAGGCCTCCCATGAGAAACTGCCGTCGGCCGACCAGGTCGTGGCCGTGGGCGACACCCTCCTGTTCGGCGGCTTCGACGAATTCGTATGGGGCGGCGAAACCTTCCGCAAGCTTCCCGGCGTCTCGTCCACCAAGCGCGGCTCCCTGAACAGCTTCTCCCTGCCTTCCGGTCCGGCCGGTTACGGCCCCACCGACGGGTATTTCATCTGCCTTCCTTCGCAGGACATCGGCTTCCTCACCCAGGCCCTGGCCATTGACAATACCACCTATCTCAAGCACTGGCGCATCGAGAACAGCTACTGTCTCAACCGCAGCGGTATCATCAGGACCGGTAACGGCTCCGGCTCGTCCGGTATCATCACGCCGGCCCTGGAAGGCCTGAAGACGGTGGCCACCATCGAACTCAGCGTGGATCTGCTCCCCGACGGCGGACGCCTGGATGCGCTCGCATGCGACTACCGTATCGAACTGCTCAACAATGCGGTCTTCAACAACGGCGGCAAGTACAACCGCGACTATATCCTGGAAAAGGCCAATAAGAAAGTGGTGAAGACCGGAACCCTCGACTATGACTTCAACTGGCAGCAGGTTGTGGTGACGATTCCCAATGTGAGTCCCGAAAGCTGCATCCTCATCGGCGGCGCCGACGGGGTGAAGAAAGGCCTCATGATTGACAATATCTGCATCAAGGTGGTCTCCTATGCCGATGCATCCACGCAGGGACCGGTCACCGACCTGGTGGTCGGAGGCATTACCGACCATTCGGTCGTCGCCGTCTGGAGCAAACCCTTCGGCGCCACCTCCTACCAGGTCCGTTTCAAGGAGGCCTCCGCTTCCGAGTGGACCGACCTGCCTGCGGTTGCCGAAGAAAAGGCGGAACTCAGCGGCCTCAAGCCCCGAACCGACTATGTGCTGGCGGTGCGGGCGCTGGGTATCGGTGAATCCGAATGGGTGGAAGCAAGCTTCACGACGCTGGATGATTCCACGATCGCGACGCTGGAGTTCCAGTTCGCGGCCGAAGGAATCGCCCTGAAGAGCGTCACGCTCAGCAGCCTGGGCGGTGCCAGCCTGCTCGGCGAAAACACTTCGCTCACCGAGACGCCGGAAACGCCGCTCGACCTGTCCTCCGGCTCGGCCAAAATGTCCTTTGCCCTGGACGCCCAGTCCGTGAGCGGCGGTCTTGTCCTCACGGCCACCCTGTCCGATGACAGCAGCGTAGCCCGAATCGTAGGCCCCGGAGCCGATATCTCGACGCCGCTGGGACATACCACCTCCGTCCCGCTGGGCAAGTGGTTCCCGGGCGGTATCTCTACCGCGGAGGAACTGCTGGAATTCTCCTACCTGGTGAACAAGGATATGGTGAGCACGCGCTTCAACGATGCCGACGGATTCACGGCACTGCTGGCCGATATCGACATGAGCGGCGTGGCATGGATCCCGATCGGAAACACCGAGGCCAAACCGTTCAAGGGCAAGTTCGACGGCAAGAATCACGTGATTGACCATATCAACAATGTCTATGACGGTACGGCCATGTACATGGCAGGCCTGTTCGGCGTGGGCAATAACGGGGCCGTGATCAAGAATATCGTCCTGGGGGCCCACTGCGTCTTCGATTATTCCCGTGCTTCCGGATGGGTGCGTCAGGGTGCCTTCCTGGGCTTCGGCCAGGGTAACGGTGCGAATATCGTCACGCTGGAGAACCTGGTGAACAAGGGACAGATCATCGTGCGTGCCAAGGCCGACGGCCAGAGCATGAACGTGGGCGGTATCGTGGGCCAGACCCGTGGTCCGGTCACCGGATGCCGCAACGAAGGCAAGATCACGATCATCTCCGCCCAGGCTTCCGGCACGTATAATATCGGCGGTGTCATCGGGGCGATTGACGGCGGTGCTCCCACCGTCTCCGGCCTGGAGAACAACGGCGACATCGACATCCAGAGCAAGCCCAAGGTGACCGCCGGCGGTGTGATTGGCAGCGCCCAGAGCACGAAAGCCTCCGGTCTCGTGAACCGTGGTACGCTCCAGGTGACGTCCAATGCCCGTATCGGAGGTATCATCGGCACGGTTTCCTACACCTCTGCCAAGGATCCGGGATCGCTGACCGCTTCTGCGCAGTACGGCAATCTCTATTTCACCTCCGGTCAGGGGGCCGATATCGGCCTCATCCTGGGTACGAACAATGTGGGCGTCGATTATTATACCTACGATAATATCAAGCTTTCGGGCTCCTGGGGCGTTCCGGACGCCACGGTTTACACCATCAACTCCCAGGAAAGCTTCAATGCGCAGGTGCAGCTGAGCTGGAACACCACCTGGAAGGATGAACCCACCAAGCTCAGACTCTGCAACAGCAGCTCGGCCACCGAGGCCTTCTACACGCAACTTATCAACGCGACTACATTTGGAACAGAACAATAGCATGAAAAAGATAGCATTACTCTTGACTGCGTTGCTCGGACTTCTTCTGCTTCCCGCCTGCACGAAAACAGGCGGGGAGCCCGAAGAGGAGAGCGGTGATTTCTTCCCGCTGATCTCGGGCTCGTCCTCGTCTTATCGCATCGTATATCCTGCCGACGCTGGCGAGCAGGTGAAAAAGGATGCCGCATCGCTCCGCGCCGCCATCTTCAAGGCCACCGGCGTCAAGCTCGCCCTGGCCGATGACGCGTCGACCCCTTCGGGCCACGAAATCATCGTGGGCGCCACGACCCGCCCCGGCACGGCATCGGCCCTGGCGGGATTCCCCGACGACTACGCTTTCTGTATCAGCAAGGTGGGGGAGGACGTCGTGATCGCCGCCTCCGACGAGCGCATCCTTTCCTACGCCCTCTACGACTTCGATAAAAACGTACTCAGCCAGAAGAGCCGCGCGAAGGCCGGCATGCTCCGCATCGAAGCGGGGGACTTCAAGCTCAGGAGCCTGGGCGGCCCGCTCACGCTCAAGCACCTCATGGGCACGCGGATGTACTATAAGACCGGCGTGCGGGAGTTCGCGACCAGCGGCCCCTCCCCGGAAAGCGGGGTGACTTCTACCCAGGGGGCCGTCTCCGACGGAGAGTATATGTATTTCGCCTTCCGCGACTATGCCGACAACGGGGCCGGTGATACCGGCGTCTGGAGCGTCATCGTGAAGGACAGGATTACGGCCAACGGCCTGGAGCGGGTGGCTGCCACCGAGAAATTCGTGGGCGGTCATGCCAATTCCATGGCTTACTGCGATACCGACGGCCTGCTGTACCTGGTTGCCGCGAACAATTCCGGCGGCGTCGTGCGTGTGGATCCCAAGACCATGACCGTGGTGGATACGAAGTATTACATGCCGGCCCCTACGGCCATCACCTTCAACAAGGCGCAGGGCAGATTCCTGATGCGTTCCGGTTCCACCCTGGTGATTGCCGACGCTTCGCTCAGCAATACCTTCGCCACGGTGAAACGTACCGACGGCTCCCAGTATGTGACCCAGGGCGTGGGCAGCGACGACATGTACTGCTACTTCCCCATGAGCCCCAGCAGCACCAACGGCACCGAGAACAACAACCAGCTCCTGGTCTATGACTGGGAAGGGAAGTTCATCCAGACCCTTACGGTGGACCTCCCTTATGAGAGTGAGGACATGTTCACGGTGGGCAGCCGCTATTTCATCAATTTCGCAGGATCGAAAGCGGTCGGGCACCGGGTCTATGAACTCGTGATCACCGACTATTTCTACCGTACCAAACTTTCCGTGGCCGGCGCCGCCCTGCTGGACGAATAACCCATCGCAAGCTATGAAACCTATTGAAACCCTTGTTGCTATGACCCTCGGGTTGCTGTTGCTCCCGGCCTGTAGCAAAACCAACCCGGATTCTTCTTCGGACAAGTCGGCTGCCCAGTATGCCTACACCTTGCACTTTGCCGCTTCCGAGCCCAGGGTATTCGTGCCCGGCGGGGAGTACCACTTCGATATCGTGAACCGCGACGCCTCGGGCAATCCCGTTCCGGTGAAGGAGGATGTCAAATGTGTGCTGTCGGCCCCGAAGGGGGTCAATACCTATGTGAATGAGTTCAACACCAAATACGACGCCCAGGCCCTGGTCCTTCCGTCGTCCATGTACAAGGTGGACAGCGTGACCATCGCCGCCGGGGAGTCATCGGCCCGGATCACCCTCCGGGTCAAGCGTGACAAGGTGCTGAAGGCGGCCAAAAAGAGCGCCTATGTGCTCCCGCTCGAGATTGTTTCCTCGAACCCGGCGCTTCTGAGCCATGACCTCTGCTATGCCCTCATTCCCGGCCAGACGGTGAACGGGGCCGGCCAGACGGTGGTGCATCTTTCCAACGATGCCGACTCGCTGGTCATCCATCAGGTGGCTCCCAAGGCCTCCAAGGCCGTGGTTTTCTATCCCGGCGGCGGCTACGAGCAGCTGTCTTCTGGCAAGCCCACGTCGTCGGAATATCCCTCCGACCTTTACACCGTGGCCACGCTCTATTACCGCCTTCCCATCGAGGGCCTGCGCGGCAAGTACTGGTGCCCGATGCAGGATGCCGAGGATGCCGTGGACTTCATGCGCGAACATGCCGCCGAGTTCGGCGGTTATCAGCTGGTGGGGGTTGCCGGGCGTTCGGCCGGTGGCCATCTGGCCGGCGTGACGGCGGCCTACCATAAGGAAAAGGTCGATTTCGAAATCCTGCTCTATCCCGTAATCAGCATGGACGACGGCTACACCCACGACGGTTCTGCCAAGTTCTTCCTGGGGCCGATTCCTTCCCGGGAACTCGTGGACGCCTATACCGTCTATAAGCTGGTCACCCGGGATACGCCCCGGACTTTTCTCGCGTACTCGCTCTACGACTACACGGTCCCGCAGCAGTACAACGGTGTTCCCATGGCCGAAGCCCTGCAGGCAAACGGCGTAAGCTGCGAGATCCGGCCCCACGAGACCGGCGGACACGCCACCTCGGGCTGGGCCGATTATCCCGCTTCTTTGCATAACTGGTTGAAGACTTTCTAGGCGTATGAAAAGATACTTGATCCTATCCGTTCTGGCAGCCCTGGCTGTCGTACCCTTCTCCTGCTCGAAGGCAAATCAGTCCGGCGGGGCCAATCCGCTCCCGCATATCGCCCCCCAGGCGCTGCTTTACGATGAAACCACCTCCCACCAAAACGGGATCGGCCTCATCTGGGATGCCGAACCCCTCATCGACGCGGGGGCCCAGTCGTTCACCCTGGAACTGCTGAAGGACATCTCCTCACCTGAGGCGGTGAAAAGCAAGACCGTGGAAGTATCGGCCAAAAAGCGCAAAGGCTCGTATATCTTCACGAATCTTACCCCATACGAAAGGTATTATGCCCGTATCCGGGTCAATTATCCGGCCGATGAAAGCACGTCCTGGACCTATGTGATGTCGGGCGCCGACATCGCGCCCATCGAGGTGGGTGTGGGCATCGTGGACCGGATTGCGGTGTGGCTTCCCCCGGTGGCCCGGGTGGTGCGTGCCACTTCCTCTACCGTGAGCGTACAGTGGTCTATGACCGGCTTCGAGGAGCCTGTGCTGGACCTTACCCGCAAGGCCCGGGCCGGCATCTATGCCGACGCCGCCTGTTCCCGGCTTCTCGTGAGCTGGGATATCGTAAAAGATTTCTTCGACACCGCGCTCAAGGGCGGACGTTACGGCGGACGCTATCTGGAACGCCAGCCGGGCTTCGTGTTCACCGGCCTGGAAGCGGCTCACGACTACTGGGTCCGGATCGATGACATCACCTCGGACGAGGCCGTGGTGAACGGCGAAGCCCTCCAGGTCACTACGGCCGCCAGCGAGAACCTGAAGGTGGGTGCCGACAAGGCCGCCGAAGGGGACTACCTCCTCCGGGAAGATTTTGACGAATTCATCTGGGGCGGCTCCATGATGGACGATGCCGTGGGCTATTCCCTCAAGAGCCGCGGCTCCGTCTCTTCCCTGATTCCCGCTTCCGGTCCCATGGGAGAACTGAGTTCGGAGAGCGCCGCCAACGCCGACGGCTATTTCCTGGTGAGCGAGAATACCGAAATCGGCCTCTTCAGCACCATGAAGGCCATCATCCCCGGAACCCGCCTGGCGGAGTGGGGCTATATGGGCGCCGGTTGTTCCTGCATGGCGGGAACGGTGAAGATCGGCGGTTCCAAGAACCCCGGCAAGCTGGTCACCCCGGCCCTGGTCAATCTGGCCAGCACCGCCACGGTGGAACTGTCCTTCGACGGGGAACCGTATTACATCCGGGAACCCCGTACGGTGCAGGTGCTCGTGCTCAGCAGCAGCGCCAACGGGACCGACAACCTGGTGAACCCTGCCGCCAACCATACGCGTGTGGCGGCCACCTTCGACCTGGAAGGCGGCTATGACATGCGTCATTATACGGTGGACCTCATCAACGTCCAGCCCGGCGACCGCATCGCCATCGGCGGCACCCTGGTATCGGACACGGATACCAATCTCCGTTTGCTCATTGACAACGTCTCGCTGAAGGTGAAGAAATACGAAGTGACGCCGGTGCCCGTGGATCCGCTCTTCGCGGAGCTCGCCACCGACGGCGGTTCCCGCGGCGCGACCGCTTCCACGCTCACCTTCCATTGGAAGCAGAGCGCCTCCAGCACCAATGCCGAGGATATCGCCGGCTCCTACAAGATCTATCTCTATAAAGATGCGGCGTGCAGCGACCTGCTGGTTTCCTGGGTTATCCAGAACGGGCTTTCCACCAACCGCACCAGCAATGTGAACATCGCGAACCGCTTCATCTTCACCGGCCTTACCCCCGCCACCACCTATTGGTTCAAAGCCGAAGACCTCTCTTCCGGCGCCGTGAGCCCCGTGGTGAGTGCCAAGACCCTGGCCGATCCCAACGTCCAGATTGCCTCCGCCGGCAGTGCCGCTCCGGGCAGCGTGCTGCTGTTCGAAGACTTCGGCCAGCTGGTCTGGACGGGCGACGTGGTGGGCCAGGCCTGCGGTTATACGCCCAAGGACCGCTCCCTTCCGCTGTGCGTCGTGACCGGAGACAATCCGGTGGGTACCCAGAGCATCGGCGGCCGTTCCTATGTCATCGCTGTTTCCGAGCCCAACGATGCGTGCGGCCTCTTCGGGACCATGAAGTCCTCCATCCCGTCCACCCGTCTCAAGGATTGGGGCCTCTGGGCGCAGGATGGCAACAACGGCCGCGTCACGAACCGTGCCGGCTATATCCAGGTGGGTAACAGCAACTGCGCCGGTGCGGTCGTTACCCCGCCGCTGGCCAGCCTTTCCGGAAAGGCCAAGGTGAAAGTGAGCTTCAAGGGCGCGACCGGCTATGCGTCGGACCACCTTGACATGGCCATCTACGTGTACCGGGAGTCCGTAACGCCCAATGCGAGTTCCTACGTCGTGTCTGAGCAACCGGAACTGGTGAAACAGTTCAAGGTCACTGGCGCCGGGGAGTGGCAGGATTTCAGCGCCGAGATATCCGGTGTCATGCCGCACGCCCGGATCGCGGTGGGCGGCGTGAAGACTTCCAGCTACCAGAACCGCATGATGGTGGACGATATCAAAGTGGAACTGCTTGGTTACGAGTAGCCGGCCACCCACACCATACTAAGAAAGAAGGCAGCTCATCGCGAGCTGCCTTCTTTTGGAATAGGCCCTTCCGGCGATTAACCGCCGAAGTTGTCGAAGAGGATGCTTTCCGGTGCGACGCCCAGGCTGTCCAGGAGGTCGCAGACGCACTTGGTCATCATGGGCGGACCGCACATGAAGTACTTGATGTCTTCCGGGGCCTCGTGGTTCTTGAGATAGGTCTCGTTCATCACGTTGTGCACGAAGCCGGGGGTGTATTTCACGCCGGCGGCATCGGCTGCGGGATCCGGACGGTCCAGGGCCAGATGGAAGTGGAAGTTCGGGAAATCCTTCTCGATTTCGGCAAAATCTTCCAGGTAGAAGGCTTCCACCAGGGCACGGGCGCCATAGAAGAAGTGCACTTCCTTCTTGGTCTTGAGGGTCTTGAACAGGTGCATGATGTGGCTGCGGAGCGGGGCCATGCCGGCGCCACCGCCAACAAAGATGTATTCCTGGCTGTCGGGGTCGTCCTTCGGGAGAAGGAACTCGCCGTAAGGGCCGCTGATCCACACCTTGTCACCCGGCTTGCGGGAGAACACATAGGTGGAGGCGATGCCCGGAGGTACACCGGGAACGAACTTGAACACGCCCTTGGGCTGGGTGCGGTCGAACGGCGGGGTTGCGATACGCACATTCAGCTTGATGAGGTCCTTTTCGGCCGGATACGAGGCCATGGAATAGGCACGGATGGTGGGCACGGTGTTCTTGAACTTGAGGCCGGTGATGCCGTACTTGTCCCAGTCGCCCTTGTAGATGTCGGCCACGCCCATGTCGGAGAAGTCGGCCTCGTACTCGGGGATGTCGATCTGGATGTACTCACCGGACTTGAAGTCGATGTGCTCGCCTTCGGGCAGACGCACGGTGAATTCCTTGATAAAGGTGGCTACGTTGTCGTTGGAGATGACTTCGCATTCCAGTTTCTTCACGCTCAGGGCGCTTTCCGGAACGGCGATGGCGATGTTGTCCTTCACCTTCACCTGGCAACCCAGACGCCAGCCTTCCTTGATCTGCTTGCGGGAGAAGAAGCCCGTTTCGGTGGGAAGGATGGTGCCGCCGCCTTCGAGGACCTGCAGTTTGCACTGGCCGCAGTTGGCCTTGCCGCCGCAGGCGGAGGGGAGGAAGATGCCGTGGTCGGCCAGGGTGTGCATGACATCTCCGCCGGGCGTTACCTCGATTTCCTTGGTGCCGCCATTGATGTTGATCTTGACGGTGCCGGACGGGGTGACGGCCGCTTTGATGACCAGCAGGAGCGCAACGAGAATCAGCGTCACGACGACGATGACTGCGATGGAAGCAATGATTGTATTACCCATAGTGCGATCCTCCTACAATGCAATACCCATGAAGGTCATGAAGGCCATGCCCATCAGACCCACGGTGATGAAGGTGATGCCCAGGCCCTTGAGGGCGGCCGGGACGTTGGAGTAGCTCATCTTTTCCCGGATGGCAGCCAGGGACACGATGGCCAGGAACCAGCCGATGCCGCTGCCCAGGGAATAAACGGTGGCTTCGCCGATGTTCACGAAGTCTTTCTGCTGCATGAACAGGGAACCGCCCAGGATGGCGCAGTTCACGGCGATCAGCGGCAGGAAGATACCCAGGGAGGAGTAGAGTTCCGGGGAGAACTTCTCCACCACCATCTCCACGATCTGCACGATGGCGGCGATGACGGCGATGAAGACGATGAAGCTGAGGAAGCTCAGGTCCACGCCTTGGATGAGGGCGTCGGGTGCCAGCACATAGGTGTTGAGCAGGTAGTTGATGGGAAGGGTGACCAGAAGGACGAAGATGACGGCCAGGCCGAGTCCGGCGGCGGTCTTTACGTTTTTCGATACTGCCAGGAATGAGCACATTCCCAGGAAGTAAGCGAATATCATGTTGTCCACGAAGATGGACTTGACGAATAAGCTAAGGTATTCCATAGGTCTGAACTTTTATTTTTCCTGAAGATCTTTCTGGATGGAACGCTGCACCCAAACGATGCATCCCAGGAGGATGAGGGCGAAGGGCGGCAGGATAATCAGGTTGTTGGGAACATAGCCGAAACGGTTCAGGATGTCGAAGCCGAAAAGCGTGCCGCTGCCCAGCAGCTCACGGAAGAAGGCGACGATCAGGAGGATGAGACCGTATCCGGCACCGTTGGCTACGCCGTCCAGGAAGCTGGGCCAGGGCTTGTTGCCCAGGGCGAAAGCCTCGATGCGGCCCATCACGATACAGTTGGTGATGATGAGGCCGATATAGACGGACAGCTGCTTGTCAATGGCGTAGGTGGCTTCGAAGGACTTGAGGACCTGGTCCACCAGGATTACCATCATGGCCACCACCACCAGCTGGACGATGATACGTACGCGGCCGGGAATGGTGTTGCGCAGCAGGGAAAGGATGAGGCTGGAAATGCCGCAGACCACGATGACGGAGAGGGCCATGACCAGCGCGCCTTTCAGGGTGACGGTCACCGCCAGGGAGGAGCAGATGCCCAGCACCAGGACGGTAATCGGATTCCCCTTGAAAATGGGGTTCAGAATGGTTTCTTTCAGTTTTGCATTCATGGCTTATTCCTCCATCATATTATGGTGTTCGCAGTGGCCCTGGCAGCCTTCTTTCGGCTGCTGCTGGCCGCAGGCTTCGTGGCCTTCCTCGCAGCCTTCGTGCTGGCCGCAGGCCTCGTCGCCTTCGCAAGCCTCATGACCTTCGCAGCCTTCGTGCCGACCGCAGCAGGTCTTCTGGGCGGGTGCGGCGTTGGCCAGGAAGTACTTGGCGTAGGCAGCCAGCCAGGTGTCGATGGCGGCATCCAGGCCCTGGGAGGTCATGGTGGCGCCGGAGATGGCGTCAATCTTGTTGTCCATCACCGACTTGCCGTTGCCATCCTTCGGGGCGCCGCCCTTCACGATATCAAAGACGTTGGCGTTGGAGAAATCGGCCACTTCGCCGTTGAACTGGGCCTGGAAGGAGGGATCGTCCTTGATCTTGGCACCCAGGCCGGCCGTTTCGGACTCATGGTCGAAGTAGGCGCCGCCGATGACGGCCGACTGTCCTTCGAAGGAGATGTATCCCCAGATGGGGCCCCAGAGCCCGGCTCCGTAGATGGGAACCACGGTGCGGCCGTTCTTGAAGATGAAGACGGGAAGTTCCGGTTCACCGCTCTTGTTGGCACCGCCCTTGATGTTGTAGTTCTGGCGCTTGAGGGCCTTGGGGCTATATACCTCGATGCCTTCCAGCTCCTTCACCACGTTCCCTTCCAGGTCGATGACAAAGGCTTTCTCGATCTCTTCCGCATATTTGTTCAGCTTGGCGGTGTTGGAGAGTTTGTCCAACTCGGCCTTGGAGCCGTACTGGGCTGCGGTGAGCATCTGGGAAATGGTTTCCGCTTTCTCGTTTGCGTCCTGGCGGTCCTTGAGGGACTGGGACACAAAGGCGAGGAGCGCCGCTACCACCACCACGATGACGGTGGTGTAGATGACTGTGTAAACGTTGCTGTTGGTATTCATGGCGCTTCCCGTTTATGCGTTAAGGGCTTTCTTTGCCCGCCGGCTCACATGGGCCGAGACCACGCAGTGGTCAATGAGCGGGGCAAAGGTGTTCATGAGCAGGATGGCCAGCATCATGCCCTCCATGTAGCCGGGGTTCCAGAGACGGACCACCACGGCCAGGGCGCCGATGAGGAAGCCATAGATCCACTTGCCGGTTTCGGTCTGGGCTGCGGTCACCGGGTCGGTGGCCATGAAGACGGAACCGAAGAGGAAGCCGCCCATCACAAGCTGATAGTAGCAGGGGAGTGCGGTGGCTCCGGCCAGTTGACCCAGCCAGCCCACCAGCAGGCCGCCGGCGATGCTGGAGACCATGATTTTCCAGGAGGCTACGCCGGTCCAGACCAGGAGGAAGCCGCCCAGCAGGATGGCGATCACGCAGGTCTCACCGGTGGAACCGGGGATGAAGCCCCAGAACATATCCATGAAGGAGTACGGGCCCACCGCGCCGGTGGCGGCGTCGAAGGCACCGTCGTGGGCGATGGCCAGCGGCGTGGCCGCGGAGATGGCATCCACCTCAGGAATGCCGGCCCAGGTCTTGGAGACCCATACGCTGGAGCCGGACATGCTGGACGGATAGGAGAAGAACAGGATGGCACGGGCCACTAGGGCCGGGTTCCAGATGTTCATGCCGGTGCCGCCGAACACTTCTTTCACGAAGACGACGGAGAGGGCGACGGCCACGGCCAGCATCCACAGCGGAACGTCCACCGGGACGATGAGCGGAATGAGGAAGCCCGTTACCAGGTAACCCTCGTTCACCTCTTCCTCCCGGATCTGGGCCGATGCGAACTCGATGCCCAGACCT